>SPJL01007764.1_pt1 | contig 16454 bp, 9 predicted proteins | sample 3741751 | NCBI WGS metagenome assembly SPJL01 (sample SAMN10925998, study PRJNA522277) | cold seep metagenome | isolation source: Elba SIP-enriched marine methane seep metagenome, extraction at timepoint T3 | place: Italy: coast of Elba, Mediterranean Sea | reverse complement strand
GGCCGCCCTGCCGATTGGAGGGTTCTATCGTTTCCGCCGGGGTGGGGAAGCCCATGCCTGGGAAGCAAACCTGATTCATACCCTGCAAACCGCCGTCGGGTCGGATTCATATTCCATCTACAAGCGGTATGTGGAGCAGATCCGGGCGCTGCCGCCGGTCAATCTGCGTGATCTGATGGACTTCGCCTATGATGGCCCGGCGGCCCCCGTCGATGAAGTCGAATCCATCACCGAAATCAGGAAGCGGCTGGTCGCGCCGGGCATTTCGCTTGGCGCCCTCTCCCCAATTGCGCATGAGACATTGTCGATTGCCATGAACCGCATCGGGGCGAAATCCGATTCCGGTGAAGGCGGCGAAGACCCCGCACGCTATAAGCCGAATGAGAATGGCGACAATCCGTCATCGGCTATCAAGCAAATTGCATCCGGTCGCTTCGGCGTCACGGCGGAATACCTGAATAACTGCAAGGAAATCGAGATCAAGATGGCCCAGGGCGCGAAGCCCGGGGAAGGCGGTCAGCTGCCGGGCATGAAAGTGTCTTCCATCATCGCGAAGCTACGTCATTCGACCGAAGGCGTCACCCTGATCAGCCCGCCCCCGCATCATGACATCTATTCGATTGAGGATCTGGCACAGCTGATCTACGACCTGAAGCAGATCAATCCTGAAGCCAAGGTTTGCGTGAAGCTGGTCGCCCGTGCCGGTATCGGCACCATTGCGGCGGGTGTTGCCAAGGCTCATGCGGACGTCATCCTGATTTCCGGCCATTCCGGCGGAACCGGGGCATCCCCGCAAACATCGATCAAATATGCCGGCCTGCCCTGGGAGATGGGCCTTGCCGAAGCGCATCAAGTGCTGACCCTCAATGGGTTGCGCCACCGGGTTCGGCTGCGGACCGATGGCGGCATCAAAACCGGGCGTGATATCGTGATGGCCGCTATTCTGGGGGCCGAGGAATTCGGTCTCGGCACCGCGAGCCTGATCGCTATGGGTTGCATCATGGTGCGGCAGTGCCATTCCAACACCTGCCCCGTCGGCGTCTGCACCCAGGATCAAAGCCTGATCGACAAGTTCAAAGGCTCACCGGAGAAAGTGGTCAATCTCTTCAGCTTTGTGGCGGAAGAGATCCGCGAGATCCTGGCGCGCCTCGGCGCACGATCCTTGGATGAAGTCGTCGGCCGGACCGAGCTGTTGGCGCAGGTCAGCCGGGGTGCTGAGCATCTGGATGACCTCGATCTCAACCCGCTGCTCACCCAACCGGGCATCGGCGAAGGCCCGCGCGGTTGTTCGATGACCGAAGGCCGGAACGAGGTTCCGCCGAGCCTGGATGCCAAAATGGTGGAGGATGCGGCCAGCCTCTTCTCCGACGGCGAGAAGATGCAGCTTCAGTATAACATCCGAAACACCTATCGTGCGATTGGCACCCGGTTGTCATCGGCAATCACCCGCCAGTTCGGGATGACGGGGCTGAAGCCGGGGCATCTTAATGTCCGGATGCGAGGATCTGCCGGGCAATCGCTTGGGGCCTTCGCGGTCCAGGGCGTAAAGCTGGAGGTTCTGGGTGATGCCAATGACTATGTCGGCAAGGGCCTGAGCGGCGGCGCCATCGTCGTACGTCCCATCACAGTCAGCCCGCTTGCCAGTCAGAAAAACGCGATTATCGGCAATACCTGCCTTTATGGTGCAACCTCCGGAAAACTTTTCGCTGCCGGTCAGGCAGGCGACCGATTTGCCGTCCGAAACTCCGGTGCTTCGGCTGTTGTTGAAGGCTGCGGCTCTAACGGGTGTGAGTATATGACCGGCGGTCGTGTGGCGATCCTGGGACAGGTCGGCGATAACTTTGCCGCCGGAATGACGGGGGGCATGGCCTTTGTCTTTGACCCGAACAATGAATTTGAAGCCCGCATCAACCCGGAAAGCGTCGGCCTATACCGGCTGGATACTGACTACTGGTCGGCCGTCTGTCGGGTAATGGTGACGGAACATGTTGTGGAAACCCATTCAAAATGGGCCGAGAGTCTGCTGCATGAATGGGAGCGAACAAGCCGTGCCTTCTGGCATGTTGTTCCGCATGAGGTTCTGGAAAAACTGGAGCACCCTGTTCGAGATGCAACAGAGGCAGGAGATGCGATTCCGGCCGAATAGAAATCCGTGCGAAAGCCACGAATTCCATCGCAGCTATATGGCAGATATCACGGATTGAGAAGAATCGGCTGACCAAGGCCACCACAATGTGCATACTCCGTATTGGAAGAATCCTGGAGTACTCATGGCAAATTATTTTGCACGTATCTCAACGCGAGTACCATTGCTCGTCGTTTGCGCTGTTCTTGCAGCCACGATCAGTGTTGGAACCGTGTCATACGTTGCCTCCACGCATCAGGTTTTCACGCAGGCGGAAGCAAAGCTCGTTGCCCTTCGTGATGCGCGCCATGCGGAGATCACGCGATACTTCGGGAGTATTAAAGAAGATATCACGCTTTTGGCGACCAATGAATTTACAGCGGAAGCTCTACAAAGCTTCATTGAAGCATTTTCAGATTTCGATTTATCGCGCCGGTCGCTGGAGGAGCTTGCGCTTCAAAGCGCCTACTCGACCAAAGATCCCAACGGCGAGCGTATTACGGTCCGGGAACTGGGCCATCCCGCGCTAACCCGCTATTTCCACACCCATGCTCGCTACCATCATGCGTTTGAGAATTATTCGATCCTAAGGGGGTATTACGACCTTTTCCTTGTTACGGCCCAGGGGGACATCGTCTACACGGTCTCCAAGGAGGCTGATTTTGGAACGAATCTTTTGCGTGGCAAATGGTCTACAAAAGGGATCGCGACCGCATTTCGAAAAACCATGGCATCGCAAGATGACGAAAACATGGAATTTACCGATTTCGAGCTGTATCAGCCGAGTAACAATGAGCCGGCAGCCTTCATCGCACGCAAGATAAAACATAAGGGTCGTATAATCGGCGCTGTCATCCTGCAAATGCCTGTTGAGCGCGTGAATGACATTATGCTCAGCACCGCCGGTATGGGAGATTCCGGCGAGACCTATATTGTCGGAAGAGATGGTCTGATGCGGACCAACACACGCTTCGCCCCGGCCGGAAGCGTTCTGCGTGTCAAGGTCCACTCCGATTCCCATCGTGATGCGCTTCTAGGGAACACAAATGTCTCCGAAGTCACCGGCTATCGGGGAATAAACGTTTTATCAGCCTATCGGCCAATTTCCTTCTTGGGAACGGATTGGGCGCTTCTAGCGGAAATCGACACGTCAGAAATACATAAACCGGCGCAGGAACTCGGTCGGCAGATTATCCTCATTGCAGCTGTTTTTATGGTATTTGTCGCAGCCATTGCCATTGCCGTGTCTCGTACGATCACGGGCCCTCTGGCGGGGCTGAGCACGGCGATCAACGAGTTCCGATCAACCTTGTCCGTTGTCGATCTGCCACAGCGAAGCAAACGTGACGAAATTGGTGAAATTGCCCGTGGTTTCGACGCCACAGCACGCGAGGTCGCTCAATATATTGAGGAGATCAATCAAGCCCGCACGGAGCTAAAACGGGGCGCCGAAGATCTAAAAGAGCGGGAAGAGAGAATCCGTTCATTGTTGGAAGTCAGCCCAATCGGCTTCACGCTTGCGCGCGTTGATGGGGAAATCCTGCTGTCCAACGGGGCCCTTCGCAAAATCATCGGCCTCCCGGAAGAGGTTAATATCGAAGGGCGTGCGACGCAGTTTTACGCAAATCTGGCTGATCGTGAGCGGTACGTTGATCTACTGAAGAAAGACGGTGAGGTCTCCGGCTATGAAATCCAATGGAAGACCATAGACGGTACACCGATCTGGGTCACCATCAGCGCCAAAATCATAAGTTACAATGGTGAACCTGCTACATTAGCCTGGATCGACGACATTACAGACCGTGTCCGCGCCGCGCGCCAACTGCGCGAGAGTGAAAAGATATTCCGGACCGTCATCGACCAACTTCCAAGCGCATTGTCCGTTAAGGGAATGGATGACCGATACATCATGGTCAACCGACTCTGGCGGGAGTGGTACACAACAGGCGAGCTGGATGTAACCGGTAAATCCCCGATGGAAGTTCACGATGCAGAAACAGCAGCAGCTGTAACCGAAATCTATGAACGCATCCGTCAATCAGGCAAGCCATATATCAAGGAGATGAGCCTCAACATTGCGAGTGGTGAAGAGCAATATATGCATATGACGAAGTTCCCGATCCATGACGAGGATGGGATTATCATGGCGATGGCATCCGTCGATGTCGACTTAACCGACGCGCGTGAAGCCGAACGCGAAGCGGCGGAGAAATCAACGCTTCTAGAAACAACGATGCAAAGCATGTCTGACGGTATCGCGATGTTTGACGGGGACCTCAAACTTGCCGTCCGCAATGAAAAACTGATGGAACTTTTTAACCTGCCGTCAGAGGATTTCCCAACTGGAACCTCTATTTACGATCTCCTGAAACAATTGGCTGATAACGGCTTCTATGGCGATGGCGCTGACACAGAATTCATCCGGAACCGGATGCGCTTCTTTCAGTCTGATGAGGCCTCGTCCGGTGACCTGCTGCTACCGAATGGGCGATACATAAGCATTCGCCGCACACCTTTGGACGATGGTGGGTCCGTCGTTCTTTATACAGACGTTACTGAACAAAGACGTGCCCAAGCCCGCTTACAATCCATTGTCGACAACGTCCCCAGCTTGCTGCTCGTGTTTGATCATGACAACAAATATGTGGCTTCAAACCCGGCATACAGAAAAATCCTGGGTATCAAAGAGGAAGACCTAAAGAGTGGCAGGGTTGGATTCAGTGATATCACGCGATTACTAGCCGAACGCGGCGTTCTCGGCGAAGGCGACAAAACACAGCTAATTCGTGAGCGCATTCGTGATGTCTGGTCGGGAACTCAGCTCTCCATGGAGCTTAACGACCGGCACTATTTCGGCCATTCATCTGTCTCTCCCGATGCGGGTCTTATCATCTCCTACACCGATATCACGGAAACGAAGAAAGCAGAGCAAAAGCTTCAAGACGCATTCGAAGTCATCTCCTCCAGCATTCGCTACGCCAGCAAAATTCAACGCTCTGTCATTCCCGATCCCGATTTTTTCTCGGCCATGGTTGAAGAGTTTTTCGTCCTGTGGGAACCCCGGGATGTCGTGGGCGGAGATTTCTATTGGACAGGCGCCTGGGGTGATGGCTGCCTTGTCATCCTCGGTGATTGCACCGGCCATGGCGTTCCCGGTGCTTTCATGACGTTGATATCGATCGGCGCGATGGAGCGCGCAATGAGCGAAGTCGAACCCGGCAATGTCGGTGACCTGATCGGGCGAATGAACCAGTTGATCCAGCTCTCCCTCGGCCAACATCTCGATCAAGATGGTTCCGGAGACGGCCTCGAACTCGGCGCCTGCTACTTTGTACCCGGAGAGTCCAAGCTGAAATTTGCCGGCGCCCGGTTCGAGCTTTTCATCGCAGCTGAGGGCGAGATAGAAGTCGTAAAAGGGACAAAATCCGGTGTCGGCTATTCCGGCATTCCAATGGCACAGATCTATGAAGAAACTGACGTTTCGATCCCGCCGGGCGCGTGTTGTTACATGACAACAGACGGCATGATTGATCAAATCGGTGGGGAAAGAAGAAGAATGTTCGGCAAGCGGCGCTTCAAACAGTTACTGGCCGAGAACCACATGAAACTTGCCACGAAACAGCATAATGCCATCGTCAAAGCCTTCAAAGAGTACCAAGGGGACGAGCGCCGCAGGGATGATGTCGCCGTCATCGGCTTCCGAGTCTGATCAACACGGACGGCCTTCAGTCCCCGTCGCGTCCCCCATACTCATCACTCCCCCCATACTCATCACTCTTTGTCGGCTAAGACCTGCAATCCACCACCCAACGCCCATTTGTGACGGGCGTTCGAGAAGCCGACACGCTTCAAGAACGGCAGAATATTCTTCCGATTGAAATAGAGCCGATGATCCGGCGCCCCCAGATCGCGCACAACATGACCGCTTTTCAGGTATTCTTCGAGGGCCGGCGTAGTCAGGTACAATATCCCGCCAGGCGCTAGAAGATCGAATAAGTGTCGCGCGAAATCCGTAACATCCGGGACATGTTCGATGACTTCCGAACAATAGACCGCATCGAAGCGACCTTTGCCGCCTTCGAAGTCTTCCAGAGCCGCATTGGTGAACCGGCATTCCGGGAATTGCCGCGCCGCTTCTGCGCAGAGGCCCGGATTAATCTCTACCCCTTCGGCAACCAATCCGGCCCGGCGCGCACTTTCAACGAAGTATCCGACATTGCTGCCAACATCGACGATCCGCGATCCCTTCATCCGACGTTTCAGATAAGAGACGCGACGCGCGGTGCGGCGTAACTTCTTTTCCCGCTTACGGGAAAACTCATCCAGATAGCCTTCGGCCATGCCCGCATCGGCATTTACATTGGTCGGATCCTGATCCGCTTCGAACAGGCACTGTACATACCCTGAAGCGGCAAACCTCACCCATCGGTAATCATACTGAACAATGAATTCTTCGGCATCGCTGTTGCCGGTTACCGGGCAAACGAGGTTATTGAGCGGGATCAATGCATCCGCCCCCCATTCGGCACCGGACGTTCCGGCATCATCAAGACGATACCGTCCGAGCCGTCTGAGAACCCAAGCACGAGGATCTCTGACATGAACTTACCGATCTGTTTCGGCGGGAAATTGACCACGGCACAAACCTGTCTGCCGGGCAGATCCTCCGGCGTATAGTATTTTGTGATCTGGGCAGAGGTCTTGCGCTCCCCAATCCCCTCACCAAAGTCGACCCAGAGCTTGAACGCCGGGTGCCGGGCTTCCGGGTAAGGCTCCGCACGGATGATTGTACCCACACGAATATCGACTTTCAGAAAGTCATCGAAGGAAATCTCCGCACCTGTGGCGCTATCAATCATCTAAATGTTCTCCATTCATATCTCGCACCCTATTTTGCATCCATCCCAGATGCATTGTTGCAACCATCGTCAACACAACAGCCGCAAAGAATAAATACAGCCCTATCCCCGTCTCTGCATCCGCAATCCAGCTTCCCTTCAGCATTACAATGATCAGCGCGATCACGAATACATCCAACATCGACCATTTGCCGGTAACGCTGACAATCCGGGTCGCAAGAGCGACAGAAGGTCGATCCATCGACAGCCGAAACCCGAGCCAGAGGCCAAGCAGTTTTAAAACCGGAAAGACCAGGGTGAAAGCCGCCACAATTCCGGCCAGCAAGACTTCCCCTTCGGTCCAGAGCGTTTGGATCGCAGAAGTCAGGGAAACAGTTTCGTCAAAAAGATAGAGTTTCGTGACATTCAGAACCGGCTCCGTAATACCGATCCACCAGCAAAGAGCTGCGGCAAGCAGCCAAAACTCAAATATCGTGTCCCCACCCCTTACCTGCGCGGCAACGCTCCTGACAGCTTTGTTCTTCGCTTTCGACACGTGTTCGTTCCAACCTCATCCTTGTGCCTTGCGGTATCGCCGATTGCGGGGATTCGGGCAACCCCGCGCATGCTAACAATGATCCTGAGAGATGGTGACAAGCGCTTGAGACGAATAGCGAAAAAATTGCGCCTTAACTTTTGGCGCATATTGCATGAATTTCTTCAATGTGATGGCCAAGATAACCAACTTCCGACCTAGCCCCAAGACCTCGACATAATTGTTCACGACTGCACCAGCTTTCTCTGATTTGTTAAAACAGGGAGAGCTGGTCACCCGCCTGGGGTGGGACGGCAAATTTAGAACAATCCAACCCATCCATTCGGGCTTCAGCGTCATAGCCGATCCGTTTGCGCGCCAAGCTAAAGCGTTTGGCGATCAACGCCGCATAGGGGCCGCTCCCTTTTAAGCGTTTCCCCCAATCGGATTTATAGAGCGCCCCTTCCCGTGTCTGCCGGACGAGGGATAGCACCTTGTCCTTTCGGTCCGGGAAATGCGCTTCCAGCCATTCTTCAAACAGATCAGCAATTTCCAGCGGCAGACGCAGCAACACGTAACCCGCCCGGCGCGCACCAGCGTCCCAGGCTGCCTGTAACAGGTCTTCGATTTCCATGTCATTGATTGCCGGCAGGATGGGGGCTGTCATGACAGAGGCCGGCACGCCAGCCTCCGCCAACCCTGCGATGGCTTTAAGACGGTTTCGGGGCGAAGAGGCTCGTGGCTCCATCACATGGGAAAGCCGGTTGTCGAGGGACGTAAGCGAAAGGGCAACCGACGCAAGGCCATCTTCCGCCATAGAGCTCAAGATATCCAAATCTCGCAGTACCAGCGCCCCCTTGGTCACAATCGTCACCGGATGATTGAACTCTCGCAAGACCTTGAGAATCTCCCGTGTTGTCTGTCTTTCCCGCTCTATCGGCTGATAGGGATCGGTATTCGTCCCTATCGCAATCGGTGCAATCGTCTGGGCATAGCGCGGCTTGGACAATTGTTCGCGCAAAAGCGCAGCGGCATCCGGTTTCCAGAACAGCTTGGTTTCAAAGTCGAGCCCGGGCGACAGACCGTAATAGGAGTGGGTCGGGCGTGCGAAGCAATAGACACAGCCATGTTCACACCCACGATAGGGATTGATCGAACGATCGAAGGGAACATCAGGGCTTTCATTCCGCGCTATGATCGTCCGGGCGGCATCCACGCCAAGCGATGTCCGAAGCTTCGGCCGTTCCGCCCGTTCCAGAGCTTCACTCTCCGGCGTCCGCCAGCCGTCATCCGTTTCAAAGCGCTCTTCACGCTCAAATCGGCCAACCCGGTTCGACACAGCCCCGCGTCCCTTTACCGGCACATCCGGTAAAGACTCTTCAGGCATCTCGCCATGCGGCCTAGGGAGAACAAAGTTGCGTTTCATGATGATCAAAATAAGAACATAAAGAGTTTTGAAAAGAACAAATTCAATTCTGATCAACCGTTTTATGCGTTTCCGTTAAATGGCACCACTCAGTAATTATATCCGGCACTTTCGATGGGGCCACTAAGGTGTTACCTCCCACCCTCCACACCGATACAGTTTTGGAGAAGTCCCATGGGAGCCATTGTCGAGAAGCCGAGCGTCTGTCCGCTGGACTGCCCGGATACCTGCAGCCTGACCGTCAAAACGGATGGGGAGCGTGTGCTGTCCGTGCGCGGCTCTAACGGCAATCCCTATACGGCCGGCAAGGTCTGCGACAAAATCACGAAGTCCTATCCGGATTTCGTCCATGGCACGGAGCGATTGACCAAGCCTATGCTGCGCACCGGGCCACGGGGCACAGGAGCCTTCACCGAGATTTCCTGGGACGAGGCACTGGACCGCGTTCATGCCGGGCTTTCGAAAGCCATTGCGGCGCATGGCCCCCAATCGGTCATCCCCTTCAACTATGCCGGCCCGCATGGGGAAATCGCCGGCGGTTCCATGGATCGCCGCTTTTTCTACAAGCTCGGTGCCTCCCTGATCAATCGCGGACCACTTTGCGGATCGGTACGCGGGTCAGCCTATACCAGCCTCTATGGCGCAGCGCCGGGCATGGCACCGGAACAGGCCGCGCATGCGGACCTGATCGTGGTCTGGGGGAACAATGTCACGGTTTCTAACCTCCATCTCGCGCGGGTCATCAAGGCGGCGCGGGACAAAGGCGCAAAACTGATTGTCATTGATCCGAAGCGAACGAAGATTGCCGAACAAGCGGATCTGCATCTGCATATCGCCCCCGGCACCGATGTCATCCTGGGCCTCGCCGCCGCCGCGGCACTGAAAGCGCGCGGCGCTGTCGATGACGCATTTGTCAGCCAATGGGTCGACAGTTTCGATACCTATATGCAGGCTGCCCGGCAGTACAGTCTTGCCGACGCGGAAAGCCAATGTGGCTTGAACGCTGCCGACATTGAAACCTTCTTAACCTGGTATGCAAAGGCAGAGCGGGTCGCGGTATCCGTCGGCAACGGGATAGAGCGGGGACGCAGTGGCGGTTCCGGTTTGCGCGCTGCCATGGCCTTGCAAGCCATCACTGGAAATCACGGACGGATCGGCGCCGGGGTCATCGCAAAACCCGGCCTCGCCATCCCGAAGAGCACAGACCGCCTGCAACGCCCTGACCTTATTCCCGAAGGCACCCGGACGCTGAATATCGTTGATCTGGGTAAGTTGATGTTAGACCGGACGCTCGACACACCAATTGCCGCTGCGGTGATCTATAACCACAACCCGGTCGCCACACATCCCGATCAGAACCGGATGCGCCGGGCCTTGTCCCAGGAAGATGTCTTCCTTGCCGGCATTGATGTCGCGATGACCGATTCAATGCTCTACTGCGATGTGATCCTGCCGGCTGCCAGCCATTTTGAGTTCGCAGATATCTATGGCTCCTATGGACACAGCTATCTGCAGCGCGCCGCGCCTGTCATCCCCTGTGTCGGAGATAGCCTGCCGAATACGGAAATCTTCCGCCGGCTTGCCGCCAAATTCGGCTTTGATGATCCGATGTTTGCGGATTCTGATGAAGACCTGATCGATCAGGCTTTGAATGAGCAAGACCCCCGCCTGTCCGGCACGCGCCCCCGCGACCTGCCGCTGGGCAAGGCCTTCGATATGAGCATCACCAATGCCGCACCGATGGTGATGTGCGACACCGTTGTCCCCGCAACACCCTCCGGCAAGATCGAGCTTTTCTGTCAGGATCTGGAGGACAAATGGGGCTATGGCCTGCCGCGCTTCGAGCCGGTTGCGCGGACCTATCCACTGACCATTATTTCCCCCTCCTCCTCCAAGCGCACCAATGCGACTTTCGGCGGTTGTCCCGAATCCGATGGATTGGAGATTGTTGAGATTAATCCGGTCGACGCTGAGGCGCGGAGCATTGCCGAAGGGGATACGCTGCTGGTCCATAACGAGAAGGGTAAGACGACCCTAAGCGCGCGGATCACCGATGCAGTCCGCCCCGGCGTCCTCTACACCCCAAAGGGTACGTGGCTGAAACATAGCGAGACCGGTGAGACCGTGAATGCACTGATGACTGCCGATCTGCGCACCGATATCGAAGACGGGGCCTGCTATAACGAAACCTTTGTCGATGTAGAAACGGTGCGGTAATGCAAAACCTGACCGACGTCGACTGGTCGGCGATCCCCGCACCAAAGGACGACGAGGACACCGACCATCTGCTCGGGATGACAATGCCGGTACTCACCCTACCGGCAACAGATGGCACATTGGTCGATCTTTCTTCGACCTCAGGGCTGACGGTGGTCTACGCCTACCCCCGCACCGGCCGCCCGGACCAAGCCTTACCGGAAGGTTGGGACATGATACCCGGTGCGCGGGGCTGTACTCCACAGTCTTGCGCTTTCCGGGATCATTTCGCAGAGCTAAGGGATCTTGGTGTAAAGGCCCTCTATGGACTTTCGACGCAGGACACCGCCTATCAGCGCGAGGCCGTTGAGCGCCTGCATCTGCCCTTCCCGCTGTTGTCAGACCAGACGTTCAAACTGACCGAAGCATTGGCGCTGCCCAGCTTCGAGACATCCGGCATGCGCCTTTTGAAACGCCTGACCATGATCCTTCACGATGGCAAAATCACGAAGGTCTTCTATCCCATCTTCCCACCGGATCGAAATGCGGGGGATGTTGTGGACTGGTTGAAAGTTAACCGCTAGCCTCTTCCCAAGGATCGACGTGGGGAGATGATTGATGGCCGTTTACGGGACTTTTGATCCGGCCTTTTCCAAACTTCGGGATGCCTTTGAAAGCTGCTTTGCCGACGGGTTGGAGCATGGCGCCGCAGTGTCAGTCTATGTGGACGGGCGAAAGGTAGCGGACCTTTGGGGCGGCCATGCCGATGCGGCGAAGACGCGCCCATGGCAGGAAGATACACTGGTCAATATCTGGTCCGCGACCAAGGGCGTCACGGCCCTGGCCATCGCCATGCTGGTGGAACGCGGCATGCTACGCTACGACGCGCCTATCGCCGATATCTGGCCGGAATTCGCGGCGAATGGGAAAGAGGCGATCACCCTAGACCTCGCCTTATCGCATCAAGCGGGATTGAACGGTTTGGATAGGGCATTGCCTTATGCCGGCCTTTACGACTGGTTTCCCTATGTCGAAACCTTGGCTGACATGGCGCCCTTGTGGGAGCCAGGCAGCCGCTGCGTCTATCATGCCGTCAGCTATGGCTATCTCGCCGGCGAACCGATCCGCCGCGTCACGGACGCCATGCCGGGCCGCTTCTTTGCAAAAGAGATCGCCGGGCCACTCGGGATTGGAAATGACTTATTCCTCGGCTTGCCGGAATCGGAAGACCACCGCGCGGCCGAGATTGTCCCCGGCCCCGGCGTCTATGATTGGGTCGATGCGCTGCGGGAAACGCCCTATGATCAAGGGCTGCATAATCCTGAGATCGACGCGGAAATCCCCAACCACCGCGAATGGCGAGCAGCAGAAAGCCCCGGAGCAAACGGTCAGGCAAATGCCCGCGCCTTGGCACGGATTTATGGCGCCCTGGCGCAAGGCGGAGAAATTGACAGTCATCGCTTGCTTTCCGGCGAGACGCTTGCCGAAGCCGTTCGCCCCAGATTTGACGATCTGGAAGCAAGTTTTGACCTGCCGACCAGCTTCGCCGCTGGTTACAGGCTGAAAGACCCAGCCCTTGGAGAAACCCTCTCCCAATCGAGTTTTGGACATACTGGATGGGGCGGCACTTGCGCTTTCGCTGATCCTGACGCCCGTGTCGGCTTTGCCTTCACGACAAACCATATGCGTGGTTTCGATCCCGATCCGGATCCCCGGCGTTTGCGCTTGATCGATGCAACCTACGCAGCGCTGTGATATACCCTGCTTGCACCTTACGTGAATATTTGAGAGCATTTGGATGCGTTTAAACTAGGAAATCAGATGGTGTTTTGCCGTAAGACAGGGCTCAGAGGCGACGGTCTATTCCGGCTGCTTGGCCTCGTGGCTTTCTTGCCCATCCTGCTCTTTACTGTGGTTACACCGACAAAATCGCAAGAGCTTGATAGAGTGCGCATTCAGGCGCATTGGCTGGAGCAATTCGAATTCGCCGGATTTTATGTCGCCAAGGAATACGGCTTCTATGAAGAGGTCGGTTTGGCGCTAGACATCCTGCCTCATCGCACTGGGGAAACCGATGTCGTTGCAACCGTCCTCAACGGAGAGGCTGAGTTTGGCGTCAACTACTCTTCCATCCTCGCGGACTTCTATCGCGGTGAACCCATTGTCGCTTTGGCCGCCCTCTTCCAAGACTCGCCGCTTGTCCTGATTGCGCGGGACGAGCCAACCCTCAAAGCGCCCAAAGACCTTGAAGGCCGACGAATTATGATCGGCGGCGATGCATTGAGTTCTGTCCCTATCAGGGCATTGATGTTCTCTCAGAATATCGGGCTGAACGACTTCGAACTGCAACAGCATAGCTATAATCTCGACGACCTGATTTCCGGCAAGACCGATGCCATGACTGCCTATATCGGAAACGAACCGTTTGAGTTGTCACAGCGGGGGATCCCGTTCCAGGTATTCGATCCAGGAAAACTCGGTCTGTCATTCTACGAGAATATTCTATTCACAACGGCGAAAGAAGCTGAGGAAAATCCACAGCGCGTTGCGCGTTTTCGCAAAGCAACCCTGCGGGGATTTATGCATGCCTTCGACAATATCGAAGAAACAGCAAAACTCATTCATGAGAAATATAATGAGCAGAACAAGAGCGTCGAAGCGCTGATATATGAGGGCAAGGAGCTCCGCAAACGAGCCATGGTCCGCGACATCCCGCTGGGCCAGATTGAAGTTTCCCGTTTGAATGATCTGGCCAATGCCTTTCGGCTGATGGGGGTTTCGCTCACGAACAAGCCTGTTGAGGGTTTTGTCTGGACTGGCGCGCTCGCTCCCGAAGAACGACCGGCCCGGTTTACACCCGAAGAGCATGCGTTCATCGAAAGCAAAGTCGTCGCCGTTGCGACTACCACCAATTGGCCCCCCTTTGCCTTTGTCAGCGAACAGACCGGCGCTGTAGCCGGGATCGGCTATGACTTCTGGAAGGAAATCGCCACCCGCGCCGGCCTGAAATACGACGTTAACCTTTATGATAATTTCTCCCGCGAGTTGGAGGATATTCAGGAGAAACGTCAGGACTTAGCTTTCAGTGTCGGAGACACCCCGCAACGGCGCAAGTACGCCCTGTTCTCAGAGCCCTATGCCAGTTTTCCGCTCGCCATCGCGACATCGAAGGAGGAGCACTTCATTCCTGACATCAGCCGATTGGACGGCAAGACGATCGCGATAGGCCGCAATTTCACCGCGCACCAAATGATGCGAGAGGCCTACCCGCATCTGAACTATCTACCGAGCGACAATATCCGCGATGGGCTGCAAGCAGTCTCAAACGGTGAAGCCTATGCCTATATCGATATCGCCCCGGCCCTGGTACACGCGATCAATCGTTATGGTTTCACCAACCTGAAAATTTCGGGGGAAACAGATCTTATTTGTGAACTCCGGCTTATGGCGCGCCGCGACTACCCAGAACTAATTTCCATCGCAAACAAAGTGATAGCAACCATATCGCCGGAACGTCGACAGGATATCCTGAACCATTGGATCAATGTTCAATATGAGCGCGGCTTTGACCTGAATGATATTCTGCCATGGCTCATTGGTATCGGAATTCTGATCTTGATCCCTTTCGCCTGGCTTGTTCATTCCAAACAACAAGCAGAGCGCGCAAACCGCATGAAGTCTGAGTTTCTCGCCCTGATGAGCCACGATCTACGGACTCCCTTGAATGTCATTATGGGGTTCAGCGACATGATGCGCTCACAATCCGTTGGCCCGATTGAAAACCCGCAATACCGGGACTACGCCAATGACATTTACCAAAGCGGCGAGTTGCTGGTCAGTTTGATTAACGACATTCTGGATCTCTCAAAAATTGAGGCCGGAAAGTATGTCCTGGATGAGGAAGAGGTTGATCTTTCCGCGGTGGTCAACCGCACCATCCATGGCTGCGCGATATTGGCGTCACCACGCGGCATCACAATAAGATCCGAAATTCCAGACGATCTGCAGACACTCTATGCCGATGAACGCGTGCTGACGCAGATTTTCAACAATCTCCTCTCCAACGCGATAAAATATTCCGACAAAGGCGGCACGATCCGGTTAACGGCACAAGTCACCAGCCAGGGTGAGATGCTTGTGAAGGTAATCGATACCGGTATCGGTATGAGCGCTGACGAAGTCAAAAGGGTCACGGAACCATTTGAGCGGTTGAATCGAGAACACAACAAACATGTGGAGGGGACCGGTCTGGGGCTGCATTTATGCCTGAGCTTCATGAGGCTGCTTTCCGGGAAACTGCAGATCGACAGCAAATCCGGGATTGGGACCACCGTCACCCTGACCTTTCCGGCAGAACGCATTCATCCCAGACCCTCGTGATTTGACCGAGACCCACGTGATTTGAATGTGGCGCATTCAGGCTTGCCGATACGCCGCGTCACTGGCAGTTTCTAGCCACCTTATCTAACCCATTGTCAGGGGAGTAGCTGCAATGAAAACCCGCGCTGCCGTCGCTTTTGAAGCCGGAAAGCCATTGTCGATTGAAGAAGTCGATATCCAAGGTCCGCAAGCTGGTGAAGTCATGGTCGAAATGAAGGCGACTGGGGTCTGCCACACCGATGAATTCACCCGATCCGGCGCGGATCCCGAAGGTGCGTTTCCCGCGATCCTGGGCCATGAAGGCGCCGGTGTTGTGGTCGAAGTCGGCGCAGGCGTGACCTCCCTGAAGCCCGGCGACCACGTTATCCCGCTCTACACACCGGAATGCCGGGAATGCGATTACTGCCTGAACCCCAAGACCAATCTGTGTCAGGCAATCCGCGAAACCCAGGGCCAAGGCCTGATGCCGGATGGTAGCTCACGCTTCTCCATCAATGGTGAGCAGATCCTGCATTATATGGGCTGCTCCACCTTCTCCAACCACACGGTTCTGCCGGAAATCGCGCTCGCCAAAGTCCGCGACGACGCACCTTTCGATAAGATTTGCTATATCGGCTGCGGTGTCACCACCGGGATCGGTGCCGTCATCAACACGGCGAAAGTTGAAATCGGCTCCAATGTCGTTGTCTTCGGACTGGGCGGCATCGGCCTGAACGTCATCCAGGGCGCTCGGTTGGCCGGCGCGAATATGATTGTCGGTGTCGATCTGAACCCGTCGAAGAAAGAAATGGCGGAACGCTTCGGCATGACCCATTTCGTTAACCCGAGTGAAGTTGAAGGCGATCTGGTGCCCTATCTGGTCGACCTGACCAAGGGGGGCGCTGATTACAGCTTCGAATGCATTGGCCGGACCGATACGAGGCGTCAGGCGCTGGAATGCTGCCACAAAGGCTG
>SPJL01005333.1_pt1 | contig 16484 bp, 13 predicted proteins | sample 3741751 | NCBI WGS metagenome assembly SPJL01 (sample SAMN10925998, study PRJNA522277) | cold seep metagenome | isolation source: Elba SIP-enriched marine methane seep metagenome, extraction at timepoint T3 | place: Italy: coast of Elba, Mediterranean Sea | reverse complement strand
GCGCCAGCCCTGGACCCCGCCATCGCCGAAGAACTCGACGCCTTCGTCGCCCGTCGGAAGGAAGAAGGCGGCGCACCGGAGGAATAGCGGAGCTCCCATCCGATCATGAACGCCGGTGTTCTCGGTGCCCCCGCAAAAGCAGGGGCCGAGACGGGCCTTATCCGCGCCTTCACAAGTCCTGAGCATCTCTCGGCACTGGAGAGTTCTCTCGCTGCCTGATTAACTGGGTGTCCTCTTACTTCAATTATATACTGAAAACACCCATGGATATTTGGATTCCCATCACCGTCTTCGCGGCCTTCATGCAGAATCTGCGCTCGGCGCTGCAGAAGAAGCTGACCGGGTCGCTGTCGACGGGCGGGGCGAGTTTTTCGCGCTTTGTGTTCGGGCTGCCGGTCGCGGCGGTCTATGCCGGCCTTATCCTGTCGACCAGCAGCGATGAGCCACCCCGGCTGAACACCCTTTTCTTCGTTTATTGCGTCATTGGTGGGACCGCGCAGATCGTCGGGACCGCCTTGCTGGTCGGGTTGTTCAAGCATCGGAATTTCGCGGTCGGCACGGCCTATTCAAAGACAGAGACCGTGCAGACCGCCCTGTTCGGCATCATTGTGTTGGGCGAAGTCATTCATGGACAGGCGCTGGTCGGCATCCTGGTTAGTCTGACCGGTGTCGTGGCGATCTCCCTCTCCCGGGCCGGGGCATCGCTATCGGGGCTGGCACGAGATCTGGCGAGCCGCCCGGCGCTGATGGGGATCGCATCCGGCGCCTGTTTCGGGATTGCCGCCGTCTCCTATCGCGGTGCGGCGCTGTCGCTGGGTGGGACCGGCTTTCTGGGGCAAGCGGCAACGACACTGGTCACGGTCCTGACCTATCAGACGCTGGCCATGGGTGTCTGGCTTGCCTGGCGGGAACCGGGGCAGGTCACCGCGACGATCAAGGCCTGGCGGGTCGCCCTTTTAGCGGGGGCGAGCGGGGCGCTTGCTTCCATCGGCTGGTTCACCGCCATGACCATTCAGAACGCAGCCTATGTGCGTGCGTTGGGCCAGATTGAGTTGGTTTTCACCTTCGCCGTCTCCTGGTTCTATTTCCGGGAGAAGTCCAAGCCGTCGGAAGTCGTGGGCGTCGTGCTGATCTGCGTTGGGATTATCCTGCTGGTGGTGTAAACCGGCAGCCATGATTATCACGACGACAGAGCGCCTGATCATCCGCCGGTTTGTTGAGGCGGATTACGATCGGCTCCTGGCCCTCGTCACCGATCCGATTGTCATGCGCTACAACACCGATGGGCATGGCGACGCAGCCTATGCCCGCGCCCGGCTGTCAGAGGCAATGGCCGATCCAGGTCCGGCGCTTGGCACCTGGGCTGTTCAGACCAGTGATGATCCTGCCCTACTAGGTTATGTCAGCCTGTTCCGGGAGGACCCCGCCATGGCGGAAGACGAGGTCGAGCTCGGCTATTTCTTCCTGCCGGAACACTGGGGCAAGGGCTACGCGCCCGAAGCTGCAAAGGCCCTGATCACCCACGCCTTCGCCACCACCAACACCACCCGCATCCTGGCCATAGTTGACCCCAGCAACACCCGCTCCGCTACCGCTCTAAAGAAGCTCGGCATGACCAGAACGGGCACCACCCAAGCCAAGGGTATAAAACCGGGGGATTGGGTGTTTGCGGTGGAGCGCAGTAGTATATAGTTGTACTCTCGTCTTGGAGGTCGCGTGTTCGAGTTATTTGGAAGATTGTGCATATTAGCAGGGATGCAATGGTGCGCCCCTGATCCAAACATTGTGGCATCCTCGCTTATTTTCGAAAGGTGTTTAAACAGAATCGAATCCGGTCAATCGTTGAACTACGAAGGTTTGGAGACACTCAAGCCTTCGACCTTGCCAACCGAAAATCCGTTGTGGACAGGCAGACGGTGGATCGAAGGTTCGTACGGATTCAAACTTCTCGAACCGAAGAATGGGCAAGCCGATCCAGTCTTGTTGGGTTGTCGCGCAGACCTAGAACCGAGCCCCACAGGTATTCTTGAGGGGTTCTCAGTTGCCTTAATTCGTGATTTTGAACGTTGGATAACAGAATCAGAGGAAAGCCAAAGTTATCGTTTAGCCGATTATTGCGGGCCAAAGCCGGAATATTTTATCCGAGTTTTTGAAAGCATTCAGCCCAATCCGCGGGGAAATTACCTGCGAGGATTCTTGCTCGTTAACGATGAACTCTCTTTAAGGACATTTGTCGTAACCGAAGTCGGCCCGAAACCAATGGAATGCAATTCCGAAACTGGAAGAGTTCAATAGCTAACCGGGATCAATCCATTGCAGGCCAGACAAATCCCCGCACCCCTCTTTCATTGCGGTGCACAAAGGCGTAAAAAGGCGGGCAATTGGATGACATGATCGGACCAGCCCGAAGAGGGGGCCCGTACCCCCCGGTCCGTCGGGCTATGACGCCGTAAATTAAGGGGATACACTCGATGGCTACCGGCTCTTACAGCAAATACCTGGACGAGATTGAAACGCGGCAACTGCAAGGGCTCAGCCCGAAGCCGATTGAAGACAGCGCGCTTCTGAAAGAGATCGTCGCGCAGATCCGGGACACCGCGTCCGAGCATCGCAAAGATTCCCTGCATTACTTCATCTACAACACCCTGCCCGGCACCACCGCCGCGGCGGAAGAAAAAGCCAAGTTCCTGAAGGAAATCATCCTGGGACAGGCAAGCGTTGAAGAGATTTCACCATCCTTCGCCTTTGAGCTTCTATCCCATATGAAGGGCGGACCGTCGGTTGATGTGCTGCTGGATCTGGCGCTCGGCGATGATGCCGGGATTGCCAAGGACGCAGCAGAGGTCCTGAAGACCCAGGTTTTCCTCTATGATGCGGATATGGCCCGTCTGAAAGACGCCTTTGAGGCCGGGAGTGCCGTCGCCAAGGATGTCCTGGAGAGCTATGCGGATGCAGAGTTCTTCACCAAACTGCCGGATATCGAAGAAGAGATTAAAGTCGTCACCTATGTCGCAGCGGAAGGGGATATCTCCACCGATCTGCTGTCGCCGGGCAATCAGGCCCATTCCCGCTCCGATAGGGAATTGCATGGGAAGTGCCTGATCTCTGAAGCCGCGCAGAAAGAGATTGAGGCGCTGAAGCTGCAACATCCTGACAAGCGTGTGATGCTGATTGCCGAGAAGGGGACGATGGGGGTCGGATCCTCCCGCATGTCGGGAGTGAACAATGTCGCGCTATGGACCGGCAAAAAGGCCAGCCCCTATGTGCCCTTCGTCAATATCGCCCCGGTCGTGGCCGGCACCAACGGCATCTCGCCGATTTTCCTGACCACGGTCGGCGTGACCGGCGGGATCGGGATCGACCTGAAGAACTGGGTCAAGAAGACCGATGCCGATGGCAATCCGATCCTGAACAATGACGACAGCCCGGTTCTGGAACAGAAATATTCTGTTGAGACCGGCACGGTGTTTACCATCGACACCAAAAACAAGACGCTGAAGAATGAAGCAGGCGACGAGGAGCTGGTGGATATCGGCGCGTCCTTCACCCCGCAGAAGCGTGAGTTCATGAAGGCCGGCGGATCCTATGCCGTCGTCTTCGGCAAGCGCCTGCAAGCCTTCGCGGCGGAGACCCTGGGCGTTGAGTTCAAATCCGCCTTTGCTGCGTCGAAGGTCGTCAGTCATGAAGGCCAAGGCCTGACGGCGGTTGAGAAAATCTTCAACCGCAATGCGCTGGGCGTGCCCGAAGGGACGGTTCTGCATGCGGGCTCAGATGTTCGGGTGCGGGTGAATATCGTCGGTTCCCAGGATACAACGGGCCTGATGACCTCGCAGGAACTGGAAGCGATGGCGGCCACCGTCATCTCCCCAACACTGGATGGGGCCTATCAGTCGGGCTGCCACACGGCCTCTGTCTGGGATTCAAAGGCGCAGGCGAATACGCCGAAGCTGATGGCCTTTATGAATAAGTTCGGGCTGATCACCGCGCGGGATCCGAAGGGTGAATATCACGCCATGACCGACGTCATTCACAAGGTGCTGAATGATATTACGGTCGATGACTGGGATGTCACCATCGGCGGCGACAGTCATACGCGGATGTCCAAAGGCGTCGCCTTCGGGGCGGATTCCGGTACCGTTGCCCTGGCGCTGGCGACCGGGGAAGCGACCATGCCGATCCCGGAATCGGTAAAGGTTACCTTCAAGGGACAGATGGCGGACTATATGGACTTCCGCGACGTCGTCCATGCCACCCAGGCGCAAATGCTGGATCAGTTTAACGACAACGTCTTCCAGGGCCGCATCATTGAAGTGCATATCGGCACCTTGCTGGCCGATCAGGCCTTCACCTTCACCGATTGGACGGCGGAGATGAAAGCCAAGGCGTCGATCTGTGTTTCTAATGACGACACCTTGATCCAATCGCTGGAAATCGCAAAAGGCCGCATCCAAATCATGATCGATAAGGGCATGGATAATGCGGCGCAGGTGCTGCAAGGCCTGATCGACAAGGCGGACCAGCGGATTGCCGAAATCCAGTCCGGCGAGAAACCGGCCCTGTCGCCGGATGCCAATGCGAAGTACTTCGCGGAGGTTGTCGTCGATCTGGACGCCATCAACGAGCCGATGATCGCCGATCCGGACGTCAACAATATCGATATCTCCAAGCGCTACACCCATGATACGATCCGCCCGATCTCCTATTACGAGGCGGAGAAAAAAGTGGATCTCGGCTTCGTCGGGTCCTGCATGGTGCATAAGGGCGATATCAAGATCGTTGCCCGGATGCTGCGCAATCTGGAAGAGACCTATGGCGAGGTGAAGTTCAACGCGCCATTGGTTATCGCCGCCCCGACCTACAACATCGTTGATGAGTTGAAGGAAGAAGGCGATTGGGATGTCTTGCGGAAATATGCCGGCTTCGAATTCGATGATGTCTCACCGAAACAGACGGCGCGCACCGAATATGAAGATACGCTCTATCTGGAACGCCCCGGCTGTAACCTCTGCATGGGCAACCAAGAGAAAGCGGCTAAGGGTGACACGGTGATGGCGACCTCAACCCGCCTGTTCGAAGGCCGGGTGGTTGAAGATTCCGACGACAAGAAGGGCGAGTCTCTGCTGGCCTCGACACCGGTCGTTGTCCTTTCCACCATCCTTGGCCGGACCCCGACGCTGGAAGAATACAAAACCGCCGTCAAAGGCATCAATCTAACCAAATTCGCCCCGCCAACAGAATCCCTGGCGGGCCAGATTGCGGCACGGTTTTAGGCACGATCTTGGGCTGGTCTTAGACCGGCTTGCGACTGGCTCTAACTAAACCAGACACCGCAGTTTCCTCGTGCCCCCTCGCGATGGCGGGGGGCACGAGGTCTGTGTCCCTTTGAACAACCGGCCTCGGAGCGCCAATTTCAGGCGCGGTTGTCGTGGGCATTTGCTTGTTGCGGAAAATGAGCATGCCGTCTTTCAGACCCGATTGACGGAGTCTCGAAAACAGCGTTTTGGTACTTCCCTAATTTCTGAAGGACACCCCATGCCCCAACCCAAAATTCGCCCCGCTGTTTCCTCTATTGAAGAGCAGCAGATTCTGTCTGTCGCCAAACTGGCTTTGGGGAATCCGGATGTTATTCCGCTTTGGTATGGGGAATCGGATGTCGTGACCCATGCGGATATCCGGCGCCCGGCGATTGATGCGTTGGAGCGGGGGGAGACGTTTTATTCCCACAAGACGGGCACGCCGGAGCTGCGGCAGGTCTTGGCGGATTATATGGCCGGTCTCTATGACATTTCCCTCGATATGGAGCGGGTGAGTGTCACGGCGTCCGGCATGGCCGGCATTCAGATGGCCATGCAGGCGGTTTTGGAGCCGGGGGACAACGCCATCATCGTGGCACCGCTTTGGCCAAATGCCGAATCCACGGTGCGCGTGATGGGGGCGGAGCGACGCTTTTGCATGCTGGACTTCTCCGATGCGCAAGGCTGGGCGCTTGATCTGGAGAAAATGGCCGGGATGATCGACAGCAATACCCGGATGATCTTCGTCAATTCCCCCAACAACCCAACCGGCTGGGTCATGCCGTCCGAGCAACAGGCAGCCCTTTTGGAACTCGCGCGGGAGCGGGGTATCTGGATTGTCGCCGATGAAGTCTATGGCCGCATGGTCTATGACGGGCGCGCCGCGCCGAGCTTCCTGGAGCACGCCCGGCCCGACGATCCGCTCTTCGTCGTCAACAGTTTCTCCAAGGCCTGGGCGATGACCGGCTGGCGGATCGGCTGGGTCACACATCCGGAATTTCTGCCGGGGTCGGAGATGAGCTTCACCGACCTGTTCGGAAACCTGATCGAATTCGCCTATAGCTGCGTTCCGCAGTTCCTGCAGCGTGGCGCAGAGGCGGCAATCCGCGACGGCGAGCCCATGGTGGCCGATATGATCGAACATTGCCGGCGCGGGCGCGACATCACAGCCCAACGCCTGCCCAATATTCCGAGGGTGGAAGGGTTCCGCACCCCCGATGCGGCATTCTATGCGTTCTTCCGGATAGCCGGGACAGAAGGACGGACGCTTGCCTTTGCGCAGGATCTGGTGCGCCATGCCAAAGTCGGCATCGCCCCCGGCACTGCCTTCGGCCCGTCAGGCGAAGGCTGGTTCCGCCTCTGCTTCGCACAAAGCCCGGAACTCCTATCGGAAGCCTATGATCGGATCGAACGCGGTCTGCGGGACATTCCATAGGCCGGCAATTTCGCGCAATTCTAGCGTTTCGCAGGGGTTTTGAGGGCCGGGGGGACTGAGTTCCCTCTTAATCTGAGCCGTTACTGCGCCTTAATCGAGATATGCCAAACCGCAATCCTGGCCCGAACCCAATAGATGGATTACGTAGGGCAATCTTGGAGTGCTGATAGAAGAAAAGCAGATAAGGACTATGTTGTAGCCAAAAGAAACTTGACATAAACCAAGATATCGGGATATCTCGATATATGGATTTGGATAAAGCACTCACCACCCTCAATAATCCTGTTCGGCGCAAGATTCTTCACTGGTTGAAGGATAGGTCGAACTTCCCAGCGGCGTTGCCGGAACATGCTGGATTGGATGGCGTGTGCGTTGCGTATATCCAAGAGAAAGCCGGTCTCTCGCAATCGACGATCTCAAATTACATGGGGCTCTTGAAAGAGGCAGGGTTAGTGCTCTCCGAGCGCCATGGGCAGTTCACTTTTTACCGGCGAAACGAAGACGCGATCCGCGCGCTGTTGCAGGCGTTCGAGAAAGAGCTGATCGAGCTTTAGAGAGTAAGGACTGGATTTGCAGCGGTTGGTCCCACGGCCGATAAATTAATCGGTAAATCGAAATATATCGATTGGAGAAAGATGATGACGAATGTCCCCTCAAGCTCCGATACCCTTGATGTTCGGGGTTTTCTCGGTAGCTCGCTAGAACTGCCTTGCGGTGCTGTTCTAAGAAACCGGATTGCGAAAGCGGCGATGTCGGATTCACTCGGCAATGGCGAAGGTGACCCGACCGAGGCACAAGCCCGCCTTTACGAGCGATGGGCAGAGGGCGGTGCGGCAATTTCCATAATCGGCGAAGTGCAAGGGGATCCCAAGTACCCGGAAAAACCGGGTAATCTCGTGTTCGGACCTCAGAGCGACAAGAGGGCAATACAAGAGCTGGTAACCCGCGGCACGGCCAAGGGCACGCATCTTTGGCCACAATTGGGCCACGCCGGGGCTCTATCGCATCTGCCGTTGAGCGACCCGAAGGGTCCGTCGCCGCTAGACATGCCTGGCCTTCAATGTGCTGGGATGTCGATAGAAGAAGTAAAGGAACTTCCCTCCCTGTATGCCGAGGCAGCTTTGTTTGCGAAGGAGGTGGGCTTTACCGGTGTGCTTGTCCACGCCGGACACGGCTTTTTGCTAAACCAGTTCCTGTCGCCATTGTTCAACCACCGGGATGATGCATACGGCGGATCCGTCGAGGCGCGGTCGAAGATAGTCTTGGCGATCCTGGAAGAAGTCCGGCGCGCCGTCGGCGCATCATTTCCGATCGGGATTAAAATCAACTCTACGGACAAACTTGAGGGTGGATTGACGGAAGATGATGCCTTGGAGTTCGTGCGCTTGCTCGACACCTCGTCGGTTGATTTGATCGATATTAGCGGCGGAACCTACTTCCCCGGCGCAAAGGCAAGTTCCGAGGGCACATCAAGCGGCGGCCCGTACTTCATGGACTTCGCACGACGGGCAAGGGAGGTGACCAAAGTGCCCCTCATGTTGACCGGCGGCTTTGCGCGTCGGGACCAGGCTGTTGAGGCACTGTCCAGCGGTGTGATCGACGTTGTAAGCCTGGCCCGGGCCATGGTCCTTAACCCGAGCCTTGCTGCCGACTGGCTGACGGATGAAGGCGGCGATCCAGCGTTTCCCAAGTTTGACTCACCACCCAAGGGCGGCGTGACGGCATGGTACTCCATGCGATTGACCGCTCTGGGAGAAGACAACGAGCAAGCGTTCACCATGGATCCTGCCATGGCACTAAGGGACTACGAAGAGCGCGATGCACGACGCGACATCTTGTGGATGGCGAAGTTCAGTTGATCTCATAGATTTGATGGAAAAATTTGCTCGGGCGATGATCGGGTTTCAGCGGGCATGCTGTTCAAGGTTCTCTTCATGCCCCCTTGATCGATAGCGGATTATGGCTTCGTTGCGCCAGACGTGACCTGTTCGAGTCGATAGGTAAGCCGACAGTTACTGCCGGATTTCTTATACCCTTCCGCGGCGCCGTTCTCGATGGCCAGCGTTTCAGATTTATACTTTTTTCCTCGCCAGAATATGTCGAGCGAGAGGCTGTCGGCTGTTGCCGACCTGATCTTTAAGGTTACAGCATCCTTGTTTCGCGCTTCGATGCGGATTTGGCCCTTGCCGCCCACGAGCGTAAACACGCCCTCTCCCTTCGGCGGGGGCATTTTGTAGGGGCAAAACGGCGCCAATGTCTGTTCCAGGCTTGTGACGCCGCGTATATAGGCCTTCCATTTCCCATCCATTGGATTTGTGGATACGGGATTCAACGTCGCAACTTGTCTTTGCTCTTCGATGCCCTCGATTTTGGCCTGCGCCAGTGTCGCGTAGCTGCCATCCGGAAACTGATCCAGATAGGCCTGAAGCTCGGCTTTCGTCTTCGATCCTTTGACTTGATTCCAAAATGCCGTATCCGCATCGACGTCGGGCGATTGAACTGCGGTAGTCACCGCTAATTGTTGTTGTTCCGCCGTCGTAAGAACATCGATCCGCGCCTTGGCCAAGGCGGCGAATGTCCCATTGGGATACTGCGAGAGATAGGCCTCGAAATCTGCTTTGTTGGTCGAATTCTGGATCGCTTGGAAAAAAGCCGTTTCTGAGTGCGATGCCGCAGCATTTTGTTGTTTTGTCAAAGCGGCGATCTTTGCCTGTGCAAGCCCGGCAAAACTGCCATTCGGGAATTGCTTCAGGTAGCTTTCAAACAATGACGGCTCTGTCGCGTCCTTGATCGAATTCCAAAAGGTGAGCTCAACCGTGTTATCCGGTTGGACCGGTTTGGATGGCTCAGACGCGGCAACCGGTTCGGGCGCTTTCTCACGAAAGAAGAAATCACCGGTAAGGGATGAGCTTTCCCAAGGCACTTGCGCGCCGTCCGTCCAGTCCATCACGGCGACACGGACGGTCTTGAAGACTTCCTCGACCTTGGCGCCCGGCGTTTGGATTGAGCGGGCCAGCGCACGCGTGTAGGGGCTGTTGAGTCCCCGGCCATCCGCAGCCACCTTCCCAGGCGAGGTGGAATACGCAATGAACGTCCCCGATGGCGCATCCATGCGCGCCAGGCCCGACCCGCTGGAGCGAGTCGCCGCCTTATAAGGATTGTTCCGGCAGGCATCCATCACAACGATGTTCAGGCGGTTGCCCGCACTGCCCAGACTGGTCAGCAATGTTGATGCGGGAAAGCCTTCCAGCTCGACATCCAGCTCATCCTCGATCTGGGCATCGACGGGGATCATGTAGTTTTCCCCCTTCGACTGGATTCCGTGACCGGCATAGAAAACAAACCCCACCGCATCCTCGCCCGCGTCGCGCAGGAGAGATCCAAACTTCCGCACCGCACGCGCCATGCGTCGCCGGTCCGCGTCAATTTCCTCCACCACGTCAAACCCAACATCGCGCAAGGTCTCTGCCATCAGGGCGGCATCATTCGGCGGATTGTTGAGAGGTTGGCTCGCGTAGCTGCCATTCCCGATGACCAGGGCGACTCGCTGCGCGGCCTGAACCGGCGCTGACAGAACGACCAAAAGAGACAAGAACAGGGGCGCTATCCGTGTAAGCGGGGACATAGCGGCGACTCCCAATGATGGCTTTCGTAGTCGCCAGTGTGTCACGACCGTCAATTGACTTCAACGTGCGGCGTTTTACTCCGTTCCGCCGCGATCCTTGTGCGAATGCGCGACAGGGTGGTTTTGGCGGGATATGTGGATGTTGCGCGCGCCGGTGCGCCCTAAACCTTTTTTAACAGCTCCGTTGCCAGGGCGCGGATTTCTTTGGCGGCTGTGGAGGCTGGTTTGGTTTCTGTGGCGGTGAGGCCGTGGGCCATGGCGTCGGGGTGAGCAACGCGGTTGCCGAGGGTGGATTTGGCGACCCGGACTTCATAATCACCGAGACGCGTGATCATCCGGGCGGTCAGATTGGCGCGGGGCAGGACGCGGTTGAGGACGATCAGCGGCGTCGTCTTTTCCTTGGCGGCGAGCGCCAGCGTCGGCTCGGTCGCCCAGACGTCAAGCGGGCTCGGCTGGGTCGGGATGACGACCAGGTCGGCGGGACGGATGGCAATCTTGGCGTCCGTATCTGCATGCGGCGGGCTGTCGATGACGACGATGTCATGATCGGCGGCAAGCTTCTCAACGGCTCGGGCGGCGCGCCAACCGGTCACCGCTTCGAAGGTCAGGCCCTTTTTGTCCTCACCCAACGCGGCCTCCCGCACCTTGTACCAGGCGGAGAGAGAGCCCTGAGGGTCGATATCCAGCACCGCGACCGATTTCCGCTTTGCCCAGGCAACCGCCAATGTGGCGGCGAGGGTCGATTTCCCGGCGCCACCCTTTTGCTGGGCGATTGTGAAGATTTTAGCCATAGCGTCACCTTGGTCGGATTGGACCCTCGAAGAAGTCGATCCGTCAGTCTAACTGGAAAATGCTGCATTGCAACATGAGCCTCACGCGGCATCGGGACGCAAGGTTTCCGGTCCTTTCGATATTGCAGGCCGGCCCCGCGCGCGCCATAACCCGCCTCCATGACTGAGATCACGACCGTCATAGCGCCTTTGGATGGCAAGAGCCTGGACCGGGGGGCAAGTTTGCTGCGCCAGGGGCGGCTTGTCGCATTCCCGACGGAGACGGTGTATGGCCTGGGCGCCGATGCGGGCGATGATATGGCCGTTGCGCGAATTTTCGACGCCAAGGGCCGCCCCCGCTTCAATCCCTTGATCGTCCATCTGCCGAATATGGCTGCGGTGGAGCGGCTGGTTGAGGTCACCCCCTTGGCGCGACGGCTGGCGGATAGTTTCTGGCCCGGCGCCTTGACCCTGGTATTGCGCCGCAAGCCGAGGGCGCGACTTTCTGCCTTGGTGAGTGCGGGGCTGGAGACGGTGGCGGTGCGCTTGCCGGCGCATGGTGGCGCGCGGGATTTATTGCGGCTCGCAGACCGCCCCATCGCCGCGCCGAGTGCCAATGCCTCCGGCCGCTTGAGCCCGACGGAAGCCCAGCATGTTGCTGCTTCACTTGATGGAAAGCTCGACCTGATCCTCGATGGTGGGCCCTGTGCGGTGGGGTTGGAGAGCACCGTGGTTGATGCGACCGGGGAGACACCGGCACTGCTGCGCCCGGGCGGCATCGCGGCGGAGGCGATAGAGGCCATTGCCGGTGGGCGGCTGGTGGTTGCGGGCAGCGACGACACCGCGCCGGCGTCTCCTGGGATGCTGACCAGCCACTACGCCCCGGGTCTGCCGATCCGGCTGAATGCGGAAACGGCACAGGCAGGTGAGGCCTTGATCGGCTTCGGCCCGGCCCGCGACGGGGAGGCGGCCAATCTGTCGCCAAGCGGCGATGCAATGGAGGCAGCCGCCAATCTGTTCCGCCTGCTCCACCGCCTGGATGATCCGGCCCGATACAGCAGCATCGCCGTCGCCCCGATCCCGCAAGCCGGGTTGGGCCGCGCCATCAACGATCGCCTGCGCCGCGCCGCGTCCTGAACACCTGACGCGGAACCAGTCTGCGCTGATTAAAAAAGCGCGTTAGATCTAGTCCCCAAGCGCCTTGGTGGCGATTTCCGTGCAGTCGCGGCTGAGGCCCTCGGTGGCGAGAACCCGCTCCAAGGTGCCGCGCATCAGGGTCTGTCGGTTCTCGTCGAAGCGCCGCCAATGGCCCAGCGTGCCGAGCATGCGGGCGGCGACCTGCGGGTTGAGTTTATCCAGCGTTAGGATGCTATCCGCCAGGAAGTCGTAGCCCGCTCCACTCTCCGCATTGAAGGCAACGGGGTTCGCTGCCGCGAAGGCACCAATGACGGACCGCACTTTGTTCGGCTTCTTCCAGGAGAAAACTGGATGGTCCAGCAAGGGCTTCAACCGATCCAGCACGTCGGGCAGGCGGCTGATTGCCTGAATGGCGAACCATTTATCCATCACCTGCTCATCATCGCGGAAGCGGGTTTCGAAGTCGGCCAGGGCTGCCTCCCGCTCCGGGCAATCGATGTCATTCAAGACGCTGAGGGCGGCCATCCGGTCGGTCATGGTCGCGGCCCCGTTATAGCGCGTCTTGGCTAGTGCCACGGCTTCAGCACGCCCGGTCGCACCCAGATAGGCAAGTGCTGCGGCGCGTAAGGCCCGACGACCGGCACTCACCGCATCGATGGCACTTTCCGCATTCCCCAGATCTGCAGTCGCATGGGTCATCAAGCGGTCCCATAGAGCCTCCCCGATATGGCGGCGCAGGCCCTGGCGGGCGGCGGCGATGGCATCCACATCGACGATCCGCATCTGCTCTCCCAGGAACTCTTCGCTGGGCAAGGCGATGGCAAGCGCGCGGAAATCGGGATCAGCGTCCGCGTCATCCAGCATCAGCGCGAAGGCATCGATAAAGGCGGGGTCGATTTCCGCGTCCCGTCCTTCCTGGATCGCGGCGATCCGATCCAACAACAGGGTGACGGCGAATTGCTGCCCGGCCTCCCACCGTGCGAAGGGGTCACTATCATGGGCCATCAGGAAGGCGAGATCCGCCGGCTCATAGGCAGCACGTAGATTGACCGGCGCCGAGAACCCTCGGTTCAGCGACGGCACCGGCTTTTCGGTCACATTCTCAAAGACAAAGCTCTGTCGGTCTGTGGAGAGCTGCAAGGTCGCGGTCGTGCCCTGATTTTCACCACCAATGATCAGCGGCCTCTCCTCGCCTGCTGCGTCCAGCAAGCCGACCCGTATCGGGATCAACAACGGTGCCTTTTTCGGCTGACCCGGTGTCGGTTTGGACGATTGGGTCAGTTCCAGCGACAGGGTTTGTGCTTCGGCGTCATAGCGCCAACCCGCCGTGACCTCCGGCGTGCCCGCCTGGCTGTACCAAAGCTTGAAGTGATCAAGGTCCGTCCCGGTCGCATCAGCCATGGCGGCGGCGAAATCATCGCAGGTGACAGCCTGCCCATCATGACGTTCGAAATAGAGCCGCATGCCGGCCTGGAAGCCCTCTTCCCCCAGCAGGCCGTGCATCATGCGGATGACCTCAGCCCCTTTCTCATAGACGGTCGCTGTATAGAAGTTATTGATTTCCATATAGCTTTCCGGGCGCACCGGATGCGCGAGCGGGCCCGCATCTTCCGGGAACTGTCGGGCGCGAAGGGCGCGGACATCCTTGATCCGGGTCACGGCGCGGCTGCGTTCATCGGCAGAGAACTCCTGATCCCGAAAGACGGTCAGTCCTTCCTTCAGGCTCAGTTGGAACCAGTCGCGGCAGGTGACCCGGTTGCCGGTCCAGTTATGGAAATACTCATGCCCGACAATGGATTCGATATTGGCGAAATCGGCATCTGTCGCGGTCTCCGTATCCGCCAGAACATATTTGGCGTTGAAGACGTTGAGGCTCTTATTCTCCATCGCGCCCATATTGAAATCGGAAATGGCGACGATGTTGAAGATGTCGAGATCATATTCCAGACCGAAGCGGTCTTCGTCCCATTTCATGGAGCGGATGAGCGAATCCATCGCATAGCCGGCGCGGTTCTCGTTCCCATGTTCGACATAGATGCGCAGATCAACGTCCTGACCGGACCGGGTGGTGAAGCGATCCGCAATATGGGCCAGATCGCCGGCAACCAGTGCAAACAGATAGCTCGGCTTCGCGAAGGGATCATCCCAGACAGCCTCATGCCGTCCGTCCGGCAGATCGCGGCTTTCGACCAGATTGCCATTTGACAGCAAGACCGGGCAGTCAGTTTTCGGCGCGCGGATCGTCACCCGATAGGTTGTCATCACATCGGGCCGGTCCGGGAAGAAGGTGATGCGTCGAAACCCTTCGGCCTCACATTGGGTGCAGTAGATCCCATTCGACTGGTAAAGCCCTTCCAATCGCGTATTGGCGACCGGCGCGATCGCAACTTTCGTCGTCAGGACAAAATCGCCTGCAGGGACCGCAGCGATGGTCAGCCCGGTGTCGGTCAGGACATAGTCCGAGGCTGCCAGGGGCGCGCCATCAATCGCGATTTCCAACAGATCCAGGTCTTCACCGTCTAACGACAGTGGCGTCTCACCCCTATCAGCCCGCGCAAGCTCCAGCCGTGTCGCGACCAGGGTGCGGTCTGGATCAAGGTCGAATTCCAACGCCACAGAGCCTATGCGAAAGGCGGGTGCGGCATATTCGGACAGATGAATGACGGGTGGCTGTTCGGTTTTCATATGATGGATATCCTGAAAGCTGTTTGGCTTACACATAGGGACGGTGTCTTTATCAAGAAAGGGCTCCGTCGTCGAAGGTCAAGATTGGGCTTAACGAATAAATGTCTCCACATAATCCGCACCCAGGCCGACCTCTTCCGCCATCCAATCATGTTCTAGATAAAACCAGCGGCCCTTCAGAACGAAGCAACGGGCGATGGCCTGCCCGATCCCGCTTGTCCCACCGGTTACGAGAGCCTGCTTGGTGGTCGACATGGTAAGAATTCCTCCCGCCGGTTTAGTGCTTTCGATGATAGGACGAGCGCCGGCCCGGTTGGTCAAGCAGCCGTTTGGGAAAAGGCCTGTTCCAACCAGTCAGAGAACAGCCGCGCTGCCTCGTTCTCACCAGCTGTCGGGGGGATCAGGTAATAGCCTTCCGATAGCGGGATTGAGAGATCGAAGGGCTTGGCCAGGCGGCCGGATGCCAGGGCTGTATCGCAGATAACATCGTGGCCCAGCCCGATGAATCCCTGTGCTTCGACCATGGCGAAGACCATGACATAGGTGCTGGCCTGATGGATAATTGGCGCCGGATCCGGCATTGCGGCGCCCGCCTGTTTCAACCATCCCGGCCAGCCACCGGAGATACCGGCACAATCCACCAGGCGATAGCCGAAGACATCCTCGGGCTTTTGCAATGATGACACGGCTGTCGGTGCGCAGACGGGATAGGCCGATGCATCGCAGAGCTTTCGGATGCCAGGTCGCTCCCACAAGCCGGAGCCGAACCTGATCTCGACTGTGCTGAAGGGGCGGACCAGTTCCAACGGCCAGAGCACATTGACGACATTCAACCGGATCCAGGGGTGGGTGCTGAGAAAATCCCCCAAACGTGGGGCGAGCCAATTGATTGAAAAGGCCATATTGGTCTGGATCGTCAGTTCCGCATCCCCTTGGCCCCCACGGATCATGCGGGTGACATCGGCGATCTGGGCCAGAGCACCCTCAAGTGTCGGCAAATAGGCGCGCCCCGCATCGGTCAGCTCGATCCCGCGCGCACGGCGCAGAAACAACGGGGTGCGCAGATAGGTTTCCAACCCCTTGATCTGTTGACTGATCGCGCTTTGTGTCAGGCCAAGCTCTTCCGCCGCTTGGGTAAAGCTTAGGTGACGGGCCGCCGCCTCAAAGGCACGTAGCCAGTTGAGTGGGGGGAGTTCGCCACTATCCAAATTCGCTCTCCAAGCCTATTTTCCATTAGTGATACATTAGTATTCATAATGTCATGACGTGAGATTAGTCGTTTGCGCGATTGCCTGCAATTCACGAAACTCTGCGGATAGAAACGGTCGAAGCCCGATCGTATGCGCGGAGGTTCTGACATGTCGCTTGCTGAAGTTTCCCCGGATTATGATCCTCATCTCGAAGCACGCCGCGATCTGGCAGCGGCACTGCGATGGGCCGTGCGATACAATCTGCATGAAGGCGTGGCCAATCACTTCAGCTTTGCGGTCAATGATGATGGTACGCAGTTCTTGCTGAACCCGCGCAACCGGCATTGG
>SPJL01003019.1_pt1 | contig 16531 bp, 14 predicted proteins | sample 3741751 | NCBI WGS metagenome assembly SPJL01 (sample SAMN10925998, study PRJNA522277) | cold seep metagenome | isolation source: Elba SIP-enriched marine methane seep metagenome, extraction at timepoint T3 | place: Italy: coast of Elba, Mediterranean Sea | reverse complement strand
AATTCCTCAATGATCGTCAAGTAGTATTACCTAAATATTAAACTAACCTTAACCCAAATAAACAGAGTGTTATTTTTTGATTAAAAAACGAGAAATCTACCCTCTTCAGGGTAACTTAAAAATGAAGTACCTGTCCTTGCTGAGCAGTCTCTGCGGCGGGAAGAATTTCGCAGTTATCCCAAAGCCCCGTCACCAAGGTCTCGGCATAAGCCAAAGGCAAGTGTTCCGTTTTCATCTCGGCACTGGCCTGTTGAAAATCATAGGCTAGGGGTCGGTGTTCATAGTGAATTTTTCCGTCCCGCAATTCGAGGAGCGCATACCAGACTCGTGGCGTGGCATCATTCGCTGGCATTCCAATCACCCCAGGATTCAACCATAATCGGTCTTCTTTTTCCTCTGAAAAAGGTAAGCCACAATGCCCAGCAATAATCATATCGGCATCGGCATCCCGAAAGTTTTTTTCTTTAACTCCCCAATCCGTAGAAGCAAAAATAAATTCTGAGGTATAGTGGTAAGATCCATGCAATACCAGCACCTTTTTACCACCGTATTCAAACCGTAAAAACTCCGGTAAGGTATGCATCCAATTAATGGCCTCGGTCGATAATTGGCTTTGCGCATAAGGATACCATTGTCGGGAAAAGGTATCACAACGGCCTCCATTTACAAAGTCACAAGCGCAATCCTCCTGCCCTTCTCGCAATTGAATTTCTACATTGCCCGCAATGTTGTGAATACCCCACTCTCGGATTCGTTGTACACAGGCTTCCGGTTGAGCGCAGTAGGCAACGATATCTCCTGTACAGATAATTTGCGTTGGTGCAATACCTTCTTCCTCCGCGACCTTAGCCAAAGCGTCCAAGGCCTGCCAGTTGCTATACACTCCACCAAAGACGAGGAGTCTACCTTCTAATTTCCCTAAATCAAGTATGCGCTGTTCACTCATATTTTTTTTCCATTTGAGAATAATGTACCTAGAAAAAATAAAACAAAACTTCCGATGGTTCCGATGATATTAGCCGAAAGTAAATCGCCGTACTTTCCGGGAAAGAAGGTCAGCGATGAAGGCCAAGCACCAAAGGCAAGGGTGATTCCAACTACCAATCCCACTCCGACAGCAAGATGAAAAGCCAAGGGGGGAGCCTTTAATTTCCACAATAGGAATACGGGTGCCAAGCCTAAAACCATGGTGCCACTAATGGTCGTTGCCGAAAGGATGGTTGGGTTGAGGAATACGGGCAGTGTTCCCAGGATGGCAAAAGCGGTCATCATCCAACGCCCACGAGTCACGCTGAGTACCGCTGTAGCACCGAGGTCTTTAGCCAATAATTTAGCTCCCGAGGTAAAGGCAGAATCTAAGGTTGAAGCAGCAGAAGTAATCATGATAAAATTCATCAGTAACATAGCGCCTACTCCAAGCAATTTACTAACCTCTACCGCCGCCTGTCCTTCCAAACCTAAAAGACGAGCGTGTACGCCTACCGCACTGAATAATAAAATGCAACAAAAGCCAATTACACTGGCCCACATAAAACTGCGAAAGGTGGTGCGCGGGTCACTTAAAAAACCACGATCCGTCAATACGGCATCATGAAAGGGGTAGCTAAAAATCTGGATCAAGGCTACAAAGAAAAAGTTCATTCCAGTAGCCATCGTCCATTCTCCGCTTGTCAGGTAATCGGTAACGGTAAAGTCTCCACTTGGCAATACCATAGCCAAGATGACAAAGAGTAAAATTCCAAAAAAGATCATCTGAATCGCATCGGTCAAGATAGAGCTTCCCATTCCTCCTTTAAGGGTGTACAGCAAAGTAAGACTGGTAAAAACTACAATTGCAGTATAATAATTACTACTCCCAGCTTCGCCAAAATAAGTTCCGATCACGATCGTATTGGACCATACTTCATTGAACAAGCGAAAGCCTACCAACAAGGAAAATAGGTAAACTGCGGCTTGCCCATATTGGCTTGATAAAAAATGATGTAGGCTATTAAATCCGCCTTCGGTACGCAGTTGATAGATGACTAGCCCTGCGATGAGAAAGGAGAAATAATACAAGGCGTAGGATACGCCACCGACCACTCCAAAATCTAAACTAAGGTTGGCGGCATTGGTAATCGACTTGGCAAAAATCCAAGAGATCACCAAGCTACTCGTCAGGACGATGGCATTGGGGCGGCGGCCATTAGGCGCTTGGGCTTCAAAGAAAGCAGAGACGGTGCGGGCCCAGGGGGCCAGCCAAAGGAAAACCCCGCCGAAGGTCAGCAGGAGGAGCCATTGCCAGGTTTCTACACTAGGCATGGGCAAGTATTTTTAACGGTTCGTTTTTCAAATCGCGCTTCATTCCGTGTTTGGTTCGTCTTTTTCAAAAAAGTCGAAGAGGTATTCCTCTCGGTATTCAATCTCAAATTTGCGAAGTAATTCGAGGTATTCTTTGCGGAAATTTTTCCGCCGATGGTGTTCTTCTTGATTTTCTACGTAATGGGCTACGGTCGACAATTGTGCTTGTGAATGGGTAAACGCACCATAGCCGCGTTGCCAACTGAATTTCATCGGGCACCATCCTTTTTGCTTGATCCATTGATTGCTTGACGTTTTTATGTGTTCTACCAAATCGGGTATTTTCTGGTTGAGGTTGTATCCAATAAAAATATGGATGTGGTCTGGCATTGCTCCAATGGCAATTAATTTATGTCCATTGTTTTGTACGATTCCAGTGATGTATTTCTCCAATTCATCTTTCCAGGATTTATGGATCAAGGCTTGCCGATTTTTAACGGCAAACACAATATGGAAATATGCTTGGGTGTAGGTATTGGCCATAGGTTAATGTTTTTAACAGCCAATATACGTGTTTATTCATGAATAGATTCTGGGTTCATTTTTTCAATTTATTGATATTTCGGTGCGCTGCACCTTGGAATAATGCCGTATACCATGGGCTAGTGAGATTGCGGTGCGCTGCACCTTTTGGTTTGATTGCCGGCTATCATCGATACGGTGTGATGGCTTGGGAGGTGCAGCGCACCGTGATCTACACACGTAACAACACAACAATCCCAAAATCCATTCATCCAAAATCTTACAATCCATAACGACAAAATTCATCAAGCCCACCACATCGTCATACCTTCACCACACAGCACAACAACCAAAGAACCTCATTCATCCCAATTCTCAATAATTCACAATCCAACCCCACACAGCAAAACATTAAGGTGCAGCGCACCGTAATACCTCTAGCAAAGCGTTTCATCAATCATTGTAGGTGCAGCGCACCATAATATCTCACATCACAACACACGTCCCCCAAAATCCATTCATCCAAAATCTTACAATCCATAACGACAAAATTCATCAAGCCCCACCACATCGTCATGCCCTCACCACCCAACACAACAGCCAAACAACCTCATTCATCCCAATTCTCAATAAATCACAATCCAACCCCTCACGACAAAACATTAAGGTGCAGCGCACCGAAATACCTCTAGCAAAGCGTTTCATCAATCATTCTAGGTGCAGCGCACCGTGATCTACACACACAACAACACCAAAATCCATTCATCCAAAATTTCACAATCCACCACCACAAAAACCATTTATTCCACATCCCACCACACCGAGGCATTGACGCTATTGTCATTACCCGAAGTGGCACGTTGGTAATTCTCATTATTCAAAGCTTGTTCATCTGCGGGGTAAGGCATCCGAACGGGGATCAAATCATTATTTAAACTCGCCGAGATGGTTTTCAAACGCGGAAAACCCGTACGACGATATTCGATCCATCCTTCATAACCATTCAACAAATTAGCGATCCATTTTTGCGTAATGATTTGCTCGATGGGATCTTGTCCATCGGAGCCATATGCAGCAGAGCCGGGAAGGTTAGAAGTTAAATAATCTGCTGGGATTTCCGTTTGCCAATAAGCAAAGGCCAATTGCACCCCGGCCTCATAAAGGTCTTGTGCATTCGCCGTAATCAAGCCACGCTCAGCAGCCTCGGCGAGTAAGAAAGCCGTTTCCCATGCCGTCATAAAATTGGCATCTAGCCCTCCCGTTTCTTCGCGAAAGATCCGGCCCGTCAAAGAAAAATCTGCTACCGAAATAGAAGTTTGAGAAGCATCCGGCCCATTGAGCAAACCGCTAAAAGTGCTAGGGTCGTTGGCGGTGGGGCGGAAAAAAGTAGTCAGGCGAGAGTCGTTCAAATTACCCAAGATTTCTGCCATCGTTTCGGAAAGGACAAAAAGATTAAAATCTCCCGCGCGTAGATTAGCCATTCTAAAATTATTGGGTTGGCCATCAGAAAAATCGAATGTTGCATTTTCCTCATTCTCTCTGATGTACATCCCTGCATCATAAATCTGCTGTAATTCAGTAGCTACATCGATCCGATTCGACAAGCGCATTAAAGCCTTGATACGCAAAGATTCTGCAAAGCGAATCCAGCCAGTTAATTCACCACCAAAAAGGATATCACCTTGTAGCGCTGCCGTGCCACTATAAGTTTCGATAGCCGCAATTCCTTTTTCCAAGTTATCCAAAATACCATCCGGGCCCGTATAAATCGCTTCTTGGGTATCATAGGCAGCCGTTACCAATCCTTCTCCTCCGCGTAATGCTTCGCTATAGGGAACATCGCCGTAGATGTCGGTTAAAGCTGCGGTGAGATAAGCTTTCATGATTAAGGCCGGGCCTTCATAAACTGCCGACGCGGAGTTGCTGCGAGCCTCATTAAGAATGAGTTCGTTATCTCGCAAGTTGATGTATAAAGTAGGCCAAGGGTTTCCACCAAATTGCGGTTCGGTTAAACTGTGGCGGTCAAAAAGGTTAAAGTCGATGGCCGTAAAATATTGGCCCAAAAGATTTCCAGCAACGAAACCTTCGTAAGACATTTCATCCCCATAATCATAAATCACCTGGCGCAATAAAAGCTCCGGCTGAACTTGCACCGGAGCATTGGGATTGGTATTGAATTCTTCAAAGTCTTTGGTACAGGCGGTCAGTACCATGAGTACTAAAAAGTAAAAACTATATTTGGTCATTTTCATTTTCTTCGAATTGTGGATTTAAAATTGAACAGCAACTTTGACGCCCATGCTTCGGGAGGTGGCATAAGACATGTCTTCCACTCCGCTCACAAACTGAGTGCCTTGTACGGCTAATTGTTCAGGGTCAAAATGAGGGATTTCGCTGATTGCAAAAAGGTTGCGGCCAATTAAGGAGAGGCGCAAATTTCGGCCATTGGAGAAGAAGCCATCTTTACCTCGGAAGGTATAGGCAATGGATAATTCTCGTAGCTTGATATAGCTCGCATCATAAGTATTATTCTCTTCGTGGTTGCGATCGTAAAATTGGCGGTAATAACTTTCGGGACTTACCGCAGTGGTATTGGTTTCCCAAACAGGGTTTTCATCATCGCCAACATTAACGACTCCTTCTGCTACAATTCCTTCTTCCGGGCGATCTTCTGTTTCGATCAATTGTCCGCCCACACCTGCCAAGGCCTGGGTACGCGAAACCAAAATTCCTCCTTGCCGCCAATCGACAAGGAAGTTTAAATCCCAATCTTTATAACTAAAGTGATTGTTCCATCCTAAAATAAAATCAGGGTTAGCATTTCCTAACTTTATCAACTCATTATCCACAATAAAACGACCGTTTTGGTCAATTACAAAATCACCGTTTTCGTTTTTCAAATATCCCGTGCCATACAAATCACCAATCTGACCACCTTCTTCTACTTGTAACCAAACGGTTTGGTTGACATTGTCATAAACCCGCGAGTAAGCCAAAGTCAAGCGACCTTCAATTTCATCAGGCAGGTCTTCTACGGTAGTAATATTGCGACTAAAATTAAATCCACTGTACCAGCTAAAATTATCAGAAGCAATAGGACGGATTCCCGCCACCACTTCCAAACCACGAGAACGCACCTCACTTCCATTTACCACTTGCTGATTGAAACCAGAAGAGATCGCTACGGGGAGCGCAATAATTTGATTTTGGGTTAAAGCATCATAATAGCTTACATCAAAATGAAACCTATCATCCCAGAAACGAAGATCAGCACCAAGTTCTACGGAAGTTGTTTTTTCCGGTTGGAGACTATTGTTGGCGATGATGTCTTGGGCGCTAAAAGTAGGTTGCGAATTAAACGGCGTCTGTGCTACAAAGACTCCGGTGGTTTGATACGGATCGGTATCATTACCTACTTGTGCCCAACTGGCTCTTAGCTTGAGGAAGGAAATTGTTTCGGGCAAATCCAGAGTTTGAGAAAGCACCCAACTTGCCGATACGGAAGGATAGAAGAAAGATACATTATCCGCTGTTACTGGCGTTGCCAAAGCACTAGACCAATCGTTACGTCCGGTGAGTTCGAGGAAGAGTTGATTTTTAAAACCTAATTTTGCTACTGCAAATAAGCTATTGATTCGCTTGCGGCTATCAAAAGAAAACGCTTCGATTGGGGCGGCGGCGTTGGCCAGTGAAAAAATGCCTGGTTGCGCCAAGGCCACTGTTTGCGTTTGCCGAGAACTCGCCCATTGATCCAAGCGATTAGCACCTGCCGAAATATCAAAATCAAACTGTCCCCAAGTATTGCGATAATTAACGAGTAGGTCTGTATTCTGTTCGCGGTAATTTACGTCGTGTTCAGCATAGGCTCCATTGCGGAAACGGTTGGAGCTAAAATTGCGACGGAAGGTTCGGTCTTCATCTGAAAGGTCTAGGCCTGTCCCTGTCTTTACACTCCACTGATCGTTGATTTGGTAGCGTGCCGAAAAGTTTCCGAAAAGGCGATTGCGTTGAAAGCCATTGCGGTTTTCCTGTAAAATAAAGTATGGGTTATCAAAGAAAGTATAATTAAAGGAATACTGTTGAATCCCATCTAAACCGGGTTGCCAATAGTCGCGGAGGATTTCCGTATCCAAAGAACGCGGGCCCCAAGCGACTAAAGAATAGTTGACATTTTCCGAACCATAACCTCCTGCGGGCCGATTATCACTTTGCGTATTGGCATATTGAATAGAACTATTGAATTCCAAATTACGCAAGGGGCGAAATTGTAGTCGCGCCGTTACATTTTGCCGCTCCAAATTGGTGCCGGGAATAATAGATTCATTTCTAAAATCAGTAAGCGAAATCCGATAATGTCCTTTATCATAAGTTCCGGCCAAAGCTAAATTATTCGTAGCGGTATACCCCGTCCGGTAAAAGTCAGACAAGTTATTGGGATGCGAAACAAAAGGAGAAGCATCGATCGGTGTACCACCATGCACTGCTACATCACCACCTCGTACGGTTTGACCATTGGCCAAGCGTACGGGGCTATCAAACTGAGCGATTTGTAGGCCTTGATTCAATTCCGGGCCCCAGCTATAAGTGATATTATCATTAGTGCCGCCCCCTAGGCCATCGACAAATTCAAAGGCCCCAGAGTTTCCTTGTCCATAGCGATTTTGAAACTCTGGCAATTGAAAAGGCGTTTCTACCGAAAAACTCGAATTGAAAGATACGCCAATCCCCGGAGCTCTTTCGCCCGTTTTGGTGGTAATCAAAATTACGCCATTAGAAGCTCGTGTTCCATAAAGCGCAGCCGCACTTGGCCCTTTGAGCACCGAGATACTTTCAATATCATCGATATTGACATCCATCGCCCCATTTCCAAAATCTACTTCTTGAAAACCTGCTGCCGCTTCGTTGGTAAAATTGATAACGCTGTTGTTATTAATCGGTGTACCGTCGACCACAAATAGCGGATTGTTGTTGGTAAATGAAGCCTCTCCCCGAATCGTAATTTTAGAAGTAGAACCAATGCCTGTAGCACCTTGGTTAACCGTTACCCCAGCTACCTTTCCCGCCAAGCTTTGCACCATATTAGCAGATTTAACCTCGTTGAGTTCACGGGCTTCGATCTGCTGAACGGCATATCCCAATTGCTTGGAAGAACGTTCCAAACCCAAGGCCGTCACCACCACCTCATCGAGTAGGGTGTCGGATGCTTTAAGTAAAATTTCGATTTTCTGACGACCATTCAAGGCTAGTTCCTGAGTTTCGTAACCCAAGTATTGAATCAATAAAATGGCCTCGGCAGAGCTTACCTTTAATTCAAATAGTCCAGAGGCATCGCTGATCGTTCCTTGCGTACTACCTTTTTCCACCACCGTAGCACCAATCAATTGGTCTCCCGACGTTTGATCCATCACCGTTCCTTGGATGGTAACTTGAGCGAGTAGTCCAACACTCAGCAATAGCGTAAAGGCCAGTGTAGAAATTATTCTAAATAACATTAAACAAAGTTTTGCGGAAACAGTCGCATACATTTTTGCCCAAGGACATCAACAACTTGTGACTATCCGAGGACATAGAAAGCTCTTGCCAATGGGCAAGTACAACTTGTCTTCAAATTCAGAAATAAAAGAAAGAGGCCTTGGCGCTACATGGAGAGCAGAAGGCTTAGAGAGGAATATAAATTGGTGGCGCGCGACCGGGAATGGAAGTCCACCAGAAGCCTTGATAAATACTAGTGAGCGTAGTAGAAATAGGAGGGCGAATTAATTCGCAGGTTTCACATAGAAATTTTCGGAGCAGGTGCGATTCCGACAACTCATCGATGATCCGAAGTAGGGCCTCGGCATTATCAATATCACGGTAGGTCGCTAGGATTTCGCTTTCCAGTCCTCGCGAGGCGAGGTAGCGTTGAAAGCTATCGGTCAGTTGTGGGCTTTCCCAATCGAGGGAAGCAAAAGCCTCTGCTTTATAATGCTCGCGATGAAGTCCGATGAGGTAGAGTCCACCATCGTGGGCGGGGCCTAAAATTGCCCGTTGGGGCTTACATTTGGCAGCCGCATTTTGGAGTATCTCGCTATTGAGTTGGAGGCAATCGTTGCCAATGATGAGTAGGCGTTCGTGGCCTTTTTGAAAGCATTTGGTCACTTCATTGGCGAGGCGTTCGCCAAAATTTGCGCCCTGCTGTTGGGAGCAATAAGCCGTATAAACGGGAAAGCCCGTTTGGCGAGCCACTTTTTGCGCATAGCGGATTAAGTGGCTGGCAATCATCAAGTTTTTATCCTTAGCTCCGAGTACAAAGGTCTTGTGCGCCGCTTCTTGTTGGGGCGTTCGGGTAAAGAGTAATATGGCGGTATTTGACTCGATGTTCAGCTTAACTTAGTGTCCAATGGTCCCTCAATATGGGGTAATTCTACAATTGAAAGCTAAATTGCGCTAAGATATTAGATTTAGAGGTCTTTTTTCGGACAAAATAGAAGTGCTCCTTGGATTAGTTTTTAAAACAACTTCACCCGCACCTTAACTTTTTAGACTGTAAATGGTTTCTTATCTTATACTTTTAATCAAACCCGGTATTGATCTGCCATGAATACGCAGCGATGGTTCGACCGCCCCTACCCTCTCGTCAATAGGCTCCAAGATAAGGCTTTATTGGTGCTGGCCTTTGCCTTATTCACCTACGTTTTCTTACTCCTTTACCAGCCTTTTGGAGCTGCTGAAATACAGTATTCTCGGAGTGTTTTTTTGCTAGGTTTTGCCGGATCGGTATTAGTGGCCTTGGGCTTTAATTATTTCCTTTTACCCCAACTTTTTCGATCCATTTTTCAACCCGAGCATTGGCAGATCAAAAAAGAAATTTGCTATATCGCCTGGAGTTTTTTTCTCGTTGCCGTGCTTAATTATTGGTACAACTCGACCGTTGGAAAGGATATCGCTCCTCAGCATAGTTTGCTTCAATTTTTGGGTATCACCTTTTCCGTCGGCATCTTCCCTCTACTCGGTCAAATCTTTTTAACCGAGCGCTACCTGAGTCGTCGCAACCAAGAGCAGGCGGAAGCTTTAGTACAGCAAAAGCTAGGGAAACTCTCTCCAAAGCCCACACTCCCCCTGCTGCGCATCCAAGCCGAAACCCTGCGTTCGGGGCCCTTGGAAATATCTTTGGATAACTTTCTCTTCGCCACCTCCGATAGCAATTATACCACCATTTTTTACCTCCAAGAAGGACAGGTCCAACGACAATTACTCCGGCTCTCCCTCAAAAACATCGCAGAGCAAGTCCAAGATTTTGAAGCCATCGTCCGTTGTCATCGTTCCTATATTATCAATAAAAACCAGATCGAAAATATCAGTGGCAATGCACGTTCGCTAAATCTACAGTTGGCGCATTATGAGCCGTTGATTCCCGTTTCGCGGAGCTTCCCTCGGGAGAAACTGCTCTAAAATCAGTTTCCCCTTCTTCCATTTAGTGTCCATTCAGGCCTGACGCCTTCCCATTTATCCCTTTTCTGGCCCATTAAGCCCTTAAACTTTCCGCAAAGGTTAGTCCCTCCTATCTTGGTCTTCGTTTTTAATAACGATTTCAATTTCTTTCACTATGAGTCTTTCCACTAGCGAAAAACAACGTTTACGATCTAAATACGGTCCTTGGGCCTTAATAACCGGAGCCTCTTCGGGCATTGGCAAAGAAATCGCCGAGCGACTAGCCGAAGCAGGGTTAAACCTCATCATCATTGCGCGTCGAAAAGCGGTACTGGAAGAATTGGCGAGTACGTGGCAAAAGCAGTATAACGTGGAGGTACAGTGTATTCCGGCTGACCTCAGTGAACCTCAGGCTACAGAAGCAGTTCTCCAAAAAAGTGCGCAACGTAATATTGGCCTGGTGGTAGCTGCTGCGGGCTTTGGTACTTCCGGAGAATTTATTCGAAGTGACTTAAAGGAAGAACTAAACATGTTGCAGGTCAATTGCGCCGCCCTGATGAGTTTAAGCCATCATTTTAGTCGCCATTTTGTGGCGCGGGGGCGCGGAGGAATTATTCTCCTTAGTTCGATGGTAGGTTTTCAGGGCGTTCCCTTTGCGGCGCATTATGCAGCTACGAAGGCCTATGTTCAATCCTTGGCGGAAGCTTTGGCGGTGGAGTTGAAGGGAAAAGGGGTTGATGTATTAGCCGCAGCACCCGGGCCCGTATCCAGTGGTTTTGCCCAGCGGGCCAATATGCAAATGGATCAAAGTCTTCGGCCTGCTGATGTGGGCATTCCGATTTTAAAGGCCTTGGGCAGGCAGTCGACCGTTTTGCCGGGTTGGCTCACCAAGGTTTTGGTTGGTTCGCTCCGTACCGTTCCTCGTTGGGCAAAGATTCGGATTATGAAAATGGTGATGGGCGGAATGACGAAGCATCAAACTAGTTTTTCCACCAAAAATCATTCCCCTAAAGGACGCAAAGCCTCTGGAAAATGATGCAAATCAATGCCCCAAACTAGAGGCAACACATAGTAAACAAAGAGCGTAAGCAGCACGATGGATAATAAATTCATCCGTAGCCCTACCCGCATCATATCGGGGATGGTGAGGTAACCGGAGCCAAAAACCACTGCATTGGGCGGGGTAGCTACGGGAAGCATAAAGGCGCAGGAGGCCGCCACCGTTGTGGCTACCATTAGGCCGAAGGGGTGTACGCCAATGCTCAAAGCCAGGGCTGCCAAAATGGGCATGAGCATAGAGGCAGTGGCAACGTTGGAGGTAATCTCGGTCAGAAAATTTACGGCGGCGATGATGAGTAGTAGTAAAAGTAAATAGGGCACTTGATCCAACAGGCGGAGTTGGTTGCCGATAAAGGTGGCCAGCCCAGTTTCCTTAAAGCCGGCGGCTAGGGCCAGTCCACCGCCAAAGAGTAATAAAATGCCCCAGGGGATACGCTCGGCCGTTTGCCAATCCAAGAGGTAGTCGCCCGGTTTGTTTTTGGAGGGAATGAGAAAAAGGATCAAGGCTCCGCCGATGGCGATTACGGTATCATTGATACCCGGTATCCACTGTTGGAGTAAAAAGGATCGGGATATCCAGGCCAGGGCCACCAATACAAAAACGACTAAAACCTTAGCCTCCTCATCGCTCATGGTCCCTAGCTCCTTGAGCTGACGGCGAATCTCCATCCGCCCGTCCTTTCCTGTCCCGGTCGTGGGCAAGGTAAAAGCTATTTTCACCAAATAAATCCAAGCTAGAAAGAGCAGTAATAAGGTAATCGGCAAACCAAAAAGCATCCATTGAGAAAAGGCGATTTCCACACCATATAATTCATCCACCACTCCGGTAAAAATTACATTAGTCGGCGTACCAATAATTGTGGCCATTCCGCCGATCGAACAACCATAGGCAATGCCCAACATCAGCGCCTGCCCCAATTGCCGTTCCGTAGTTTTCGTCCCCACCGTTTTCCCTAATTGACGAACTACGGCCACCCCAATCGGCATCATCATAACCGCCGTAGCTGTATTGGAAATCCACATCGACAAAAAAGCGGTGGCCAACATAAAACCCAGGATAATTCTATTCCAATCACTCCCCACCCAACTAATGATGCTCAAAGCAATGCGACGGTGCAAGTTCCATTTTTCAATTGCTACGGCCAACATAAAGCCACCCATGAATAAAAAAATCATCGGACTGGCATAAGCAGCTGTAGTAGTCTTGATGGCTAAGGCACCAGAAAGCGGAAAAAGTACCATGGGTAGAATCCCCGTAGCGGCAATTGGAATGGCTTCGGTAATCCACCAAATGGCCACCCACAGGGTAGTTGCCAATACTGCCCGGCCGGAATCACTAAGCCCTTCAGGGTGAAAACCAAAGTAGACCACGACAAAGAGCAGAGGGCCGAGAATTAGGCCAAAGCGACGCAGGGACAAATTTTGCATATGCTAAAGTAAGGATAATCTCAGATTTGACTAGAGGAGATAAATAGTCTATACTTGTGTTTAGATATGGAACGACCGAGAATAGGTATTGGAGTAATTATCGAGAATGAACGAGGCGAAATTCTCGTTGGTAAGCGCAAGGGAGGTTATGCTCCTTATTATTCGATCCCGGGTGGTCATCTCGAATTGGGGGAAAGTTTTGAAACTGCGGCGATTCGAGAAGTGGAAGAAGAAACGGGTTTACGGATTGTGGACCCCAAAGTACTTTGCGTCACCAATAATTTGCGGACTTATCGGGATGGTGGACCACATTTTGTATCGGTCAGTTTGTTCACCAATGATTTTGCCGGTGAAGCTCAAGTAATCGAACCGGACAAGTGCGAGGAATGGATATGGGTAGACCCACGGGCCTTACCACAACCGCACTTTGATGCCAGTGAATTTGCCATCGCCTGTTTTCTCGACGGTCAATTTTATCTACCGAATCAACATTAAGCTTATGAGATCAGATCAAACACCCGATCTCTCTAAGAGCTGTGGTAAAATTATTGGCATTCTCCTCGTCATTATTATCGCCGCCTTTATCTTATTGTTACTTTTTGCAGAAGCCATAAATCCGGTATTTCACTAAATCTTTTTTATGGAAATCAATTTCCGCCCCGAACAAGCAGCAGATCATAAAGTTGTAGAACAACTCATCGCCGAGGCCTTTCGCGACGAAGCTTTTAGCGACCAGCGCGAGCACCTACTCGTAGCTCGTCTTCGCCAATCCGATGCCTTTATTCCCGAGCTTTCCATCGTAGCTGAACACGCAGGCCAAATCGTTGGCCATATTTTACTTACCCGACTCCAGATTCAACAAGATCAAAAATATTTCCCATCACTGGCTCTAGCTCCGGTATCGGTAGCTCCCGCCTGGCAGGGCAAAGGCATTGGTGGACAGTTGATCGAGGAGGCGCATCGAGTAGCACGAGCCTTAGGGCATGATTCGGTGGTGCTTTTGGGGCATGAGTATTATTACCCGCGTTTTGGTTATCAGAAGGCCAGTGATTATCAGATTACCTTGCCTTTTGAGGCCCCTGAGGAAAATTGCATGGTGATTGCACTGCGCGAGGGAGGATTAAAAGGGGTTTCTGGCCGAGTCGTTTATCCTCCTGCCTTTTATGAATAATAGCAGCATCAGTGAAAAAGATTCTTCATTTCTTACCCTTGCCTTTTTTTACGGAGCCTGATACGACGCAGCTCCAAGCTCATAAATTTCACTTTCAGTTTAACCCTTTCAGTGGGTTAAAAGAAGAAGAGTTGGCAGAGGTCTTGGTTCCTCATGAGCAGTGGGAAGAAATAGTGGCCCTTGCTCAGTCGGGGGAAAATTTGGTCATTGAATTACAGGGGGCTAAAGGCCGGGGAAAAACGAGTCACCTACGACTCTTACATCAACTATTTCCCCAAGCGCCACTTTTCCCTTTGCCACTTCCTGATACCTCTTCTTTATTTACCCCCACTCCAGCATCTTTAATACTCGTCGATAGTATTCATCACCTTTCTATAAAACAACGGATAAAGTTGTATCGGCAAACGCAAACTCTAGTACTTACTACGCATAGTACGCGACGTTGGGAATATCAATGGGCGGGGAAATCTTTTCGGTGTTTTAAGTTCCGTGGGATACAAGCAGCTAAGTTAAAAAGCATCTTAGAAAAACGTTTACAACTCGCCAGTTACCCAAGGAAAGAAAAGATAAACATTGAGCTTCAGGTCGTCCAAGAACTGATCCACTATTTCGGTGATGACTATCGCGGGATTATCAATCATTTATATCGACAATTTCAAACTTAAGCTATGGTCACTATCGAACTTGATTCCTATTCTGAAGTATATCATCTTGGTGAAGTTTATCGAGGGCAGGTCCTTTTGCAGGTAGACCAAGAGCAAACCATTAATCGATTGGGGTATAGGTTAATTGTAGAGTCGCGAGGCTTGGTGGGAAGTCAACAACACATCGTCTTGCAAAAGGAGCTATTGAATCGGACGAGTATTCCGGCAGGTACGAATCGTAGCATTCCATTTGAGTTTGTCAATAATCAATACGAAAGTTATCGGGGTAAAAATGTGAGTTTCTTGATTCGCATAGAAGCTTTTGTAGAATTGCCTCCGCGAGCTGAGGTGACTCCGGCAAAGGGCTTGGGCAAATGGCTGGGAGCTTCGGATAGGACCACTGTAAAACAAGAACGCTTTGACGATAGTATCGTACTTCGATACCAAAGCTTGGAAGCGAAGTACGTTTTTCCTTCCGAAGAATATTCCCTCACGGTTAATCATCAAGCGATCATCCTTATCATCGGTATTTTGATTGGCCTTTTGATTGCTATTTCATTTTCAGTACCCGATTCTTACCAAGGCTATATTGTCTTCTTCGCTTTTGCTTTTTTTATTGGTGGCTTGGGGCTTTATTATTGGTTGGGGCAATGGGTAAAGGAATGGCGATTGCGTTTAGAAAAAATCGATGAGAAACAATTTGAAATACAAGTTAATAACATTGTCAATTGGAAATCTATCACTTCACTTAGTGCTTGGTATGAGATTGAAGAATCCGTAATTGATCGACGAGGCACGAGCCCTAATACTTTGACCAAAACGATTTTCCAATCTGAGGAAACAATTCAAAAAAACATCGGCAAGTCCGTACGCCTACGTCAACCTTTTCCAAATAAAAATCATCCTGCCTCTCTCACGATGACCGATGCCAAGATCCATTGGCTCATCAAAATCAAAGTTCGCCTATTTAGCATTCTAAGCTTTACCTTCGAGCGCAGTGTGTTACCTAATAAAGCGAAATAAGCATTTCATTTTTTAAATACAATTAGCTATATTAGTTGGCTCGACTAGTTCGCACTGCCTCAGGGATATTTAATATTCATTATTAGCTTCGTTAAAATTATTAAGCATGAATAACTATTTATTCCTATGCCTCCTAGGCATTATCTTACCTTTTTGCAGTGCAGGACAAAATAATACACTTGATGTTAAAACCTTTGGAGGCGCTGTAGGCGATGGCTTTACGGATGACACCCAAGCCATTCAAAACACCATCGATGCCGTAGCCAATATGGGCGGTGGGACCGTCTATTTTCCTGAAGGCACTTACCTAATCAGTCCAGTAACTCACCCCGATCCTAATGAAGTCATTTGTTTAAACCTGTACGATAATATCCGTTTAGAAGGAGTAGATTTCCTTCGTTCTATAATTAAGCTTGTGGATCAAGCGGGTAATTTTGATGCTATGCTTGGCCATTTCCCAAGTACCGAGAGCATTAGTACCGTACGAATCAACGGACTTCGATTTGATGCCAATGGCATCAATAACCCGGTGGCCAACGAGTTGGTCCTAGCCTGTCATGGTTCGCGGAGCATCATTCGTTTTCGAGCCGCACACGACCACATAGTTACCGATTGCTTCTTCATCAACCACAAAGGGTTTTGGGGGATCACTTATAATGGCGCCTGTGAATACATCACCATCGCAACCAATTTTTTTGAAAACATTGGGGACAATCAGGTAGACTGGGATCATGCCTCGATCTATGCTGATGGAAAAAACTTTTTCATTAGCCTGAATACCATGTTTAGTCTTAGTGGGCCGGGAACCCTCGGCGCACGCAAGGGAATTGAAGTGCATGGTAGCGATCAATACGTTCGAGAAAATTATATTTTTGGCTATGCCTATGGAATCAATGCTTCGGGGTATTCCAACCTTTACCCTTCTCGCAATCATTATTATATCGACAATGTCATTCAGGATGTTTCCGAAGGGCTAGTATTATCTTCTGGCTTT
>SPJL01026157.1_pt1 | contig 16548 bp, 16 predicted proteins | sample 3741751 | NCBI WGS metagenome assembly SPJL01 (sample SAMN10925998, study PRJNA522277) | cold seep metagenome | isolation source: Elba SIP-enriched marine methane seep metagenome, extraction at timepoint T3 | place: Italy: coast of Elba, Mediterranean Sea | reverse complement strand
GTTCGTGGAATCGAGAAAAGAAAAGTGGTTATCGCATCACTATGGTGCGTTTGAAGGATGGAAAGGCCGTGAGTTATGAGCCTTTTGCAGAAGGTTGGCTGCTACCAGAAGATGAAGTATGGGGACGGCCCGTTGATTTGGAATGGTTGCCAGATGGCTCCCTACTAGTGTCAGATGACTTTGCCAATGCCGTTTACCGGATTTACTATACTGGGTAAAAATGCTAGCATTTTACAATGCAACATATTGTTAACGAGGTCGTATAACAATTAACTTTTGCATAAATATACTCAATTTACCTAGATCAAGAGGCTGCCCCAACTTATGAGGCAGCCTCTTTTTATTTGTTCGATCTAGGCCGCTGGCCTAATTTCCTATGAGGTCTATTAAAATTTCCGAATGGCACGAACCAAGCGAGGCTGATCCTTTTTGATTTTGTAAAATTCGCCGCGTTTGAAGTTGAAGGCATTGGCAATGCTTTCGTCTAGCTCCTGGTCCGCCCAGTAGGTTTTTTGCTTATTAAAATCACCCATGTTTTTTAGTCCCAATTCACGGTCCAGTTCATAAAAATCTGCGGGCTTCGGGAGCGACCAATCCTTAAAACCACCAACGTCAAGACTATCACACCAAGCCTTGGCATCCGCCCAAGTCCTTTCGCCTTGATCAGCAGCAGTTACTACTTTACCATGCAGCCCTGTTTCGTCTACCTCGTATACGATGCCTCCATGCATATGATCCCCGATTTTGGCTCCTTTCGTAGAAAAAGTCCGAATAGGAAGCACGATGGAGCTAGTGATCTTCGGCGCATTATAAAGTACTCCCGTAGACTTCATATCCATCTGCCAAGCGTTGTGTTCATTAATCGCCGCATCACTCCAACAGAGTGTGCCTTTCACCCCCTGGAGTCTGGGAAGATGTACCTGAGCACAAATTAATTTTAACTCATCAATAGTGGGAAGAGACCAGTCGGTATACCCTCTAAAATCAAGGTTTTTACAAGCATTGACGGCACCATCCCAAGTAGTGTCCAGATGAGGAAGGACAAAAGCCACATCGGGTATTACCACTTTGCCCCCCTCTTTGGTATCATCTACATAATACACTACTCCTCCTTGGGCGAATTCGCCAAGTTCGTAGGTGCGGGGGGAAGAATTAGTAGGGTTGCTAGGGTCGGAAGGAGTTGGGGTCATAATGTAAATTTTTAACTATTGATAAAAGATTGATTTTCACCTTTTAAAAATAGGAAATTTACTTCGTCTCCAAATTACTAGATCACGATTATTAGGCCAATAAATCCTGTGGTACTTATTTTTAGGTGGTAACCAAAAGTTCCTGGAATTTGGCGATAAATTCGCGTTGAATACTTTTGGTTTTATCCCGAGCATACCAAAGGTGTAGCTCATTTTGAGATTCTTGGTAGCGTTTTTTTCGCGCTTCGGGATCTTCGATTTGGGCAAGTTCAGCCTTCACCGCCATCACTTGAGCCTGAGCCTCTGAAGGGCGTGGGCCCCAGTCGCCCAGAACCTCCTTGCTCTCCGCATCAATACAAATCAGCTTGGGAATGGAACGGCCACCATCGGTCAGAAAAGCATCCATCAACTCCAAGTTTTCATCGCGGAGGATAAGTCGCAAATCAATCAAGGGTTGTTGATCCACCATCTTTTGGAATACGGGAATAATTTGGGCCGCATCGCCACACCAGCCTTCGGTGAGCACCAACCAAATCAATGGTCGATCGATTTGGTGGAGTAGGGCGAGGGTCTCTTCCGTCAAACGCGTAGTTTTATCCAAACGCTTCATCCGACTTACATTGAGTCGGGTATATTCCAGCATATCTTCGCTGTGGTTTTCACCAGTTGTTTGATTATTTTCCAATAAACCGTCAATCATCGTGCGGTATTCGGAATAGCGGATACTGGTTTCGAGGTATTGAGGTGCAATGGTATTATTCATTCTTTATAACCTTTAAATGTTCTTTTAGAAGCAGGCATCACCAATTCATAAAGGGAATCCAAGCTCTTGCGGTTGTCCTCATGTTTTAAAGAATTGAGGATATCGCGTTTTTCGCGGCCCGTCAAGTGAAAGGTCACCGAAGCACGTTCGTCCGCATTGGCGGGTTGATAAATAAAACGTACTACATCAAAATTGTCTTTGCCCAACAAGTCGTAGATATAACCCAAATTGGTATCCTGCTCATAGTCCTGAAGACTTAAAATTTGTCCGGGAATTCCCAGTGGATTGAGCAGTGTGGATACTAAACCTTTGTTTTCATCCGGGTTAATCTCATCAATTTTATTAAGACTCGTTATTTGCACCAACACCACCCCACTCGTATTGTTCAAAATCCAATCTTTGAAGACGTGAATAAATCGTGTGGCAGACGCTATCCCATAGTTATCGCGAAAGCCCGCATCCATGATTTCGATGCTCGGCTGAGAGGGCAGATGGACATTCGGTAAGACGTAAGGATAAGTCGCATTCATTCGTAGGGCCGTGGTAAAACGCATATTATAGGCGCCTTGGTCCACAAAAAAGCGACCAAAGTCAACGGCATCTAGTTCTACGGCACCGGGGCGTTCGTATCCGATGGGAGGAATGGTCATGTAAGAAACGCCGTGCGGAGAAATAATCAAGCGTCGTCCATCATTGACGATGGAGGGGGTAACAAAAAGCATAGGGATCAAGGATTGTTCTTCTGCCGCTTGATAGTCTACAATCTTTTTGTCGAGGATGCCTGCGGTATTTTCGTTGAGTTGTTTTTCAAAAATATACCCCCGATCCTTATGATACTTAAAGCCTCCTTCTTCAAATTTTGCCCAAGGTAAAAAGATGTCATTAGAGACTATCGTAAAGGCCACCGAATTCAATAGGTCTTGAGAAATAACTTCGATGTATTTGGGATCACGTGGGTTTTCAATTTTCCCCATTTGCTCTTGCAAATAGAGTTCGCGGAGATAAGAAGCGCCAATCAGTCCTCCCGAAGCTCCCGTAATGAGCATGGTGCGTGGGAAGAGTTCTGTCTGTAGCAAGCTATCGGCTGTTTGCATCACCTCCATGGCCCATACCGCCGCCTTCATTCCACCACCACTCACACAAAAGACTACCATCTTGGGCTTTTCCGTTGCCGGAAATTTCGCCGACCAATTTTCCAAAATCTTAAGGGTAGCCGTCGTATCCGCATCGATATTCTCCGGAGCGATCAATTTGCTGAGTTGAGGGTAGTTATAAACAGGCCGCTCTTGGGTATAATCTAAACCATAGCCTTTATTTTGATGACTAAACAGTTCGTAGCTGGTCAAATAATTGATGCCTGTAAGAATCAGTAGAATCACGGTAATACTCCATTGATCAAACCAGTAAACGATAGCACCGGAAACTGCTACGACGACACTGCCCAAGATAAAAATACTAGCCCCTGCGGGAATTCTGAAATAGGGGTTATCGATCAAAAAGCCAAGGATGATTAATAGAATCAAACCCGCCAATTGAGCGACAAGGGCATTGACGTGGTTTTGTTTGAAAACGCTAAGTAAGACTTTCGTATCGTAGTGAGCCACGCTTCTCACCAGACGCGGTTGTAGCGACAAGGTCAGGTAGGTATCTACTCGCCAACCCCGCTTGCGACTAGCAAGTACTTGCTTTTGTGTCTTGCCCCGCTTGGGAGTCAGATTGCCCAATAACTGCTGTGCTTCCTCCTTGCCGATTTGCAGTACGCTGAGAATATCTTTGTTGGTAAACCAAAAATAGAGTCCCGACAAAAGCACTAGCACCAGCATGCCGGTTATAAATCCGAGGCAGTTAGTCACGATTCTTCCTACTGTCCAATATTCCGCATAATGTTGGAAATGGATGGTATGGGCGAGGTAGAGGATTAAAAAGCTGAGGGGGACGATGAGGTTGTTGAGACAGAATTTGGTAAAGGGCCGCGATAGGGAAGCTAGGAAAGGAAAATGATGGGAATCCAGTAAATAGGTGGTGAGATTCCAAGTCATAAAAAAGCCTCCGAAGGCTAGGCCGAGGAAGAAAAAGCTCAAGAAGTTAACCTCGCCGAGATATTCGGGGGTCAGGAAAAGGTAGTTAATTCCAAAAAGGGAAGCCACCTTGCCCGTCATCAATAAGGTCAGTAAAATCCAAGTAAAGATTAATAGCAAATTATTCCGCAGGTGAAGAATCAGCAGTTGAATAGGGAAAGAGTAGAATATATCATTGAACCACTTTTTCATCTTCGGTAGGTAACTTAATCACACGAATGGTTTCAATCTTGGTATCAGAGACGAGTTCGAGGATAAACTTATAATCATCAAGCTCAATTTCTGCGCCAGGTTCTGGGATGGTTGCGGTGGTCATCACCAGGTATCCCGAGAGAGTAGTATAGTCTCCTTCGGGGAAGTCGAGGTGTTCATATTTTTCATTGAGGTAATCGATTTCTAATCGTCCGGAGAAGATGTATTCCGTCTCGGAAACTTGGGTTTCTACATATTCCTCTTGATCGTGTTCGTCTTCAATTTCACCAAAAATTTCTTCGAGGATATCTTCTAGGGTAATGATACCAGCCGTGCCGCCATATTCATCCACTACACAAGCGATGCTTCCTCTTTCTTTGATAAACTTATTGAGGAGATCGCGTGCTCGCATGGCCTCGGGCACAAAGGGAATATCCAGTACCAAGGATTTGATGGTCTGAGGATTATAGAGCATTTGCTGGTGATGGACGTAGCCCAGCACATTATCAATATCATCTTCCGAAACGATCAGTCGGGAGAGATTGGTTTCGGCAAAAAGTTGCTTGAGTTCTTCCACCGTTCCTTCCACATCAATATCTTCGATCTCTGTACGAGGCACCATACATTCCTTGACCTTTACATTGCGCAGGTGGAGTGCCCGTTCGAATAGTTCTGTATCAATTTCTTCTTCCGAATCTGTTCGCTGACTGTCTTTGATAAAATTTTCCAAATCCAATCGGGTCAATACATTATCGACTTCTTGCACGGGGGTGCGGAAGAGGAAGCGGAGTAAAAAGTTGGAGAGCTTGGTCATCACCCAGGCCGGGATAGCCAAGAGCCAGAGCAAGGCTCGGAGTGGATACACCAGGAAGTAGAGCAGATCATTGGCATAGAGACGGAAAAGTGTTTTGGGCAAAAATTCGCCAAAGATCAGGACGATGATGGTCAGCAGAATCGTATTAAAGAGGAGGAGTAAAATTGGGCCGAGTAGAAAGGGTTCCCAGATGGGCTTCATCAACTCTTCCATTATCATGGCAAAGAGCACTAGGGCGATATTATTCCCCACCAACATCGATCCCAAAAATCGCGTAGGGTTATCGTAAAATCCAGCGAGGATAGATCCCTTGCGTGAGCCCTTTTGTTTTCTTAATTCCACCCGTAGCTTACTCGCCGAAATAAAGGCGATTTCCGTTCCGGAGAACAGGGCAGAAAAGAATAAAAAAAGCAAAGCTAAAATCATGAAAATGGTTTTCGATTAGTCGCGCAATTCTTCCAAGCCATCCACCTTAATCCTTCCTTCCAGCGCCTTGATTTTCCAACGGGTAAAATCTTCATTCGCCTCAAAGCCATAGCCATATAGCACCTCTCCCGGTTTAGTAATTTTTACGAAACGATCTGAAAATACGATATGCTTTTGATCATCCCAAACTAATTCCTCCGTTTCGAGTCGTTCGCCATTAGCACTTTCCCAAACTACGCTATCTCGCACCGTAATTTCATTTTTTCCTTCGTAGCGAATGGCATACTTCGCCGTCAACTCACTCTGTACGCGTTGAAAGGCATCAAAGAAGTCAACGTCCACTCCTTCGGGAAACTCTTGGTAGGGTTCCTTTAGGTTAACATGCCGCAACATCAATGGCCCGGCGATCCGTACCCGCACTACTGCCGAGTCGCTATACAACATCCGCACTTCTCGGGCCGATTCAATAGCCAATCGATCTTGATCCACAATTTCCTGCACTGCCGCCAAATCATTTTTACAAGCAGTAAGTAGCAATAGCAGAACCGCAAATGCAACCCACGGACCTAAAATCCATTGGGCAGTTGACTTGGTAGGCCGAGGCCCAGCTTGTTTCATGGTAATAAATACTTGGTGAATATCCATTTTATACGTCGATAGCACGGCAAAGATACGCCGTCCCCGGCATAAGCACACTTTTATCGGATAATATTAATACTGCCTTCGTACAACAGCACCACTTCATCGATAAAGGAGACTTTCGCATAAAAAGTATAGACATCAGGACTTAGGTTATCCCCTTTAAAACGGCCATCCCAACCTCGTTGCTCATCGCCCAGGTCAATATCCTGAGCTTCGAAGACCAAGGCTCCCCAGCGGTTAAAGACGCGCATTAGGTCAATTTTATCCGCTGCCGGACCGCCATAGAGGGTAAAAAAGTCGTTGATACCATCACCATTGGGAGAGATGGCATTGGGAATATAAATCGGCCGATCTTCGCGAACGATGACGGTAACTTCATCGTCTGCCGAGCAACCTGCATTATTGAAGACTTGTACTTTATAGGTGGTCGTACCGGGTGCGGTGGCCGTAGGGTCGGGGCAATCGGCACAAGACAATGATCCGGCAGGGTCCCAAATATAGCCTGCGATCAAGCCTGAGGGCCCCGCTTCGGCATTTAGCTCTGTGTCGAAGCCAAGGGTAACCGTTACATCAGGCCCGGCATCCACAAATAATTCTGGTGGATCGTTGAGTGTAACGGGCAAGGTATCCCGACAGCCTTTGATATCTTGTACAGCTAGTTGATAGTCGCCATCGACTAGGCCATTGAAAAAGGGCGAAGGTTGGAATATCCCTCCATCGATACTAAATTGGTAAAAAGGGTCGCCTCCGGTGCCTTCCACCTCGATTGACCCGGAGGCCGTATTGGCACAGATGGGGTCTAAAGCTCGATCCAAGCGGATACCAATATCCGAGGCCAGTCGGCAACATTCATCAATTTCGATTTCCAAAATTTCGGTAATGATACAACCGGATTCCGTTTCAACGGTCAGAGAAACGAATTTGGTCCCAAAACTATTATAGGTAATGCTTCCCGGGTTTTCCTCGTCTGATACGGCAGGGGTAGCACCTTCTCCAAAACTCCAGAAATAACGTGAAATTTCACCTGCTTCAAAACTAGACTCGTTGATTACGCTCAAAGGGTCGTCGCATTCGACTCCAAAAGGAGGGTCAAAACGGAACGAGGCTTCGGGGCCTTGGAAAGTACCTGTTCCTCCAAAGGAAATCGTAAAACCATTATTACTTGGTGAAAAATTATTGATGACTAGGGCATAGCTTCTCCCGGCTTCCATGTTAATGGCCTGAGCAAAATTGTTGTTGCCCGGCTGGCAACCACAAACTTCCCCAGAATCCGTATCGCCCAAACTCAGTCCGGTAGCTCCGGTACAAGCGACCCACTCACTAAGAGGAGCTCCCGTATTTTCCCCGGAGGCCATACAGCGCAATTCGCGTTTGCTATTACAGCCATCAATACCATTCGGTAATTCATAAATCACGAAATCGAGGTCATCCTGAGGATTACTTGGCACTAGGGTAAAAGCCAAACTTCCGGGGTCTTTACAGGTCCATTTGTACCAGGTAGAGCCGGATTCGAGGGTACTTCCTCCACAAACTTCCAAACAGCTCGCGCCTTGAATCTCGGTAGGGTCATCACCACCACCGATCAAAAACTCTACGGCAAAAGAAGATTTATCACAAAGTAAAACGGCCGTGGCGCAATCGCCAGAGGGTTCGGGCACTTGGTTAAAAGAGTTTACACAAAGCTGATAAGTTCCGACATTCTCGATCCGAGCGCTTACGCGGAGGTAGTAAATACCGCCGGGAACGAGATCAAAGGCATACATTTCCACCACATTGGTACCAAAACCATCCGAGATACATTCCTCTTCGAGCAATCCCGATTGGCAATTGCCGCTGTAGAGCGCCAGTTCGGGGCTAGAGATGGTACCACCGGGGCTAAGGGGAATATTCCCGATCACCCGGAGGTTGGCGGCATTACCCTGAGCAATAAAATAGTACCAGACATCGAGGATTTCTTCTTGTTGGCCGGGGAAACAGCTTGGGCGAGGCTCAACCGAGGAAGTCGCATTGACATTCGTCAAAATCCCGGGTTCAGAGCACCAGTTAACCACATCCGTTAGCAGCGAAGCACCAAAGCAATCGTCATTGACAGGCTGGGCGGAGGCGACTAAGGAAAGGCTGGCAAAGGCCCATAAGCAACAAAAACGTAGTATCAATCGAGTCATTTAAGGTGGAGTTTACGTAGCATAACGAAAAACAGTAGTTCAAAATTACAAAAGGCTTAAGGAGTTCGTAAAATTAAACTACATAATCAGGGCTTAAAGATTTTACGGACTCCTTATTCGAATGTTGAGTAGGCTTTCTAGGGAATTAACTCAAAAATACTACTTTTGTTGATCTATCAACACGGCAGTACAAGATGAAAAAATACATTCCTAACGCCATTACTCTGCTCAACCTCTTTTGCGGTTGTGCCGCATTGGTTTGTGTACTGTACGGCTATTTTATTAACGCTTTTTGGTTCCTTTTTATCGGAGGATTGGCCGATTATTTAGACGGAATGGTCGCCCGTTGGCTAAAAGTTAACTCAACTTTGGGTAAAGAACTCGATTCCATTGCCGATATGGTCTCTTTTGGCGTAGTTCCAGGAGCCATAATTTACATGTTGCTCAATGCGGGGCTCCGTTATTCTGAGCAATTGGCCCAGGGTGGAGCAGTTCAATTGTTACAACCTACCCTATCGTTTGACTTATCTTATGCGGCCTTACCGGCTTTTCTCATTTCGGTCTTTGCGGGGCTGCGTTTGGCGCGTTTCAACCTAGATACTCGACAAAGCGAAGATTTTATTGGCCTGGCTACACCTTCCACTACTCTTTTTGTGGTTGGTTTGATGTTGATCTTTCACTTCAACTCCTATGGTTTACGCACCTTGGTCGTTTCGCCTTACTTCCTAATTCCTATCATTCTACTCTTCTCTTATCTAATGGTTTCGGAATTGCGAATGTTTAGCTTTAAGTTTAAAGGATTTAGATGGGAAGGCAATGAAATTCGCTTTATCTTTGCGGCCATCGCAATTCTTCTACTCGTTTTTCTACGGGAGGCGGCCTTTGCGACCACCGTTTTGGTCTACATCGCGATTGCGGTAGGGCAAAGCATTTTTAAGAAAATAAAAATTTAATAGCGCTGATGAAGTTTATCGCAGAAATTGATGTCATGCCTTTGAAGGAGTTGTTGGACCCCCAAGGTAAGACGGTCGTTAAAAACATGAAAAATATCGATATCACCGGGGTTGCTGATGTACGCATTGGCAAGCACATCAGCATGACGCTCGAAGCTGATTCGGAGACTGCGGCCAATGAGAAGGTAGATACTGCCTGCAAAAAGCTGTTGTCCAACGTAATCATGGAGAGCTATACTTATACCTTGAAGTCCGCCGAGTAACGCGATGCTGTATCTGGTGCCTACTCCCATCGGCAATCTGGAAGACATCACCCTCCGGGCGCTGCGCATCCTCAAAGAAGTTGATCTGATCCTAGCAGAAGATACGCGGACCTCCCGCAAACTGCTCCAGCATTACGAGATCGATACTCCTTTGCGCGCCTATCACGCGCACAACGAACACGGCATTACCCAATCGCTAGTCGATAGCTTACAAAATGGCCAAACCCTGGCCTTAATCTCCGATGCCGGAACTCCCGCCATTTCTGACCCAGGCTTTCTCCTCGTCCGAGCTTGTCATCAACAAGGCGTACGGGTGGAGTGCCTACCAGGAGCCACCGCACTGATTCCCGCTCTAGTTAGCTCCGGCTTACCCGCCGACAAATTCTATTTCGAAGGTTTTCTTCCTCATAAAAAAGGACGACGCACTCGATTGGACTACCTCGCTACCCTACCTCATACCTTTTTGTTGTACGAATCCCCTTTTCGATTGGTCAAATGCCTCCGCCAACTCATCGAGGTTTGTGGGCCCGATCGTCCGGCGGGTGTTTGCCGAGAATTGAGCAAACTACACGAAGAAGTCAAAACGGGAAGTTTGACGGAATTAGCCGAGTATTTTGATGGCGATAAAAAGGTAAAGGGAGAAATTGTGGTAGTGGTAGGCGGGAAAAAGGATTAATGTTGCCCCAGCCTTTTGAGAATGGGCTGGGACAACATCACAGTATTTTACATGTGAATCGCACGATTGTCTGTAGCTGCTAAAGCAGCCTCTTTAACCGCTTCGGTAAAGGTCGGGTGGGCGTGACTCATCCGCGAGGCATCTTCAGCAGAAGCTCGGAATTCCATTAGCGTTACTGCTTCCGCAATAATATCTGCTACTCGGGGACCGACCATATGGACACCCAAAATCTCATCCGTAGTAGCATCTGCCAATACTTTCACCATTCCTTCGGTATCCATACTTGCTCTGGCACGACCTAAAGCTCGGAAAGGAAACTTACCCGATTTGTAATCGACGCCAGCCTCTTTAAGCTGTTCTTCGGTTTTACCTACACCTGCTACTTCAGGCCAAGTGTAAACGACTCCGGGAATCAGGTTGTAATCAATGTGAGGATGTTGGCCTGCAAGCGTTTCTGCTACAAAGGTTCCTTCCTCTTCCGCCTTGTGGGCAAGCATGGCCCCTTTAACCACATCGCCGATAGCATAAATGCCCGGAACATTGGTTTGTAGGTTTGCATCGACTTCGACCCGGCCCTTTTCATCAGTGGTGATGCCGACGTTTTCGAGGCCCAAGTTATCCGTATAGGCACGGCGACCGATGGCCACCAAACAATAATCTGCTTTGAGAGAGAAGGTATCTTCTGAATCGCGCTTTTGAACATCAACCGTTACGCTAGTTTTGGTGGCTTTAACCCCCGTCACCATATGTTTGAGGTGAAACTTAACGCCTAGTTTTTTCAAAGAGCGCTGGAGTTCTTTACTACAATCCTTATCCATCCCTGCGATGATGCGGTCCATATATTCCACTACCTCTACTTCCGTTCCTAAACGAGCGTATACAGATCCCAATTCCAATCCAATCACACCACCACCGATAACCACCATCCGTTTGGGGACTTTATCGATATTGAGTGCTTCCGTAGAAGTAATCACTCGGGTCTTATCGTAGTTAAAAGCTGCTGGAACGATAGGCTTAGATCCAGTCGCAATAATGGTTTTATCGGTCTCGATCTGTTCGGTGCTGCCATCGTCTTTAGCAATGCTAATGGTGTTGGCATTAACAAAAGAGCCATGACCGTGAAAAACGTCAATTTTATTTTTCTTCATCAAAAAATCGACGCCTTTAGTAGTTTGCGCTACTACATCGTCTTTACGCTTGATCATCTGTGGCATATTCACCTTGACGGTCTTTACATCGATACCGTGTTCAGCAAATTTTCCTACTGCATTGTGATAATGTTCGGAAGAGTCTAGGAGGGCCTTAGACGGGATACAACCTACATTAAGACAGGTGCCGCCAAGCGTATTATAACGTTCGATAATCGCTGTTTTAAAGCCCAGTTGAGCCGCGCGGATCGCTGCAACATAGCCCCCGGGGCCAGAACCGATAACGGTCAAATCGTATTTCATGCTAATTGTTTTTTTCTAGGTTCGCAAAGGTATTGGCCCTGCCTTTGGATTGCAACTAAACGAGGTTAATTTAGGTATTATCTTTTTTACCATCATTAGAATTACCGCCTCCAGATTTTTGATCATCGCGCTTGCCTCGGCCTCTACGGCGATTGGGGCGACGACGGGAACGGGAATTTTTCTTCTGATCCTCTGGATTAGTCGATTGCTTAGATTTGTCTTGCCCTGTATTCTTAGGCTTAGGTTTAGACGTATTCCGAGCATTCGTCTTTTTCGCGCCAGCCTCTTTATTATCTTTATTAGCCGTACCTCCCTTCTTAGGTGTTCCTGGGTTCGACTTATTCGCGCCCGTCTTAGCACCTTCGTTTTTATTCTTATTCCGCTTCCGGCGACGCTTACGCTTCCGGCGTTCTTCTGGTGGCAACTCGATAAAACCAGTCAAGTCCTCATCAAAGTCCATGGCCTTAGCTTCTGCTTCTAGCGCCAATACTGCTTGGTAGTCCTGCAAATCAGAAGGAAATTCTCCTTTTTCATTGAGTTCTTTGATGAATTTTACCCTTTCAATCGATAAGGGGTAAAATTTGCCACTACCTCCCGGACGGCCTTCTACCGAACGGTATACATAGTATAACAAACCTTTGAAGATATCGGTTTTGATTAAGCTGGCAATTCCTACTTCTGTTTTTAAAGTATCGACGTGTTTCGGAAAATGCGAAAGCGCATCGAGGTAGGTATCTAACTCGTAATTAAGACAGCATTTGAGGCGACCGCATTGCCCCGAAAGCTTAGCTTGATTAATAGCTAAGTTCTGATAGCGAGCGGCTCCAGTAGAAACCGACTTGAATTCCGAGAGCCAGGTAGAGCAGCAAAGTTCGCGACCACAAGAGCCAATGCCTCCAATCCGAGCAGATTCTTGGCGAGCTCCAATTTGCCGCATTTCGATCTTCACCCTAAATTCTTTTGCATAGTGGCGAATCAATTCGCGAAAATCGACCCGACCATCAGCAGTATAGTAAAAAGTGGCTTTGCGACGATCGGCTTGGTACTCTACATCGCCCAGTTTCATTTCCAGGCCTAGGGTACGGGCAATGACCCGCGCACGAATCAGGGTATCTCTTTCGTAGGACCGAGCTTCGGTCATCCGTTCTAAATCTCTTTCATTGGCCCGGCGAACCACCTTATTAAGCACTGCATCTTCGGGCACCTTCTTTTTACGCATTTGCAGGCGAACCAATTCGCCACTCAGCGTAATCTGACCAATATCGTGGCCACTACCCGTTTCAACCACTACCATATCTCCCGAGGAAGACTTGGTATGTACGGCATTTTGGTAAAAGTTTTTCCGGGCACCATTTTTAAAACTGATCTCCACCACATCGGTACCGGTGGGATCTTGGATATCTCTCGTCGACAGCCAGTCGTAAGTATTTAGACGATTACAGCCACCTGTACTACAGCCGCCGTTGCTACGACAGCCACCGGGCTTTCCATCTTTAGTTGAACAATTTGAACATCCCATGATGATCCTTGATTACAAGGTTTATTAATACGGCGGCGTAGGTGCTAAGCACTAGTAACGCGGCCGGCTTTCAAAATTTTGTGCATCCGAATAGAGGCGTCTAAAAAGAGCACCTTCGGATTAGCATTGCGCTCGATGTAGTACGAGCAGTCATCAAAAAGTTTCGTTATCGTATCTATTTGCTCGATTTCGAGCACCTTAGTCATTCGTTTGGCGGTCTCTAGCTCCGTGGGGAGTAGTCGCACATCTTCCCTCCCCGTCACCTTCAAGATCATGTACTCGCGTAAGAAGTGGAGAGCATACTGTAAAAAATGTTTTTGATTCTCCCGGCCGATTCCTGCAAAGGTATCCACCCATTTGACCAGTTCTTTCCCATGGCCTTTCCAGCATTTCCGAAACCAATCGAGGAAGAGTTGGGCGTGGTCATTCTCGGCGTGTTCCAATAAATTGAGCGCCTCGTTATAATCGCCTCCTGAAAGGCGAGAAATATGCAGTGCTTTCTCTAGTTCCTGGCCTTGACGATCAACTAGGGTTTGGCTAATTTCTTCGTCGGATAAGGCATTGACTTTTACGAGTTGGCAACGCGAGAGAATGGTATTGAGGATTAATTCCTGGTTTTCGGCAACGAGTAAGAAGAGGGTATCTTCTGGGGGTTCCTCGATAAGTTTGAGGAGTCGATTGCCTTCTTTGCCCAGGTATTCGGGCAGCCAGAGGATGAGAATTTTATATTTTCCTTCAAAGGTCTTGAGGCTCAGTTTGCGGATGATGCTTAAACATTCATCCTTGGTGATATTTCCCTGTTTGTTTTCTGCACCGATGGATTGGAGCCATTGGTTCACATTTTGGTAAGGGTTGTGCTCGATGGCACTGCGCCACTGTTCGATAAAATCGAGGCTAGTATTTTTGGAGCCGATGGTAGGGTAGGAAAAATGCAGGTCGGGGTGAACGAGCTTAGCTGCTTTGCGGCAGGCATTGCATTCGCCACAGGAGTCGGACTCTTGGGGGTTTTGGCAGAGAGCTCGTTGGGCGTAGGCTAGGGCTAGGGCTAGTTTGCCACTGCCGGATGGGCCGAGTAACAACTGGGCGTGCGGCATCCGTCCGGCGTGGAGCGAACGCAGTAATTGCTTCTTTACCAATTCTTGTCCTATGATATCACTAAAAAGCATGGACGTCGACTTTATAATTGTAAAGTCGCAAATGGCGGGTGGTTCCCAACATCAAAGCGATTAGGCTTGTACCCAATCGAGGATTACATCATCCAACGGACTAGTGGCCGAGGGATGGCTTGCTACCAAATTACCGTCTTCATCGAGTAGGTATTTGTGGAAATTCCATTTTACCGTACTATCTCGCACGCCATTTTCTGCTTTGTGCGTCAGCCATTGGTAGATGGGATGAACGGGGGTATTAACAATTGATATCTTTGTAGTCAATGGAAATTTTACACCGAAATTGAGTGTGCAAAAAGATCTGATTTCTTCATTGGTCCCAGATTCCTGGTTACCAAAATCATTACAGGGGAAACCCACAACGACCAGGCTATCCTGGAAAGTCTCATAAAGCTCTTCTAACTGTTTATATTGTGGGGTATAACCACATGCTGAGGCTACATTGACCACTAATATTTTTTTTCCTGCAAAATTTGCGAAATCGATCTCGTCCCCTCCTATTCCCTTTATCTTAAATTGATGTATACCAGCCATTATTGACTTTTGCGTAAAAATACACATTTTATCTGATACATTCCAAAAGGCAAGGGCGGAGCCCCCTGCAGCCCTTTCTAACATTTTTTTTACGCAAAATTTGCAAAACCGTAAACATGTGGTTATATTTGTTTTATCCGTAATAAGAATAGTAAAGAGAGCAAGCTATATATTATCGCTAGGCGATCAATCCTTATCCATTTTCAAGCATTTTCTTCGACACCCAGCAAAGGATGCCAGCGAGTGTGTTTATGTTCCAAAACAATTGATCTATCCATTTTAGGAGCATCTAGTTATGCTTATAAAACTCCTATCCGACGATCCCCGAAAACACTACTTCGGCATACCTCTCAAGTGGTTGAAGAAGTGACTTTTCGGGTTTTTTATTTGCACCAAAAATAATAGCGTTAAACATTCCCCTTCCCTTTTTGTTTTTCCAGCATAAACAATGCTATCAAACTAATGAGAATTTCTGTTTTTAGACGTGCCCATTTCAATGCTGCCCACCGCCTACACAACCCCAAGTGGTCGGACGAGAAAAATACTGCAGTTTTTGGCTTGTGTAATAATCCTAGTTATCACGGGCACAACTATGAATTAGAGGTAAAATTGAGTGGCGAGGTAGATCCTGAGACAGGCTATTTAATCGATCTAAAGATTCTCAAAGACTTGATTCGGGATCAAGTGGAAAAACGCTTCGATCATAAAAATCTCAACCTCGATACCGAGGAATTCCGCGAACTAAATCCTACCGCTGAGAACATTTGCTATGTCATCTGGCAAATTCTTCGCTCTCATCTTGACGACAAGTACGACCTTGGGGTTCGATTGTACGAGACTCCACGTAACTACGTTGAATATCCGGCATAAAAAAACTCCGAATCATTCGATCCGGAGTTTTTCAAGCAATTATATTGCTGAGTAATTAACGCTTTTGCAAACGCAAGGTCTTTAGAATCGCATTTTGATCATCTAGTAGACTGACCAAGTACATACCATTTGGCAAATCTGCAATATCAAAGTTGGTTTCGGTAGCATTAAAACTGCTTACCTGACGGCCTAAAATATTGTGGATCGCTACGGTTTCGATAAGCTGTGCAGGATTGGTAGACAATTCGAAGTAATTGCTAGTAGGGTTAGGGAAAAGTTTCAACTTTTCTACCTCGGTTTCTACGGTGCTAGTAGTTCCGTCTACGATGTTAAATAGATAAACACCGGTCAAAGTATCCGCAGCGTCATTGACGTTGGTCACTTTCACATTGATCGTAGCTTCTCCGGCTGTCGCTCCGTTTAGTTCCCCAGGAATTCCACCAGGATAAGCGTGGACATCAAGAGTTCCTGTTTCGTTCGGTCCTAATTCAAATTCCCGTCGGGAAACATCACTACCATAGCAATAATTGACATCACAAACCCCTGTTGCCCAACCATCGGGCAGGATTACTTCCGCACGATTCCAACGCAATGTAAGCGTTTCAGAAGTATTATTGGTGATTTCAGCGTGAGCGATTACATCACCTGGATAGGATGTCGGTTCTTGAAAATCTGCTTCTCCCAAAGCCGGGACGGGTTGGATGGTAAAGCTGGGTTGAGCCATAGCATAGCTTAAGCCAGTAACCATTAATAGTAATAAGAGTAGAGTTTTATGCATAACAAAAAATTTTCCGTGCAAATTGATGGATAATAAATTCACTTACAAGATAGCCATTTCTAGGT
>SPJL01011072.1_pt1 | contig 16694 bp, 11 predicted proteins | sample 3741751 | NCBI WGS metagenome assembly SPJL01 (sample SAMN10925998, study PRJNA522277) | cold seep metagenome | isolation source: Elba SIP-enriched marine methane seep metagenome, extraction at timepoint T3 | place: Italy: coast of Elba, Mediterranean Sea | reverse complement strand
GTAAACAATAAAGTTAAACCTAAAATTGCTAAAACTTCTAACCATAACCGAGTTAAGCTATGAACAAATGAGTTGCGCTGGTTCATCCGCAGACTTAATGAAGAATGTTTTTTATATTGTTCGAGAAAAAACATTTCTTTGGCAAAAATCTTCACATCTTTAATTCCGATCAATCCCTGTTGCGCGTGTTTCATGCGTAATTCTTCCTGCGTCTGTCTTTGCTTGCCCCAGTTACTTATCCTTTTTCTAGTCAGTACCAAAAATAAGCCGCCAGCGACCAGGTAAATTCCAAAAGCCATCAAAGTCCCTACAGGCTCATAAACCAGCAAAAGCCCCACTAGCCCAAATACGACCATCCCCTCTGCAATAACCATCATGCCAGGACTTAACATATAAACAATGAAGAGATTTAGCTCTACTTGCAGGTTATTGATGAGCGCTGCTGAATTTTTTTGAATATGATAGGTATAGGGCTGATACAAATATCTTTTGAATAGTTCGCCTGATAATTCTATTTGAGTATTAAATATGAACTTCGATTGTATCCAGACCAGAACCGCTAGATAGGCATTCTTCAAACTGTATACAACAAGAAGAAAGAATACTGCAATCATCATCAATCTCGTCTGGCTCGGATATTCCAGAAAGGCCAATATGTTGAGTAAATACGGATTGTTTGCTGCCAGCTGAGTATCGTTCAGCAGAACAATTATGGGAAGGATAAACCCGACACTTAACATTTCCAGCAACATTCCAATAATCATCAAGCCAAGCAATATAAGAGCTTTTGGCTTTTTCGAGGTAGGTAAAATACTCCAGACACGTGAAAGGTCATGGAATTGAAGTTTTTCTTTTTTTAGTACAGATTTTTTCTTGATATTATTCAACTTTCACCTGTATTAAATGGAGAAATATGTTTATAAATATTCATTCTTAGCGCAAAAATGTGCCTTAATTCTTAATTGAAACTATGTCACAGAATTAGAGATTGTGAATACTGATACTGAAAAAGAATCACATGTATTTTTGCAATACTTTAAGTATGAAGCAAACCTATTTTGACTGAACAAAAGATTTATCAACCATGTTCATTTTCATCAGACGTGATGACGCTGATATCTGATTTGTGCATGTTCGCAACGTGCATCATTTAAATTTACTGCTGATTGTGAGTGATCAGAGTACGATCGATGACCTACCCGTTCAATACAAATCAACATTGACAAAAAAGCTCAAGCCTTGCTCTTGCAGGGAGTCCTCTTCAGCTTCTTCAACATTTCTCAGTGGAAACGCATAGTAGATTTCGCTGTGAATTTTTGGGGTTGGAGTCCAGCGCAGGCCGAGGCCGACTGAGGAGATGTGCTCGGGGATAGAGCTTGATGTTTCCAGATTTTGTTCGCCCCAGCCAAAATCGTAGAATGCCGCCAGTTGCACGCTACCATCGGATGGCGCATCGTGTACCCAGGGGAGGGGAAGTTTGAACAGCGGGACGCGCACTTCCGCCGAGGTGGTGACACCAATATCTCTGACCAGTTGATTTTCTCTGAAACCACGCACGGAACGTGCGCCGCCCATGGAAAATTTTTCCATGGGTAACACGTTTTCATCGCTTAACTGGGCATTAGTGCGTAGCAGAAATTGAATATCAGTGTGCGGAATCCGTTGCACCCATTGAAACTGGCCCTGCCAGGAAAAGAAGTGGTCTTTGTTGATTTGTACGTTATCAACCCGCAACGGGGTGACATCAAACCCAAAATTCATCGTGGAACGCAATGCGATGACATGATTGGTTGAGCGATGACGCCATTCCTGTCTGAACCGAAACGCATACAACTCGGTTTTGCCATCATCGGTCACCGAAGGAAAGGGTTCGCGAGGACTGCCCGGCAGCTGGAATGTCAGCGTGCTTTTTCTGCGCTCCAGTGTGAGTGAATTTATCAACATGTTACGTGGGGAAAAATAAATTGGCTGACTTAATTCGATACCATAATTCTTGTTGATACTCTGGATGGCAAGCAAATCAAACGGTTGCTCAATAATATTAGCATCATTCTGATCATAGTAGATGCGCAGACGGGTGTCGTGCGCGGTCAGCGGGATGGAATAATGGGCTGCATAACTGTCGATGCCTTCAGTTAAGGCAAACCGGCCATAAAGGGCGTCGCCATAACCGGTGACATTATGGATGGCGGCGTTGAATTCGCCCTGGTATTCACCGATGCTGGGGCTGCGGTGATTATTGAAAGTGACCCCGAAATCAAAAAAACGGCTTTCTTCAACCCGTACCTTCAAAAGGCTTTCGCCAGGCTGACCGGCGGGTGTCAGTTCCGCATTAATCCGTTCAACCAGCTTGTCCTGTTGCAGCACTTTGATGCGCTGTTGCAGTTGCTGAATGTTCAGGACCCGCTCATTGCCAATGTACAGGCGGTCGCGAATATAGCTCTTTTGTAACCAATTGTCACCCGCAACCAGAATATCGTTCAGCGTTCCCTCAACAATATCAATGTACAGGATGCCGCCATTTACGGACTGATCAGGAATCACCGCGCCGGAATTTACATAACCCGCCTGAATATAAAAATGGGTCAGCAAATTGCGTAAATCAAACAAGTCTGCCGAGCTGATGGCCCGGTTGAGATAGGGGCTGATGATATGGACAAGGTCGTCATCATTGAAGACAGTGTTGCCACGAAGCCTGATGTGTTTAACCTGAATCGTCAACATGGATGATAATTGCTGATTGCTGGGTTTGGGTAAAACAGGGAGTTGCAGAGGCTCGGGTTGATGGGTTTCTGCCGGAAGCTCGGGGAGAGGGTCTATGCTGTCATCCGGCAGACTAAGCGTATCGACAACCCGGTCAGGCACCGAAGGCGTTGCCGCACCCACCAGGTTAATACTGGAACTGAGAATTAATAGTATCAAAAGTCTCGGTTTTAGCACGCCAGATAACACCATATTAATTCAGTTCGATCAGTCCTATCTGTCGGAGAAAATCAGCGCGCAGCTGCACTTGCATCGCATCTGATGTGTTATTTGGCTGTTTGCCCATAATCAGCGTCAACGGGTCATACCAAAAGCCCTGCTTTGCTAGTTCAGCTGCCTGTTGTACGTTTGTCAGAGGAGACGCTACGCTCACGCTGAATGCTGAATCATCCATTTTTTGTAAAAACGCTTTTTCCACGATATCACCTGATGTCGGGTACAGATGAACGGCATCTTTTATCAGGCTGACCGACCATTCATAGGTTTTGCCCGTCTCTAAGCTGATGTCGTAATCAGCCAGTGAAACTGAATGAAACCCTTTGCCGGAGGATGGCATGACTTTTTCGATCAGTGGGTTGATCGCATCAACTTCGGTCAACGTAAACAGCATAGTGAATTTGCTATCGCCCGATAGATGCCAATACATCATAGGCTGTGGATGTAAACTGCGTGCAACATGATTTGGACTCAGCAGGGTCAGTCTGAGCTTTTCAGTGCCTGCGCTGTAGGCGCTTTCTACAGCGCGCGTCCCCCCGGCACTGGTACGCATGGTCGGACGGCCTTTATCCAGTGACGGCGGAATATACACGACCTGTAAAAAGGGGGATTTACGCGGGGCTGCTACAACCGGAGCTTTGTCTGCTTGAGAGGAATAACCAGGGATAGATACTGTTTCCTCTGCCAACACAGGCGCACTGAACATGGACAGAGCGAGAGGAACGCCAGATAAATAAAGTGTGTGTTGAATTTTCATAAGCTTATTATTCCTGCGCGTTGAATATGCGGTATATTTTACTGATTTTCGTGCGCCCTTTAAGGTAATATTCACCCATTAGTTGACAATTAAAACGATGAGAAAGCATTTGTTTCGTAGAATCATCGATAAGCACTCTGTAGGCATCCTGTTCCTGATCAAACCCTTCCTTATCAAAGTTTTCCAGTCGCGCGGCAACATTAACAGTGTCTCCTATCGTGGTATATGACATTCGATGATCACTACCGATGCTACCCGCTGTGACCTGGCCGCTGCAAATACCCAGGCGCAATTTATTCAATTTGATTTCATCTGCAGTGAAAGACTGATTTAATTCGACGAATTTTTTCCCCATCGCCAGGGCGCATTGCGCCGCGTTATCCGCATCTTCGATGATTTCATCCTCCGATCGTGGCAAAGGCACGCCAAAGCAGGCTTTGATACCGTCCCCGGCATAATCCTCCACCATCCCGCCATGAGCCTCTATGATTTCCGTCATCGCCGACATATAACGATTCAGCCAGATTAATACCTGCTCGGGCGGCATGCTTTCAACTGCGGTGGTAAAATTTTTGAAGTCGGTAATCAAAATTGTAGCGGTGAGTTTCACCGGCTTTGGGCGACCGCCGTGCAAGAATAAATCGCGTTTTTGCCATAAATCCATCGCGACTTTTTCAGTGACATATTTGCCGAACAACATCATCACCATTTTTTTCTCGCGGTTTTCCATATAGCCACAATAAATGCTGCCGGTGAAAAAAGAGGATAGCCAGGCCAGCGATAATCCAATCACTGGCAGCCATAGGCCGTAAATAAACAGGGCAAACGGGAGGCCGAATAATGCAGCAAGCCAGCACATCAAGGTCATCGTCATCTGTGGGATAGATCGGTAATAAACGCCCATAAACGCACCGCATAAACATAATGTCGCGATCAGAAGATGTTCCTGCCATTCCGATATGAAGCGAAATGCACGGGCAAGGTTCTGGCCGCTACGCACCAGTTGATCTACGATATGTGCATGAATTTCTATACCATAGCGGGGCGTATTATCTACGGCGCTGAACGGCGTTTCGTGGCTGTCCTGCACCGAACTGCTGGTTGAACCGAGAATGACAATGTTGTTACTTAAGCGAGATAATTCGGCCTGTTCATCGAACAATGCTGACAAGGTGATGTGTTCGAATGACTGGTTGCCATACGCATAATCCATGAGCAGCTGGTATCCGCCATCATCAACGCGTGCATAGCCGCCGTGCTGTTGTTCAAAACGCGAAATGGCGGTGTTGCCCAGACGAAATCCGCCCGCTGTATCGGGATCAGCCGACTGGACAATGGCGGCCTGGTTAAGCCAGCTTAACGCCAGGCTCATGGCCAAAGACAAGTGGGCCTGTTGCTGGTCATCCCAGTACATCAACAGTGCACGGCGAATCACGCCATCGTGATCCGGCACAAGATCGGAAAATCCGCTGACAACCACGGGCAGCAGGTCATCAGGCAGTAAGACCTGCTCACCCAGACGCTTTTCAATCAAAAAAATATTGGAATGTTCAGCAAGTAACTGGATAAATTCGGGGCGACCACGGCTGGGCAGGTCACGGTAAATATCAACGCCAATGACGGCAGGCTTGTAGTGCAGTATTTTGCTCAAAGCCTGCGCCATGGTCGCATCGTCCAGCGGATGACCAAAGCGCTGGATATCGGTTTCGGTAATGGTGACCAGCACGATAGGTGGAGAAGATGATGCTTGCACCCGATAGGGCAGATAGCGATCAAACACCCACAATTCAAAAGCTTGTAAAAAGGCATTGGATTTCAACGCGATCACACTGGCACTGATCAACAGCGCGATAAACACGCCCATGACAGGACGGCGTGAAAAAACCTCAATAAGCCTGGACATTAATTACAGCCAGTTATTGATCAATAAAAAGGCCGACCAATACCCCGGATGGCGATACTGCAGATTTTGCATGACCGATATTTTTGCCTGTTGCAACGCGGCGGCTCTGGATATGCCGGGTTGTTGAAATTGTTGATAAAATTCCGTCATTAACTGGGTGGTGGCACCATCATTGACTTTCCAAAGAGAGCCAATAGCGCTTCGTGCGCCAGCACGCACGGCAATGCCGGACAAGCCCAGTGCAGAACGGCTATCGCCCTGCGCGGTTTCGCAGGCACTTAATACGAGTAATTCCAGTGGCTGCTCCCTGAACTTAAAGCGACCCACGAAATCAGCCAGTGAATTAATGGAAATCTTGCCGTCATACGTCAGTAAATAACTGTTATCAACCGAATTGCCCAAAAAGCCGTGAGTGGAAATATGCAGCAGGTTAATATCCGGATCGCTCAGCGAGGCTTCCAGCAAAGCAGGCTTGAATTGATCATTCAATAACAGGTTGCCACCATACAGTTTGTTAATGAAATCCAGTTCTTCTTCCACATAAATAAGTGGCGGATAGTCATCTACGGATTCACTCAGGCCGCCCAATAGAGGCTTGATTTTCTGATTGGAAAGCGGTGAGGGGTCAACCAGCTGGATCCCCGGCGTAATTGCCGTGGCAAATTGTTCGATTAAATGTTGCTTGCCATCGTATAGTGCACCCAGTGGAATACTGAATAACGCACCATCGGGGACAAAAACCAGCGTGTCAATCTCGTTTGAGTTGATGGCCTTCACGATGGGGGTGATTAACAAGTCATACAGCTGCTTGCCTGGAATACGATATTCATTGGTTGTGCGTTTTTCCAGAAAGATGCGGAACTGGCGTACTAATCCGCTTAATTCATCCAACGGCATGGGGATGCGGTGCATGTGCAAGCGGCCATCTGGAAAATCCATCAACATGATGGAGCTGTCTTCCATTAACACCGGATAAACTATCACCGCACGGGTGGATGTCTTCCACAAAGGTTTTTGTTTGGCTTTCAATGCATCAACACAGGCATCGCCAAAATAATCCCTGATTTCAGCCGCTTTCAGGCTTTCTATGGTATCGCGGACGAGCGTCAGATTGGCCGCATACTGACTGCTGTCCACCCGGTTGCTGTTTTGCTCAATCAATAATTCAATGTATTGCGAATAGACCGGCGCGATCATTTCGACGAACGCGCTACCGGCAGGGCGATATGACACCAACAGCTGAAAACGTAAGCTGTCGAGTAAGCCGAGCGCATGCTGATAGCTGCTGATCGCAAGGTCTGTTTTTTTCAATTGCTGAAACAATCTGGCCTGCTGCCAATACCAGCGATACAACAGATATTTATTGCCTTTTAACTGGGCTGCAAACAAGGCCTGTTGCGTAAGTTGCAGGGCTTCCTGATGGCGTGCAGACAACTCATAGATTCTGCCCAGCAATCCTTTGGCTAAAGACACACCCTCCTGATCCTTGGCGGCTTGATAATGGGTTACAGCCTTGAGCAGTAATGGATAACTGTCAACAGCATAGATTGTTGTCGTCTGCGTAGCGCTTTCCATCAATTCAATATACGTGCTGGCCAGATTAAGCAGCAGCTTGTGTTTAATGCTTTGATTGGTGATTGAATTGACCGCGAGCATGGCCTGTTTGAGCGTTTGTTCCGATGAGTTAAATTGCCTGGCCAGGGCCGAAAATCGTGCGGCATTGGCTAATGATTTGGCCGTCAGCACCCGGTTATTTGATTTTTTGGCAAACTCCAGACTGCGGTTAAACGCATCTTGTGCTTGCTCAAACTGCTGCTGGAATGTAAAAAAATTCGCCAGATTTATCAGGCTGCCAGCGATCAATTCAGCCTGTCCTGTTTCCCGTGCCAGCGCTTCGGCCCGGGTCAGAAAGTTTTGCGCGATGTGTTGCGGGCCGGTGGCGACATACAAATTACCCAACGCGCCATAGACTTTGGCAGATAATGCTTTGTCTTGGTGTTGTCTGGTCTGGTCGAGAGCCGCATCAAGAACTTTTTTGGCCGGGGCAAAGTCACCGCTGTTTCTTAGCCGTTCTGCAGCGGCCAGAAATTCTTCTACCGTTCCGTTGAAAGAAGAATCAGAAGCCGCTGACGGTTGTTTAGCCTCTGCTGCATAAGTAATGCATAACAGGATTACGATGCACAACAATGGGAAGAACTGGCGATGCGTTCTGCACATCAATTTGATTGCAACACAACCGGAACAGGTCTTCTTTTTTTTCTTCACGCTATTGTTATTCATGAGGTTGTGTATGGACAGCTTGCCATTAACTCTTGGTTCTTGACTACTTCTATAATTTACAGACTATGATGAAATATGGCTTAAAAAACCACAGCTGATTTTTTCTTAAATTAAAATATGTTATTTAACACACTCTTGGCGTTCAATAAAGTGACGCAGGACGTCAGGCTGGGCAGCTACCTCTCTCCCTACCCATTAAACGTATTCATCAAACCGTGATAGATATGGGACTCGTGTGTCTCAGTTTTGCAATATGGAGGGAAGCAAAGCAGATTTGAAAGACCCTGATTTTTTGGATTCACCAGGAGGTTGTCGGATGATGGATAATTCAACTACGGCGATGGGAAAACGGTGCAACCCCATTCATAATTCTTGATTGACTCAATAGCATTATTAACTCATTATAATCACTAGGAAGCTGTCGGATGAGGGATATTTTACTGTGGCGATAGGGTATTGACCCAATATTCCACTCGCCTCGCGACGATGCTCAAAAAACGACAGTGATCCAGACTAAAACTATCCGCTCTCACACCATTTTTATGTCTTTACAAAACGCTGAGCTTCGGTCAAAAATTTATGCGGAAAAAGTTGAGTACCTGTATTCAAATGCAGGCAGGGTCTTTGCGTTAACCCTGGTTGTCGGTTGCTTCTTTGCTTTCCTGCAATACTCGGTTGTTCCTGTACATTTTGTTTTAATATGGTTAAGCAGTTTAATCATTGTTGCAACAGGCCGTGTCGGCTTGGCCTATTTCTATTTCCACCATGACTCAGCCAAGTTGACCCCCCGCCACTGGCATTTCGCTTATTCCACAGGCAGTTTTTTAGCTGGCTGCATGTGGGCCAGCACCTTGATTTTCATGTTTCCATCCGCCAACCTGCCACATCAAATACTGGTTTTTTTTCTACTTTCAGGCGTCATCTCCACGGCAGTCTCTGTATTAAGCAGCAGTTTGAATTCTTTTTATCTTTTTGTCACGCCAATTATCATCACGGTTATCGCGCAAATTTTTTTCACATTTACTGATATCAGCCTACCTCTGTGCCTGATGGTGATCTTCTACATTATTGGACAATCTCTGTCAGCCCATTCCTTCCATAAATCACTTGTTTCTTCATTTACTTTACGTTTCAACAATCATGATTTATACAAAGAAATTTTAGTCAGGAAACAAGCCCAGGATCAGTTGCACCAACAACAGGAACGCTTGCAGATCACCTTTTCTGCCATGACCGAAGGCGTGATTATTGTCGGCCTTGACAGCACCATCGAATACATCAACCCGGCAGCTGAAACTATTTTCGATTTACCAACGCTTGGCGTAATTGGTCAAAATATTAATGATATTGTTTTCGCAATAGATAGAAATACCAAACTACGCAGCCATGCGGCCTGTTTGACGACACTAAAAAGCAATCATTGCGAGAAAAAAACCTTCCATATTGAAACAGAAAATGAAATCCACAAGGTTATTGAAGAAATTTCCACGCCCTTACAGGATAGCAACGGAACCATGGTTGGAGCCGTATCTATTTTCAGAGATATTACAGAAGCGAGTGAATATAACCGGCAATTGGTACACTTGGCTAATCACGATTCATTAACAGGCTTGCCAAATAGGGCATTACTCTGCGACCGACTTGAACATGCCATAACCAAGGCATCGCGAGCAAAAACTTTGATCGCAGTATTATTCCTTGATTTAAACCGCTTTAAACACATTAATGACAGCTTGGGGCATAGCGCCGGTGATCGGCTTTTGTGCCATGTTGCCGAACATATTTTGCTCAGTATCCGTCAGGAAGACACAGTTGTCCGCTTTGGCGGTGATGAATTTATTATCATTCTGGAAGACATTGCCGAGCGGCAACAAGCTGAAGAGGTGGCCACTAAAATTATCAATCATATTGCTGAACCCATTACGCTATGTAAACAAACTCTTTCTGCACAGGCCAGCATAGGCATTGCCATTTTTCCTACAGATGGGCGGACAGCTCCCGAATTGATAAAGAACGCTGATAGTGCAATGTATCGTGCTAAAGACTCTATTCAACATCACATTCAGTTTTTTAACGCCGACCTGCATTTGGCCACCGCAAGGAAACTTAAGCTTTCACAGCAACTTAGTCAGGCCATAGAAAAAGATCAATTTGAAATCTTCTATCAACCGCAACTATGCCTTGATAAAGATAAGATTATCGGCTTTGAATCGTTATTACGGTGGTACGCATCGCCTGATGATTTACTCACACCGGAGGACTTTATTGACGTTGCCGAGGATTCCGGCAGTATTTTAAAAATAGGCCGCTGGGTATTGCAACAGGCATGCAGGCAATGCCATATCTGGCACCACGCTGGGTTTGACGGTCTTTGTGTTGCTGTCAATCTTTCCCCTCATCAACTTTGGGATGACAAACTGGTTGAACAGATTAAACAAATTCTGCTGGAAAATGACCTCCCTCCCCACGTTCTGGAACTTGAAATCTCCGCACATGTTTTTCTAAGCGATCCGGACAAAGCCCTGCGCCAGACCCAACGATTAAAAACCTTGGGCATAAAACTGACGATTGATAATTTTGATACCGCTCTCTCCTCATTTTCTTCTATTGACAGGCTATCTATCGACAAAATAAAAATCGACAAATCCCTTGTACACGCGCTTGCAGATGATCCAACAAACGTGGCAATAACCCGCTCTATTGTTGATCTGGGTAAGACAATGCACCTGATCGTGGTGGCTGAAGGTGTGGAAACAAGCGCCCAACGAGACCAGTTAAAGGAACTCGGCTGTCACTGTTATCAAGGTAATTACTTTAGTCAAGCTATACCCGCTAAGGAAGCTACACGGCGACTTAAAAGCCACCAATTTTCATTTCAACAATCTTAGCGCTCATTGTGACTACCTTATTATTAGCACCCAAAAAAAGCATACGCTATGCAACCTTAGCAGTAACGGTTTTACTAAACGGCTACACCTGCCCGGTAATCGCATCCGGTTTTGCCTTAATGGAACAAAGCGGCACAGGACTGGGCACGGCCTATGCCAATACGGCAACTGGCGGTGAAGACATCAGCGCCATGTTTTATAACCCTGCCAGTCTGACACGTTATCGTGGTACTGAATTCATATCGACTTATTACTTGATCATAAGCGATACAACAGTCAATCTGAGTCGCTCGACAGACATCTTAAATAACCCCATAAGGGGTTCTGATAAGACGAACAGCAAACAGTCTGCACATATTCCAAATGTATACTTTGCTACCCATCTGACTGAACAATTAAGATTGGGACTGGGTCTGACGGTGCCTTTTGGCCTTTCTATAGATTATGGTACTGCATGGCAAGGGCGCTATGAGCTGACCCATGCAGAACTATACACGGCAGATATTAATCCTGTACTCGCCTATCTTGTTAACGACAAGCTATCTATCGGGCTGGGTTTTAGCGCGCAGCATATACAACTTGAAATGAATCAAGTTCTGGATTTCGGTTCGATCTGCCTGTCCCAACTTGGCCTGCCAACCTGTAGCAGCCTTGGGTTATTGCCTCAGTCAGCGGATGGAAGTGTTAATCTGGAAATCGAAGGATGGAGCTGGGGATACAATTTTGGTGTGTTATATCACCCCAGCAAAACCGTGCAACTAGGCCTCGCCTATCGCTCAGACGTTAACCATAAGCTTGATGGAACTGGACACATCGACGTCCCTTTGCAAGCCACGCCGCTCACAACGACAGGTGCATTTCAAGATTCCAATGCCAACGCCACAGTCACAATGCCAGCTCATCTTTCATTAGGGCTCGCCTACCAGGCGACCGATCAGCTCAAGGCACTACTGAGTTTGACGTGGACTGAATGGAGCGACATTAAAGCCTTGGGGGTAAATTATGAAAACTCTGCCCAGCCCACAACGCTTATTAATTTAAATTTTCAAAATACAATTAAAGTCTCATTAGGGTTTATTCTGCAATTAAATAATCACTGGTCAATTCAATCAGGTTTCTCTTTTGACCAGACGCCGGTCAAAAATGCCAATAACAGAACGTTTTACGTCCCGGACAGCAACCGCTATTGGGCATCATTTGGGATAAACTACCAAGCGCATCAGGAGATACTGCTGAATTTAGCCTATGCTCATGTGTTTTTTGATGATGCCCACATAACCAGACAAACAACACGAGCGCATATGATTGAAGGCGAATTAAATACCCAAGTGGATATTATCAGTGCTCAAATTCGCCTCGCTTTTTAACAAAAGTGAACTCACCTATTTTAAAATATGCGTTATACAAAGCTGTTCTGGCCCGCTCACTTCCACGTCCAATGATTTTAGCAGGCCGCTGTCCAGCGCATAAATAACCCCGTGAACGGTTAGTTCATTTCCCGCGCGCCAGTAATTTTGCACAATACTGGTCGTGCAGACGTTGGCGACTTGCTCAATGACATTTTTTTCGCACAGCACATCCAGCTTTGCCTGCTCTGTTGGCTGGGCATCGATGTCCTGCTGATGCATGCGGTACACATCCTTGATATGGCGCAGCCAGTTATCGATTAAGCCAAATGAATCGCCTTCCAGTGCCGCTTTCACCCCTCCACAGCCATAATGTCCACAGACTATGATATGTTTGACGTTTAACACTTCTACCGCATATTGCATGACAGACAGGCAATTCATATCGGTATGTACCACCACATTTGCCACATTCCTGTGAACAAAAACTTCTCCAGGCGCGAGTCCAATTAGCTGATTAGCAGGAACCCGACTATCTGAACAGCCTATCCATAGATATTCTGGTGTTTGTAGTCTGGAGAGTTTTTTAAAGAATTCAGGGTCACCTGCGACTGTGCTTTGCGCCCATTGACGATTATTTTCAAATAATTCTTCTAATTCTTTCATGTTACACGTCTATCCATTTTTGAAAACTGTATTGTATATCTTGAATGCCAAAATTGATGCCGCCAAAATAAATGTGACTGAATTAGCGTAAATAATGGCGTTGTCTCCAAGATACAGACCATACACCAACCACAGTAATACGCCGAGCGTGAAGGCACTGTACATCCCCAGGGAGAGCGCCTGAGTATCACGTGTTTTAATGGTTTTAATAGCTTGCGGAAAAAAGGAAACCGTCGTCAATAACGCGGCAGCATAGCCGATAATTTCTGAATTCATATTACTGTTTTAGAGTCAATAAATGCGTGCCTCGGTAGCCACTTGCAATCGGGTAGCGGCGGTCGCGACCAAAAGCACGGCTGCTAATGCGTACGCCTGGTGGAGACTGGCGGCGCTTGTATTCGTTACGATCTACCAGCGATATGGCACGCGCCACATCCGCCTGAGTGTAACCTTGTGCAGTAATGGCCAATGCATCCATGTCCTGTTCAATATACATTTCCAGAATGCGATCCAGTACCGAGTAAGGCGGCAAGGAGTCTTCATCGACTTGATCCGGTGCCAATTCAGCTGATGGCGGGCGGGTAATCACCCGTGACGGGATCACCGGGGACACGCTGTTGCGGTATTCGGCCAGCTTGTACACCAGCAATTTAGGCACATCCTTGATCGGCGCAAAGCCACCGGCCATATCGCCGTAGAGTGTGGCATAGCCGACACTCATTTCGCTTTTATTACCGGTGGTCAGCAACAATTTACCCTGTTTGTTGGATAGCGCCATCAATAGCACGCCACGGGAGCGCGCCTGTATATTTTCTTCAGTCGTGTCTTTTTTACTGTCGGCAAAAATGGGGGATAGCATTTCAGCAAAAGCATTCACCGCTGGTTCAATCGGCACAATATGATAGTTGATACCTAATGCTTCGGTTTCCAGCACGGCATCTTCGTTACTCATATCCTGCGTGTAACGTGACGGCATCAACACCGCTTCCACATTGTCTGCACCCAACGCATCAACCGCCAACGCCAGTACCAGCGCATAATCTATGCCGCCAGACAAACCCAGAATCGCTCCGCCAAATCCGTTTTTGCGCACATAATCCTGAATCCCCAACACCAGTGCCTTATATTCACTGGCGACTTCTTCATACACTGGCGCAATGGCATCAGCGTGAATATCGCCCCCGGTAAAACCTACCGTCTGCAACGAGGCTTCAAATTCTGCCGCACGATAAACGACTTCACCTTTGGCGTTAACTGCGAATGAAGCGCCATCAAAGATGAGTTCATCCTGCCCCCCTACCTGATTGACATAAACCAGCGGAACCCCGGCCAGCGACACCTGTTCGCACACCACCTGTTCGCGTTGATGAATTTTACCGGCATGAAAAGGTGAGGCATTCAGGGTCATAATCAACTCCGCACCAGCCTGTTTATACTGCTCAATCAATCCCGGCTGCCATATATCCTCACAAATGGTCAACGCCAGCTGATGACCTTTGACTTCAAACAACGTCAGTGCATCGCCGTCGGCAAAATAACGGTGTTCATCAAACACGCCATAATTGGGCAGGGCCTGTTTGCGATACATCGACAAGATTTTTCCATCCCGCAATACTGCTGCACTGTTGAACAACTGATCTCCTTGTTGCTCCGGAACGCCGAGGACGACATCAATCCCTTGCGTGCTTTCGGCGATGATTTGAACAGCCTGCTCGGCCAGTTGAATAAAGTCACGGCGAAAAAGCAGGTCTTCCGGCGGATAACCGGTCACCGTTAACTCGGGAAAGACCACAACATCCGCCTGCAATGCATCACGCGCCGTGCATGCTGTGTTAATAATCAGATTCTGGTTCGCTTGAATATCACCGACTGCGGGGTTGATTTGTGCCAGCGCGATGTTGACTGTCATGGGTGTAATGCTTCCAATTTTAAATTAGGGGCTATTATATCTTGGAGGTCAGTATTGATTCGAAATGAAGTCTATTTATTCAGCCATTGTCTTTCAAACCAACACCCTGGTTTTCTAGTGTGGCGCATAACTGCAACAATATAAATCGTGTGTTTGTTATTCTTGTTGATGACAGCAAATGGAAACTTGGCGAGTACACACCTTCGCCTAATCCAATTAATTGATTGATTTTCATACCACGAATAAGAAGCCTGAACTTCGTCAGTTATATCCGGATGAAAAATTATGTTTTTCAACGTCGCTTTTACTTGATGTCATCCCATGACCCCTTTTGACTTTACCCGACTGGCGTTCTGCTTTGCAACGCAAGCTTGCATCATTTTCGTTCAACACCACTCTCTTGTTTTTCATCCAGTGAAGCAATCAAGCAATGGGTAACACATGCTTTCTCATTGGCACTAAGACATTCAATGCCCTCAAATACTTGTTTTAATGCTGTTGAGCGTTGAATCCGCCCTATATAAAACACACACCATTTCTTAATTTAAAAGCTTGATAAACCAGGCTGGCCTCATATTTACAACGTCCGTTCTGAGATTGTCAGTGGCATCTGGAGAAGAATCCAACACAAAGGGGAGATCGTTCATTCTTTTAAAAACGACCCAATGCCAGTAATTTATGTCTTTAATCTGGTGATGTTTAATCGCCAGCAAGGCAAAATCGGGCAGGTTTTCCCAAGCAACAAAAGGTACTTCACCTTGTTCACTTTGGATGCCATACGCCTTGAGCAAAAGGCGCACATAGCCAGTTTCACAATACAAGCGTTCATCTTCAGCAAAAATACCCATTGCATTGGCTCTGGCTTTCACTTCTGCATACGGACGTTGTACGACATTGGCGACGGCAGCAATGCCGCAGCCGGTAACTTCTTCCTGGATGATGACATTCATGGTGTCAGGTGGATTGGGCATAAAAAAACCACGCACTTTTTTGGGCACCACATTCATCATACAGACGTTGCGCAGTCTGGTTGGTCTCAGCCGTCAGCCATTGAAGGCGAGAAAAGCCCATTGATTTCGCGGTGGTGATCGCATGATCCAGCAAGGCCTTGCCGTAGCCTTTTCCCCGGTATTCAGTTTGTACAAATAAATCATTGAGAATGGCAACCGTTTCAGCGCGCGTGCTGGAGAAACCTTTGTACACAGTAGAAAACCCGACGACTTGCTGCTGAACACGATAAAGATGCAACACGCCCTGGTCCTGGTTTAGAGCAAATTGGGAAAAGAAGGCCTTGTTTTTCTCGTCATCAATGTCTTCAACACCGTAAAAACCCTGATATTCCCTGATAAGCGGCAGGACTTCATCAAGATTGGTTAAAGTGACTTTTTCGATCATTTTGTCTTTGAATGTTGAATTGTGAAAAGTCAGGCGTGCTTTTTTGCTTTTGCATAGACCCGTCCTTTTTCACGCTTGTCTACGGTAATAACACGTACGTAGCTTTCTTCATCATTAACGTCATAAACCAGACGATAACCGGCTGATTTCAATTTGATTTTATATACATTGGTAAAACCGTGTAATTGATTGGTCGAATTTCGAAAGTTCTCCAGCCGTTCAGTTAATTTTTTTTGAATTGTTTTTGGAAATGACCACTAAAATGATCAACCGGAGATAAAAGCCTTTAGCTAAAGATGTCATTTTCATACTCAGATGTATCAAGAATACGGCACTTATTGTTCCCACGCCTTGGAGCATGGGAACAATGTAAATCCCTTTTACTTCATCTTTTCCATCATCGCCAGCCCTAAATCAGCCGGTGAATCCACTACCGTCACGCCAGCATTCTGCAAGGCTTTCACTTTGCCTTCTGCAGTGCCTTTTCCACCGGTGACAATTGCGCCGGCATGCCCCATGCGTTTGCCTGGAGGCGCAGTACGGCCAGTGATATAGCCAACAACAGGCTTGG
>SPJL01009468.1_pt1 | contig 16750 bp, 17 predicted proteins | sample 3741751 | NCBI WGS metagenome assembly SPJL01 (sample SAMN10925998, study PRJNA522277) | cold seep metagenome | isolation source: Elba SIP-enriched marine methane seep metagenome, extraction at timepoint T3 | place: Italy: coast of Elba, Mediterranean Sea | reverse complement strand
AGTTCTTCCTCGTAATAATAACGCTTATCGTAAATGAATAAACTCAGATCAGACAAACCCGCAAAACTCACAGCACACTTGTATAAATCAGGTGTTTTTACCGCTGCCATCAGCGCAGCATAGCCGCCATAACTCGCCCCGACGATACAAACTTTACTAGGATCAGCAACACCTAGCTGAATCAGCCATTTGGTGGCATCAGTTAGATCATCTTGCATCGCTAAGCCCCAGCTTTTGATTTGCTTTTCTGCAAACGCAAAACCATAACCTTCTGAGCCTCGAAAATTCGGCCTAAACACAGCATAGCCCCGGCTATTCATAAAAGAAGTCCAATAATCAAAGCCACTCACATCTCTCGCACCTGGCCCGCCATGCGGATGCAATATCGTTGGATAAGGCTTTTTACCCGATTTAGGTATACTCAAATAGCCCTCAATCTTAACGCCATCTCTCGCCTTGTAACTCACAAGCTGATGCTCAGGCAATAAACCTTTTGGGATGTCTGGATATTGTGAAAACAAAAATTCTATTTTTTTCTTTGCAAGATCCACTAAATAATATTTACCAGGGGTTGAGTCACTTTCTGAATAAATCAAAAACACGCCCTCATCCGCATCAAAGCTAGTGAGCGTATTATCTGTATCTGGTAGCAGCGCATCTGCTTGTTTTTGGAGTGTAAGACGTTGTTTATCCCAAACATGATCACCAATACCGATCACTTTTTGTGTTTTCTTTGAATAAATCAGCGGACCATCAACATCATAGTTAGGGTGTGAATACACTAACTTTTCTTGTTTAGCATTTACATCAATTTTAAATAACGCCAACTTATCCTGATGATATTTAAGGTAAAACAAAACATTGGGATCCGCGTCAAAACCTAAGGGATAAATTACTGACTGCGGGCTCTTTAACACATCATATTCAAACAAAACACGCCAATCATCCGCCGCATTATCTCGAATATAGATTTTAGTATCACCGACTTCATACCCTTTGGTTTTGCCCAATCTAAGCGCACTCTGCTGATCGGTCCACCACTGACGAATCCTACGTTTACCCTTTTCAATGCGGTTTTTTTTCATTGTATAAATATTAAGTTTATAAACAGATGGCTCTGTTGCCACATCAAAATCCACCGCAATCAAAATATGCTCAGGATCATGTGGCAACAGGTCCACCACATTATCCATAAACTGTGGAGAGTAAGTACTTCCTCGCTTCAACTTCACCAGCATACGTGGCTTACCTTTACCATTCACATCAATGGCCAATAGTCTAGTTTCAACCGTATCGATTACGGCCCAAGTGCCTCGATGATGTGGAATCGCAATACCAAAAAGCAAGGTTTTATTGTTCGCCCAGCCTAGTTTGGTCAATTTATACGCTTTGTTATCCGAGCTGAATAAAAAAAGTTGCGTTTTCTCAGTGACAATATCGTAGACGCCGATAGCCGTTATGCCTTTGTCTTCAATATGTCGAAAAAATGCAATCTGCTTACCATTGGGGGACAAACTTACTTGCGTAATGGTCGGCAGCCGACTAAACACCTCTACTGGGAGCGCTTTAGCACCTGCGTTGCTAACATTGAGAAAAATGTTCAAGAGAAAAAACAAACAAGCAAAAGATTTGTAGATAAATTTCATTTTGACCAATCAAATAGCTAACAAAGCACAGGCTTCAAATAAATGTTAGATGGCAATATGGTCATTACTGCTAGGCTCTGTTCAGAAAAAACACACCACCATTTAAAAATAATTATACGAAAAGACAATTTGGTTATATTGGCTTATATGATCAACATTTACCTGATAATTCACTAAAAGCAATCAACACGGCTACTAACAAAGCGTGGTTTTTAGGTAGTGAGCGTTTCAAACAGAAAATTGAAAAACAAACTAATCATATTGAAAGGCATCAATTTACCAGAACTAGATCAAGCAAAGTCTTACAGTGGAGGTAAGAAAGGTAGTACCGATTATCCACGTGCGGCGTGGTAGTTTTAAATATAAAAACGCTACTGATACTAGCGAATCTACAAGGGCAGCATAAACGCTGCCCTTTCTTATTGGTCATGCAGCAATTCGCAAACATTGATTTAAGACTAATTAATCTATTAACTCGGCAGACTGTGTATCAACGGGCAAATGCTATGCTTAAGTTTATAACTAATATCGATATAGATCATTCCTGATTCCAACTTTATGAAATACTACATTACTTACGGAGAAAAAATGAAAATTGTAAAGACTATGCTTATTCTTGCTGCCAGCTCATACCTTTGGGGATGTGCATCAGGCGCAAAAATGGAAAACATGGCTTACCAAGGTGAGCAAAAGAAATACGCTACTGAAATACAAGAAAACGTTGGGCTAGAGGAAGTTTCTGGCGGTGAGACAACTAACCCGTTATGGACATCAGAAATTGATAATGCTGCATTTTCTGGTGCTGTAAAAGAAAGTCTCATTTCTCAGGGACTTTATTCAGATAATGGAGAGTACCAATTAAAAGTAAATATGCTCAAAGTCGACCAACCGATGTTTGGATTAGACTTAGAAGTCACTACCACTGTTAGATATATCTTAACTAACACCAAGAGTGGAGAAGTAGTTTTTGACGATACAGTCACAGCACCACATACCGCAGGTGTTAGTGATGCTTTCGTTGCGGTGCAGAGACTTAGGCTAGCCAATGAAGGTTCTGGCAAAAAGAATATTGAAGGCTTTTTGAATAAACTCTCTGAACTACACATCAAACCAAATCAAATTTCTTTGGTTAAGTAATACATAACTAACACTGGATAGTTGATTTTAATGATAAACGTAACATAAGGCGGAGTTTATTCTGCCCTAAGAGCTAAGCGGCTGCCACCTAACAAGTAGTTTCACCGGACAAAATAAACACCTAGAAATTAAGGAGAATCAAATGTCAGATAAAGTAAGCTTACCGTCATCATCGTATGATGAAATGGTAAAAATCATCAAAGGGTATGGACACCTCAATGGTGCTGCTTCATTGGATGATGTTGCAAAACTAGTCGGTATGAACAGAACTGTTGTTAGCGGCAATAATAAATTTTTATCTGAATCAGGAATTATCTCAGGGGGTAACAAAAAATCCGCTACTGACTTAGGAGCAAAGCTCGGTAGAGCCTTGGATCATAACCAATTTGCAGATGCTCAAGCTTGCTGGAAGGAACTGGTAAGCAGTAATGAGGGAATTGCCGGACTAGTTACAACAGTCCGAATAAAAGGTGGAATGTCTACCGAAGATTTAGCCGCTCATATCTTATACGTTTCAGGACAGAACAATACAAAAGCCAATAAAACTGGTGCTAATGCTTTGGTAGAAATTTTAAAAGCGTCGGGATTAGTGGAACTATCTGATGGAAAGTTAGTTGTAGCTCAACCAAATGGAGACCCTGAAATATCTATTGCACAAGTTGAGGAAAGCCCAGTTACGCAACAAGAGAACTCGACAGCACAACCTCAGGCAGCCTTGCAAGGAACGAATCATCAAGCGCAACCTACCTACGGAGTGGCAACACAATCAACCCCTCAAATAGCTATTAATATTCAGTTGCATTTACCTGAAACTGATAAGCCAGAAGTGTACGAGAGCCTATTTAAAGCATTAAAAGATAATCTTTTATCATAAAGTGAATAAAGTTATGGATATAGGTCAATGGATATTCAAGGCAAAGCAAGCTGAGCGTGAAGCCCACGAGATACTTGCGAAGCATGAAACATCTCCATCAAGGGTAGTGCTTCTTGAAGACTTACTAAAGTTGCTTTCAGGTACGCCTGTTGACGTTCAAGATTACTTCAGAGAATCCATAACATGCCTTGAGCAGGAACTTTTTCGGGCTGCAATAGTGATGTCATGGGCAGGTCACTTTCATGTGTATTCCGAAGAACTTTTTACCAAACATGAAAGTGATATTAAAAGCCTTCGTACTAAATGGAAGTTTGGTGATGTAAATGAGCTCAAGGAAAACTACCCAGAAGCCCAGATAATCGAAGTTGCAAAGGAGGTTAAGTTCACTTCAAAGGCAAAGCTTCGAGTATTGCAAGGACAGCTATCGACACGAAATCAGTGTGCACACCCAACACTCTACAAACCATCTTTGAATAGCGCTATTGGGTATGTTGATGAAATGGTAAGGCAAACAATTGGCTATCTTAAGCCCTAACAAGGTGCTGTTTTCGGAAAGTGTTTTCCTTAGATCACGGCGTTAAACCACCTACTTCTGCGACCACCCAACCACAACACCATCTTCCAAGCGAATCTTAAGCCCATAACGATTCTTACCCGTTTGCTCATATTTCCAAACCGATTTCGTTTTAGTCTTTAAAGCTTCTTCATCAATATCCAGCGGCTCACCCAATGCATCGCGCAGTTGTTCGGCGGTCATACCGCGCCAAAACCGTTCATCAAGCAAATCTTCTACTAACTCTTCATCTTTGTACTTGAGCGTGAGGTAAAAGCGCCTTGCCAGCAGCAGGCCAAGCACAATAATGATGAGTAGGGCTAAGCCTACCCACCAGCCCCAGTGTAGGTTTACGATAAAGTCCATTGGATTTCTCCACCCGCTCTGAGCGGTACTAAGGTTTCACCTGTGGTGAAAGGCAGTGTCTCTGGCACTTGCCAGCTTTGTTTGGTTAACGTGATTTGCTTGGTGTTGCGTGGCAGCTTATAAAAGTCTGGGCCGTTAAAACTGGCAAAGGCTTCTAGTTTATCCAGCGCATTGGCTGCCTCAAACGCCTCGGCATAGAGCTCAATGGCGGCAAAAGCGGTGTACATACCGGCACAACCACAGGCGTTTTCTTTTGCGCCTTTGGCATGTGGCGCGCTATCTGTGCCAAAAAAGAATTTAGGGCTGCCAGAGGTGGCCGCGGCCACTAATGCTTGACGATGTGTTTCGCGTTTTAATATTGGCAGGCAATAGTGATGTGGCCGAATGCCCCCAACAAAAATATCGTTGCGGCTCATCAACAAGTGATGCGCGGTAATGGTGGCGGCGACATTGTCACCTGCGCTTTGTACAAATTCGGCGGCGTCTTTGGTGGTGATGTGCTCAAACACCACTTTTAAATCGGGATAGTTTTTAATCAAGCCGATCATGTGTTGCTCGATAAAGGCTTTTTCGCGGTCAAAGATATCAATGTGTGAATCAGTGACCTCACCATGCACTAGCAACGGCATGCCGACAGATTGCATGGCGGCAAAGGCCTCTGCGCAGTTAGCAAGGTCTGTCACGCCTGAGTCTGAGTTGGTGGTAGCGCCAGCTGGGTAGAGCTTGACAGCTTTAATTTTGCCAGTGGCTTGCGCATCTAAAATATCTTGCGCGCTGGTATTATCAGTGAGGTATAACGTCATCAGCGGCTCAAACGTGGTGTCGGCAGGCAGCGCTGCCATGATGCGCGCACGATAGTCTAGCGCCTGCGCTGCATTGACCACTGGCGGACGCAAGTTTGGCATCACAATCGCGCGTGCACATTGTTTGGCGGTGTCGCCGACCACGGCTTTTAGCGCCTCGCCATCTCTCAGGTGCAAGTGCCAATCGTCTGGTTGGGTGATGGTGATGGATGGCGTGCTTGTTTGTGTCATGTGTGTTGGTTAGCTTTCTGTTTGATTTTTTAAGGTTAAGGCGTGTTGATAGAGGTCGTTTTTCTTTGCGCCTGTAATCGTGGTGGCGAGCTTCACAGCCTGTTTCAACGGCAGCTCTGCCATTAATAGTTTCAACGTTTCTTCTGTTTCTGGACTAATTGCTTCTTCAATTTGTTCAACTGGTGCTTCAATAATCAGTACAAATTCGCCACGTTGTTGGTTACTGTCGGATTCTAGCCAAGCAACCGCTTCACTTAGCGCACAGCGATGAATTGTCTCATAAGTTTTGGTCAGCTCTCTGGCGATAATAATTTGCCGCGCTTCGCCTAATACAACCGCCATATCCGCAACACTGGCAACAATGCGATGTGGTGCTTCATAAAATACTAATGCTTGCGGCAATGCTTTTAAGGCCTCTAAGTGCTTGCGGCGCTGTGAAGCGCTGGCTGGCAAAAAGCCAATAAAGCTAAAAGCACCTTTAGCGATCCCAGCGGCAGACATGGCAGTGACGACTGCGCTAGCACCAGGAATCGGCACAACGCTTAAGCCAGCGGCATGCACAGCATCGACCACGATAGCACCTGGGTCACTAATGCCTGGTGTACCTGCATCTGACACAATGGCAATATTATCGCCTGCCGTGAGTCGCTGAACAATTTGCGCTGCGGATTGTTGCTCATTGTGCTCGTGCACAGCCATCTGTTTTTTGCTAAGCCCTAAATGCGACAGCAGCCCTGCAGTATGGCGTGTGTCTTCTGCGGCTATTACATCCACCATTTTTAAGGTTTCGATCGCGCGCAGGGTAATATCTTGTAAATTACCAATCGGCGTGGCGACGACATATAAAGTACCGCTTCTGTTCATGCTAATATTTTAAGCGAAACAGGATCGCGACCCAAACTAAATCGACATAACAGTATGTACGCGCAATGAAACTTAACCGTAATAACAAAGGTCTGGCTGCAGAACAGCTGGCTGAAACTTATCTGCGCAAGCAAGGCCTAAGGTTGAAAGCAAAAAATTATCATTGTCGATATGGCGAGATCGATTTGATCATGCAAGCGCCTGACACACTGGTGTTTGTTGAAGTCAGGTTACGTAAAAATAAAAGTTTTGGCTCCGCAGCGGACAGCATTACCCCGCAAAAGCAGCAAAAACTATTACGAACGGCGCAGCATTATCTGCAACAACATGGTGAAGAGGCCTGTCGGTTTGATGTGGTGTTGCTGTCTGGCTTGTCGGTTGACGAAATTGAATGGGTGCAAAATGCGATTAGTTTGTAACGATTCTGTGAGAATCGTGTAAATGTGATGGCAAGCCAAACGCCATTCATGATAATCTTGCACTGATGTAGCAAACTCGGGAGTATTGATGCAGTTTTTAGTGAAATCTACCATTGTTTTTGTCTGTTTGATGCAACTCGTTGCGTGTGTACCTGCCGTGGTTGGTGGTGCCGCAGTTGGTAGCCAGATGGCGGTTGATAGAAGAACCTCTGGTATTTATATCGAAGATGAAAACATTGAGATTAAAGCGCATCGCAAACTCTCTCAACAGCTGGGTGAAACTTCACATGTGAATGTCACCAGCTTTAATGGCATGGTGTTATTGGCTGGCGAGGCTCCCTCTGCTGCCATGAAAGCCAAAGCCGAAACCGTTGTTAAAACCATCCCGCATATTCGTCATATCTTTAATGAAGTGATTGTGATGGAAAAAACTACTTTGGGCGACCGTTCAAAAGACACGTTATTAACCTCCAAAGTCAAAGCCAGTTTTGTCCAGGATTATGTCACCGAAAACCGCTTTAACCCTAGCCATGTCAAAATCGTCACAGAACATGCTGTGGTGTATTTAATGGGCCTTGTTACCAAAGAAGAAGCCAAGGTCGCCACGCATATTGCCAGAAATACCGAAGGTGTTAAAAAAGTCGTCAAACTTTTTGAATATCTGCCGTAGTTAGTATAGGTTCTGGTGATAGCAAAATGCGCACAAAATGCGCGAAAATTTTTATTAACCCTTAAAACAGAAGAGCGTTAACATGAGTGAAGAAGCAACAAGATTAGAAGAAATTATTATCGAAGGTAAAACCCGTGCTGGTAAAGCATTTAGACCAAGTGACTGGGTTGACCGTATGTGCAGTACTTATGCGACTTTTGGCGAAGATCGCAAACTGAAATATTCACCGTATTTAAAACCACGTGTGCGTGATGGCATTCGTTGTTTAGAAGTTGATTTAAAACTTAAAGTCGTTAACCCTGACGGTTTTGCACAATTGATGCATTTTGTAGAAGACAATCAGCTAAATGTGCTAGATCAGTCTGGTGCTGCTATCCCAGCACCTGCAGGCGCCTAAGCAAAACAACACTGATTGACTCAGTGTGCCTTGTTTTAGTTAACGATGGCTTGAGTCAATCAGCGCTTCGATATACTCCACTGTGACCACGCCACGCTTGGTCTTAACCAGCTGTCCTTGGGGGTTAAAAATAAACGTTGTTGGCAATCCTGAAATTGCTGGTAACTCTTGCATTGTGACATTCTCGCTCAGCGCGATGGGATAAGTCATCACCATATCATTCACATAGTCTGCGACTTCTTGCAGCGTTTCATAATCGAACACTATCCCAATCACCATTACATCGTGTTTAGGACGGTTTTCATACAAATGAATGAGGTCTGGTACCTCTTCAAAACACGGCGGGCACCAAGTTGCCCAGTAGTTAACCAACACCCATTTACCTTTGTAGTTCGACAGCCGATGCTGGACTCCGCCAAGGTCGGTTAACTTAAAATCACTGGCTGCCATTGTGGCTAGTGGCAAGACAGTCAATAACGCCAAAAATACGGCAACGATTCGCTTCATAAACACCTTTATTTTCATGCTTTTTACAATGCCAGCTTACGCAACGTTTGATTGCTTAATTTGGCTGACAAAATGTTCGCAATTCAGGGGATTAGCCTGGATTAGTGAGGATTACACTTAACTTATACTGTATTCGGTCTATACTAGTGTCAACAGGCTCTGGTAGCCATTGCGCAGATAATCTTGATGCGCTACACCACCTAAAACAGTAGCAGATAAATAAAACAGATACTGATTATAAAGGTACGACGCATGGCCCTCAATCTCAACATCCCCACGCTTAAAGAAAAACCGTTTATCGTTGCGGAAACCAGTACCGACAAAATCGAATCTGCACTAACCAAACTCGCCTCAAATAATGCCTTGGACTTTGCTGCGCACCTGCGTGGCGAACTCACTGTGCTTAATCGCCAAAAAGTCCCTGCTTTAGCCCGTATTGATGCGCTGAATATCTATCGCACCCGCGCGATAGAAACAGCACAAACACTAACACTGGAGTTTATCAACGCAAATCTGCCGCTGCATGATAAAGCAAAATTAGCTGCCAATGCGGTTGAAGGCTTGTGGCAGGAGTTAGGCTATGGCTACAAACTGGCTTTAGTCGACCTGCAAAATCAACTGATTAACCTAAGCCGAAAAAAAGTCTCGATTATTGCGATTCAACATGCCATTCATGCGATCACTGAACAAGCACTGGTCCATTTCCAGACTTATCGTTCGATTCCAGAAACCATCTGGGCTGACTTGTATCAGTTGTACTTTTGCGCGGTGCAAATGGGCATTCAGCACCAAACCAACCCAGATAGCACGATTGGTGTTTGGACAAACACTACTGGCGCGTTTTCGATTGAAAATGCATTCAAACTCGCGATGTTGATGTATTTGTCCAACCCACAAAATATGACCCAAAAAGCAATCCGTATTGCAGCAAACTATTTAGCGCAACATGTCCAACATGCACAAATCACAGCTGTAACCCCCCTAGATACGACTTACGGTGCTTTTGTAATTGACCTGGGCGATAACAAGCCACCAGCACCCTACAACAAACAGCAGTCTTCACCTGATCCACACGTGGATATTTTGATGCAGACAATTGCATTAGTGCGTGTCATTCATCACGACTTGAATCAACTGCAACAAACGCTATTCAATAATGGTCACTTGACGCCGCAAAATCCAGATGCTGAAGACAAACGCAACCTGCTCACTCACTTAATTAAACATCTCGGCATCACACCACAGCGCCAATTTCAACGCTCAAAAAAAGTAGGTGAACTCGAGCTGGTAACAGGTATTGGCAATGCATACTTTTTATCTAGCCATCAAAATACTGACCAACGCGTTAACAAAACACTAGACAGTAACACGCAACGTATTCAAACTAAACTCACAAGCGCTCGCTGGCATGTGATTAATATGAGTGCAACAGGCATGTGTATCCGCCGTCATGCCAGTGCAGAAAAAAACATCCAGATTGGTCAACTGATCTGCTATAAGATGAAAGGTGAACATCATTGGGGTATTGGTGTAGTGCGTTGGGCACACTGCGGCAATCGTGATGCGCTGGTAATCGGCATTCAATTTATCGCGCCATTTGCACAAAGTGCTGTTACGGAAGATTTACACACTCATACACAAGAAACTGCTTTGATATTGCCTGAATCTGCCTCACCAAATAAGCAACCAGACATGGTGGCTGCGCGCAATACTTTTATCCCAGGTTTGCGTCTAAAAGTGCAATGGGATGCTGAACAACATGACATTCTTTGCACCCGACTGATCGAGCGTACGCAGCACTTTGATCGCATCCAGTTTAAGCTCTTGAATCGCTGATAAATGCCCCCATGTTGTTTGTATGACGAAATTAACAACTCACGGTATTTAATTTATAATTTTATGTAGTTTATACTTCACTTAGCGTTGTTTTTTCGTTAGGATACTTCTTTATTTTTAAAATAAAAGGCTTTTAAATACATGAGCGACAATATCACACACTTAAGCGATGATAGCTTTGAACAAGACGTTTTACAATCAGATGTCCCAGTACTTGTAGACTACTGGGCTGAGTGGTGTGGTCCATGTAAAATGATCGCGCCGATCCTAGACGAGATCGCTGGCGAGTATGGCGACAAAATTAAAGTCGCTAAACTAAACATTGATGACAATCAGCAAACTCCACCTAAATATGGCATTCGTGGTATCCCAACACTGATGCTGTTTAAAGATGGTAATGTTGAAGCCACTAAAGTAGGCGCTTTATCAAAGTCACAATTAACTGCTTTTATCGACAGCAATATTTAATCATTAACAAACTGAAAACTGATGGCGCCCTACCTTGGCGCCATCCAACAAATTTCTTTCATGTCGGCATCGTTCCAAGTCTGACAAAACATAATCAAACGAACCAACTTTTTACTGAGTAGCTTTCAAACAACTTCATCTCTGCTAAGCAATTAAAGAGCACATCTATGCATTTAACCGAATTAAAACATCTCCCTGTGACTGAACTGGCCGAAATGGCTGTCAAATTAGAAATTGACAACTCGAGCCGCATGCGACGACAAGATCTGATTTTTGCAATCCTGAAAAATAAAGCCAAAAAAGGTGACAGCCTATTTGGTGGTGGCACACTGGAAGTGCTGCCAGATGGATTCGGTTTTTTACGATCGCCAGATACCTCCTACCTGGCTGGCCCTGATGATATTTATGTTTCGCCATCACAAATTCGCCGCTTTAATCTGCACACCGGTGATACGATTAAAGGCGAAGTACGCACCCCCAAAGATGGTGAGCGCTATTTTGCACTGGTTAAAGTAGAGTCCGTCAATGGCGAACCGCCAGAAAGCACCAAGCATAAAATCCTGTTTGAAAACCTAACCCCTTTATTCCCGACAGTGCCGCTAACACTAGAGCGTGACATTAAGAGTAAAGAAAACATTACCAGCCGTGTGATCGACATGATTGCGCCAATCGGTCGTGGTCAGCGCGGTTTATTAGTTGCCAGCCCTAAGAGTGGTAAAACGGTGATGATGCAAAATGTTGCACATGCGATCACCTCAAATCACAAAGACATCACCTTAATCGTCTTATTGATTGATGAGCGCCCTGAAGAGGTGACAGAGATGACACGCTCTGTGGATGGCGAAGTGGTTGCCTCTACCTTTGACGAACCAGCAACACGTCACGTACAAGTGGCAGAAATGGTCTTAGAAAAAGCCAAGCGATTAGTTGAACATAAAAAAGATGTGGTGATTCTGCTGGACTCAATTACTCGTTTAGCACGTGCCTATAACACCGTGATTCCTTCATCAGGCAAAGTATTAACCGGTGGTGTCGATGCAAACGCATTACAACGCCCAAAACGCTTCTTTGGTGCCGCACGTAATGTTGAAGAAGGTGGCTCACTCACAATTATCGCCACTGCTCTGGTCGATACTGGCTCGCGCATGGATGATGTGATCTACGAAGAGTTTAAAGGTACAGGTAATATGGAGATTCATCTGGATCGCCGTATGGCAGAAAAACGCCTCTATCCTGCGATTAACGTCAACAAATCTGGCACACGTCGCGAAGAGCTACTCATTGACAAAGACACACTGCAAAAAATCTGGGTATTACGTAAACTGCTTTACCCAATGGATGATTTGGAGGCGATGGAATTCTTATTGGACAAAATCAAATCCACTAAAAACAATGCAGACTTCTTTGACAGCATGCGCCGTGGCTAAATGGTCAATCTTTAGCTTGCAAAAAAGATTACTTAAAAATATAATACGCGATTAATTTTCAATCGCATGCCGTATTATCCGGCATCACAAGAGGAAAAAGACATGAAAGAAGGCATCCACCCAGAATACAGAGAAGTGGTGTTTCAAGACCAAAGTGCTGACTTTAGTTTTAAAACACGCTCAACAATCTCAACAAGAGAAACCATCAAATGGGAAGACGGTAATGAGTACCCATTAGTGAAGATTGAGGTTTCTTCAAAATCTCATCCTTTCTACACTGGTAAGCAAGTCATTCTTGACACTGCTGGTCGTGTTGATAAATTTAAGAAAAAATACAACATGTAATCCTGACTTTATAGGATCACATCTTAAAAAAGGCAGCAGATCGCTGCCTTTTTTATTTGACTAGTATCATAGTCAGATTAAACTGCTAATTGATTAATTGAATGCTATCTTTTTATGCCGTTTCAAGTTGAACATGACTGGCAGAGCAATATGTCGGAGCCCAAAGCACTCTTGGGCGACCGCGCCAAAACAAAATTATTGCTCTTACTCTGTGCCATTTGGATTTTTATGGGGCTTGCCAGCCATGCTCCATGGAAACCTTTAGAAACAGATAGCATTAGCATTGTGCAAAACATTGTTGAAACCAACGAACTGATTGCGCCATTAGCTCACCAAGACACAAAACTTACCTCTCCACCACTGTATTACTTAACTGCTGCGCTCAGCGCAAAATTGCTATCACCTGTTTTTGACATGCATGACGCCGCTAGGCTCTTTAATGCGGTCTGGCTAACGATTGCGTTACTGATGGTTGGTATGACTGGACGCGAAGTCTGGTCAAAAGGGATTGGCAGACATGCCACCTTTATCATGATCGGGACAATTGGCCTGATGCTATCCGCACACAGCTTAAATAACCATGTCGGCGCATTTTCTGCGGTTGCTAGTGGCTTCTATGCCATGATTTTAATGCCTAGAAGGCCGCGCCGTGCTGCCGTGCTATACGGACTTGCGCTGGCTTTTGCCTTTTTGATCAATGGCTTTTTACCAGTGATTATCTTGCTCGTACCGAGCCTGTTGATTATATTAATCAGCCACCAATGGCGAAATAAAAAAAGTCTCATTTTCCTTACTATTGCATTGCTGATTGCATTCGCACCAACTTTTTGGTGGCTCACGGCATTCAAGAGTCAATCTCCACAACTGTATTCAACATGGCTGAATGAGCAACTATCCTGCTTTTCGTTTAAGCATCACTTTTACTTTTTACGCACACTGCTTTGGTATGCGTGGCCAGCGCTGCCATTAGGCCTGCTTGGACTTTGGTACTATCGTCACAAACTGCCATTTAACCCCAAGTTTCAATATATCACGCTGTTTTTTTTAACGACATTTACTATTCTTGGCAGCTGCTCTAGTGCAAAGCACATTTATACATTGCCACTATTGTTACCATTAGTAGCTTTAGGTGCTGGTAGTGTTGAGCGTCTAAAACGTGATTATGCAGCAGCGCTAAACTGGTTCGGCTTTACGATTTTTACTTTTTTTGGCTTTTTAATCTGGCTGGGCTGGGTAGGCATCATGACTGGCACACCCGCTAAGATTCAAGAGCGGATGCAGTTTTTATCTGGTGCGGATTACCTGATTTTTAATCCGTTCACCTTCGGTATCGCCCTCTTCATGACGCTAGTCTGGCTGGTTGTTTCTGTACGCAGCAAGCTCTCTAAGCGCGCAGCAGTGACAAACTGGGCAATCGGCATGACTTTTATCTGGAGTTTATTAATCTGCTTATGGCTGCCGATGATTGACCATGCAAAAAGTTATGAAAAGCCTTTTGTAAAACTCACTAGAGCGCTGCCTGCCGACTATAACTGTGTACACAGTCTGAATGTGGGTGAGTCACAAGCTAAGCTTTTATATTATTATTCAAATATCGTTCTTGTACCGGTCCAGCAGACTGAACAATTGCACTGCGACTTATATCTGATTCAAGATCGCAAAGGTGCTGGCAAGATGGTCCCGAGTGGGGAGTGGAAGCTAATCTGGCAAGGAAAACGACCAGCTAATCGCAAAGAATTTTTTCGTTTATTTCAGCGAGAAAAGATAGCGACTGAAAACCTCACCAGTCGCGACTAATCACTTATAGGTAACTACGCACCGCTGCCAATACCAGCGGGCTTAGGCCTTCACCATCATTGTTTTGTACATGCGCACGCATATCATCGCGCATGCTCTGCGCCCAGAATTTATTTAAATGCTCTACGATGTCTTTTTGTGCCTGAGCTTCATCAGGAAAAGCCTGATAAAAGTCACCAATTTGATTGGCCATGGTGATCAACCGTTCTACTTTCATATTTTGAATGACTCACTTCTTTTATACTATTAATTGTTGTGGATCTGTATAGACAACAAAACGTTCATTTCTTGCAAAACCTACCAAGGTCACACCATAAGTCTCAGCGACACGAATCGCCAAGCCTGTCGGCGCAGAAACCGCAACCAGCATACTTACGCCAGCGGCAATGGTTTTTTGTACCATTTCATAACTCGCACGGCTGCTGGTGACAATAAATGCGGCCTTCTTAGCCAGCGCATCATACTGATGCATCGCACCAATTAATTTATCCAGCGCATTGTGCCTGCCAACATCCTCACGACACAATAACAACGCGCCCTGCGCATCAACTAAGGCCGTTGCATGGGTTGCGCCAGTGACTTTTTGCAGTATCTGGCCTTTTTGCAGGGCTTGCAAACCTGTCAGCACTGCATTAATCGCAACTTTATGGTCACTACTTAATTGGGCGGTCAGCTCTGGCAACCGCAACGCTTGAGCCAGACTGTCACTACCACACAAACCGCAACCAGTACGGCCAGTCATGCTGCGCCGCTTTTCTTTTAATCGACTAAAGCAGGCACTGGCAATTTCCAGCTGCACACTAACACCCTCTTTGACTGCCACAACGGTAATATCATACACATCAGCTGCTGTGCGAATAATGCCCTCGCTCAAAGAAAAGCCCAAAGCAAATTCTTCTAAATCCTGCGGTGTTGCCATCATTACTGTGTGCGAAATACCGTTGTACTCCAATGCCACAGGTACTTCCTCAGCAATCACGTCCTGAGTAGTCTCTACTTCACCACTCGTATATCGCACTACAGGATATTGCTGATGTACGTCATTACTAAACGTGAAGTCGTTGGTTGTTGCTGTCATTCACGTATTCTACACACCCGTGCAGCTCTACGCATCATCCTTACCAGTCAATGCAATTTGTTTTTCACTAAAGACTTTATAATTCTTCTGCCATTCTGATAACTGCGTCACACGTGCCACCTGTACTGCGGTCACCTTAAACTCAGGACAATTAGTCGCCCAATCGGAGTTTTCTGTGGTAATCACATTCGCCCCTGACTCTGGGTGATGGAATGTGGTGTAGATCACGCCTGGCTGCACGCGCTCTGTAAGGAATGCACGTAAGACAACCTCACCCGCGCGGCTTTTCACGCCAACCCAGTCTTTGTCTTTAATCCCGCGTTCCTCAGCATCGTGTGGGTGGATTTCCACCATATCTTCATGGTGCCACTCCACATTATCTGTGCGACGCGTTTGGGCACCCACATTGTATTGCGACAAAATACGGCCCGTTGTTAATAACAATGGGAATTTTGGCGTCACTTTTTCGCTTGTTTCTACATATTGCGTGATATAGAACTTACCTTTACCTCGCACAAATTCATCAATGTGCATGGTCGGCGTACCTTCTGGTGCTTCATCATTACAAGGCCATTGAATACTACCGAGTCGATCCAGCTTCTCAAAACTAACACCTTCAAAGGTTGGGGTTAATGCCGCAATCTCATCCATGATGTCAGAGGCATGCTGATATTCCATTGGATAATCCAAGGCCTCAGACAGCTTGGCGGTTATCTCCCAATCTTCCATGCCCTCTTCGTGATTGCCATCACGGCGCTCACCGTTCTTCGGCGTCATGACACGGCGCACAGGCGAGATACGACGTTCAGCATTGGTAAACGTACCGTTTTTTTCCAGAAATGATGCACCTGGCAAGAACACATGCGCGTACATCGCGGTCTCGTTCAAGAATAGATCCTGCACAATCACACACTCCATGTTTTCTAAAGCAGCAGTGACATGCTGGGTATTCGGATCAGACTGCACGATGTCTTCACCCACACAATACAAGGCTTTAAAGCTACCGTCGACGGCATTATCCAGCATATTTGGAATACGTAAGCCTGGATCACTGCTTAATGGACGACCCCATGCTGTTTCAAAAATCGCTCTTGTTGCATCATCCGACACATGGCGATAACCAGGAAATTCGTGCGGCATAGAACCCATGTCACAAGAACCTTGCACGTTGTTTTGTCCGCGCATCGGGTTGACACCCACGCCTTCACGTCCAACATTTGCCGTTGCCATGGCGATATTCGCAATACCCATGACCATGGTTGAACCTTGAGAGTGTTCAGTCACGCCCAAACCATAGTAAATCGCTGCATTACCACCTGTTGCATACAACCT
>SPJL01022911.1_pt1 | contig 16802 bp, 16 predicted proteins | sample 3741751 | NCBI WGS metagenome assembly SPJL01 (sample SAMN10925998, study PRJNA522277) | cold seep metagenome | isolation source: Elba SIP-enriched marine methane seep metagenome, extraction at timepoint T3 | place: Italy: coast of Elba, Mediterranean Sea | reverse complement strand
GGCAAACCCTGATCCGCGAGAGACGTTTTAACTTCCCACGCAAGGACGGCTTCATCCCCGATCCGGAACCAGACCTGCTGGGATTCAGACTCGATCGCGTTGGGGAGGAGTGTCTCCGCGAGCACAACCGATCCACCTTGCGTGATGTTGATTGGATTATGACGGAGTGTGAGCTTTTCCGTGGAATCATCGAAAACCTGCGCGATAGATCCATCCGCATTCTCAATCACGTACACGCGCGCCCCATGCAACGGGAGATCACCGATGTACTTCTGGAAGACTACCGCGTCTGCAGGCGCGTCAAAGCCCGGCTGCATGAGTTCAAGGCGTGTGTTGTCCTGCTGCAAGTAGCTGGTTGTAGTTTGATTCGCGAGATGCGCCCGGACGCTGGTTTCATCCGCGAAGCAATACCCGCTCAGAACCATACCTGATGCGAGCATAATGCCTGTAATTCTCAGTGTGAACATCCTCTAGATCTCCCAAACATGATTTGCGCGAATGGCAAAGGCTGGATTCAGTGGCCGGGCATGGACCTGCCCCGCCAGCGGTTGGCTCAACGAACGCCGACGCGAGTATAACTGAAAAGGGCAAAGCTCTGTGGCGAAAAACCCCGTTCACACACGGAAAATGGTTGTTCCGAGCAAGATTCGGCTTGTTGAACGCCTGCGAAACTTTCCTATTGTGAACCTCGCTCCGCCATGTGGCACACAATACGAAAAGTGAGAGAAAGTAGATCTGATTTGATTCACCTGATCTGTCCGATCAAAGAGACATGAGTAACACCCATCGATTCAATGCGTTGATTCTGGTTGTGATTTGGTGTTGCCAGAGTGCATTGGCAGTAACCCAGCCGATCGCGTTGCGTATCGCGACGTTCAATGTTGAGGACGTCCGGTCTGAGCAACTCGAAACAAACGATGATGCCCGACTCAAGCAAATCGCTGCAGTCCTTCAGCGGATACGTCCCAACATTGTACTGCTGAATGAGATCGAGACCGCACAGACGGATGGGCCAAGTAATGCGGAGAAGTTCGCGTACAACTACCTCGCGGTATCGCAGGGTGAGGGTCTCCGCCCGCTGCTGTACAACACCTACACACCCGATACAAACACGGGGTTGCACTCCGGGTTTGATCTGGATAACTCGGGCAGCGCCGATCCCAATATCCCCGAACGTTCGGATCGACAAACTGATGCACATCGAACGTACGGCAATGATTGCTACGGATTTGGAACGTTCCCGGGGCAGTACGGGATGGCACTACTCGTCGATCGGCGTTTGACAATCGATTATGACGCGATCCGGACATACCAGAACTTCCTCTGGAAAGACCTGCCCGATGCGAAGGTCCCTTTTTACTCTGACGGCAGTCCTTGGTATTCCTCGGAAGAGTGGGACGCATTCCGTTTAACATCGAAGAACTTTGCGGATGTGCCCGTCACGCTCCCAAACGGAACGACGCTCCACGCGCTGATCTCACACCCCACTCCCCCTGCATTCGACGGGGATGAACAACGCAACGTCTTCCGCAATCATGACGAGATCAAACTGATCCGGGCCTACATCGACAACGAGCAGGCACTCTATGACGACGAGGGGGTACACGGGGGACTCGAGGACGGCACCCCCTTCGTGATCCTCGGCGATCTCAACGCGGACCCGACAGATGGCTCTGGATATGAGATGACCCTCTTCTCCCAGCTCTTCTCAAGCCCCAAGCTCGCGCGGGACACGCACCCTGCATCGGACATCAAGCTCGATCGGTTGGATCGCACGGATACCGCACGGTTTGGGCTTCGGGTGGACTATGTCTTGCCCTCACACTCGATCACCATCACCGAGACAGGAGTCTGGCGAGACGCGGGCTCATTTGAGCACTTTCCCTCTGATCATTTCCCCGTCTGGGCAGACGTGATCGTCCCCTGAGTGACTATGATTCCGTGTGAGCAGCACATCGAGCAGCGAACCCATTCAAGCCCAGGCTGAACGTGAAGAACCGAGTGTCTCGGTATCCTTGTTTGGTGCGTGCAAAGAACTCACCAAACCCGGAATTACGAAGCTCGTCACGATCACTGCACTCGTCGGACTCGGTCTCGGCGGATTGCATTACGGGATCGCGACGCCGATGGATTGGATCCGTCTTATCCTCGGCGTTGGGTTCGGGACGGCCATCGCATCGGGCGGCGCGAACGCACTCAACATGTGGTACGAGTCCGATCGCGATGGGATGATGAAACGCACCCGCGTTCGCCCGATCCCATCAAAGCGTCTCTCCCCAAGATTTGTGCTGCTCTTTGGGTTAGGAATGACCATTCTGGGGTGTGGGATTCTGGCGATCACCTGTGGGATGCTCCCCGCGCTTGTCGCACTGATGACTGCCGCGTCGTATGTGCTCGTCTATACGCCACTCAAACCGATTACGATCACAAACACCCTTATTGGTGCCGTACCCGGTGCGCTTCCCACGATGATCGGAACCACGGCCGTTGCGCCCGGAGAAGGGTTCTCACCCCTTGTTGAGCCGATCGGGTTGATGCTCTTCTGCATCATGTTCCTTTGGCAGCTACCCCACTTCTTCGCGATTGCCTGGATGTGTCGGGTCGATTACGAAGCGGGTGGGTTCCGGATGCTTCCCATCGTTGATCCGGTCGGGAATCACACCGCTGCGACGATGGTGGTGACGTCTGTCTTACTCATTCCAGCGGGTCTTGCGCCGCTTTGGATTACCCCGGAGCTCACGTCGATCTGGATCACTGGGATAGCCTCGATCCTGCTCGGCGGGATGCTCGTGATTCTCAGTTTCAAGTTCGCGATCAAACGCACGGATCGTGCGGCTCGCATTGCGTTCTTCGGGTCGATCATCCACCTCCCCGTGTACCTGATCGTGCTCGTCGCTGAAGCGGGTGTGCGAGGGTTCCTTCTGTGAGTGCCCTCGAAGTTCGAGATCTCCGCGTCGTGTACCGCCGGAAGGGCGAACCGGATCGTGTGGCTCTCGATGGATTCTCGTTGGAATCTGACAATGAGATGCTTGCGTTGCTCGGCCCAAACGGGGCGGGCAAATCAACACTGATGGGTGTGATCGCCCAAACGGTATCTCCAGAATCCGGCACCCGGGTTGCACCAAGCTCACGCGTTGGTTTGTCGATCGTCTTCCAGACCCCTGCTCTCGATCAGCTGCTCAGTGTGCGTGAGAACCTGAGGATATCTGGCGCCCTCCATGGGATCTCCACACGTGAGACGGATACCCGTATTGATTCACTCGCTCACGAGCTCAACATCGCGGATCGACTCGATGAACAGGTACGACACCTGTCCGGCGGACTCGCACGCAGAGCAGATCTCGCGCGTGCATTGGTCCCCCACCCATCGCTGCTGTTGCTCGATGAGCCTACGAGCGGGCTCGATATCGATGCTCGGCGATCATTATGGGATTCTATGACCCGAATCCGTGAACAACTCAGGATGACCATCCTGCTCGCGACGCATCTGATTGATGAAGCAGAGCGTGCAGATCGGGTTGCGATGATCGCTTCCGGGCGGTGCGTTGCGATTGATACCCCAGAATCACTCCGTCAATCGCTCGGCGAGCGGGTGCTGCGTATTCACACACGAACGCCCGAACAGATTGAGACGTCGTTACAGTGGGTGCGTTCGATTGGGCATCAGCCGCATGTGATTGACCAGACACTCATCATCCCCAACGCCCTAGGCATTGATGTACAGGCATGCCCGATCAAAGACGTTGGTCTCACAATCGCCCCGGCGACACTCGAGGACGCGTACTCGCTCAGCACCCACGAGGGAGAACTCACATGAGTGGGTTCAGTGCGATGTCTGCGCTCGCCAAGCGTGAGCTAATCCGTCAGACCCGTCAGCCGTCGCGGATTATCGCGAGTGTCGCGACTCCCCTGATGCTCTGGGTGTTCATCGTCGGCGGCTTCTCGAACGCGATGGGTGATATTGCGCGAGAGAGCACATCCCTTACGGCGTACACGATCCCGGGGATGGCATCGTTAACCGTCATGTTCGCGTCGATCTTTGCTGCGATCTCCCTGATTCAGGATCGACATGACGGGGTCCTTCGTGCAGCGCTTGTTTCTCCCGCACCCAAATGGTCGATTGCGATGAGCAAGATCGGAGCGGGAAGTCTGATTGCCCTGATTCAAGCACTGATCGTCCTGCTCGCGCTCCCATTCCTTGGGGTATCGCTCACGCCTATTGGGTTGCTCGGTGCATTTGGTGCGTTAATGTGTATCTCGATCGCCCTGATCGGAGTCGGGCTCGCGATGGCATGGATCGTGGATTCCACCCAAGGATTCCACGGCGTCATGAACGCCCTGCTCATGCCCATGTGGCTGCTGTCTGGTGCGGTCTTTCCGGTAGAGGACGCTGCGGGGTGGATGCGGGTCATCGCACTCGCGAACCCGCTTACCTGGACGCACGCAGCGATGCGTGACGCGTTGGGCATGAGCGATGCGTTCAATCCACTCATCGCATGGGGCGTATCGTTTGGATTCGCTGCGTTCGGCGCTGGACTTGGGATATGGGCGATCTCGCGTTCCAACAAACCGTAACCCGTGTCCCTGCGTAGGATCATGCATGTCTCCACGTGTCTTTATCCGCTCAATCGCGCTGCTCGTGATCACCTTCGCAGGGATCCTGATCTATCTGTTTGTGTTTGCACCCAAGCAGCAGGGATTCCCACGTGATCAGATCATTGATCTGAATGAAGATAACCCCTACAGCACGTTATATATCCCGGATTTCAAGCTCGTCGATCGCAACGGCGATGAGTTCGACGACACCTATCTGGACGGCAGGTACACCGTTGTCGATTTCTTCTACACGAGTTGCCCGTTGATCTGCCCCGGTATGAGCGCCGTCATGCGCGATATCCAGTTCGAGACCGAAGATATCGATCTTCAACTCCTGAGCATCTCAATCGATCCTGAAGTCGATACGCCTCAGGTGCTCAAGAACTATGCGAATGGATTCAAGGCAGACCCAACGCGATGGAAGTTTGGGCGCGGCACTCCTGACATGACGCAGATCCTGCTCATGGGAGTCGGTTTTGAACTCGGCGCGCTGAACACGGACGATGGATTCCGGAATATCGATCACCCGTCCTCGATCCTCCTCGTTGGACCCGATCGCCATGTCATCGGGCTCTACCGGTACAGCGACCCCGACGACGTGCGACGTCTCATCGAAAAAGCCCGCGAACTGGCGGGCTGATGTGACCTTGTTATCCAACCGGATTACTTTGCAGCCTTGATCCCGGCTTCGACCTGCTCAACCGTTTTCGGGATCATCGACGAGAGATTCCGATTCCCCTTCTCCGTCACGAGGATGTCATCCTCAATACGGATACCGATCGATTTATCCTGCAGGTAGATCCCGGGCTCGATCGTCACGACCATTCCGGGTTTCAGTTTCACATCGGGTGATGGATCGTGTGTTTCGAGTCCGAGATGATGCCCAACGCCGTGAAGGTACTGATCGCCGTATCCTGCGTCGCGGATCACCTTGCGGGATGCCTCGTCGACCTGCGCCATGGTTGCGCCGGGCTTAACCGCTTTGATCGCGGCGAGCTGGGATTTGAGGACGATGTTGTAGAGCTTTGCCTGCTCTTTCGTGAACTTGCCGTTCACAGGGAAGACACGCGTGATGTCTGACGCATATCCGTTGATCTCTGCGCCCGAGTCGACGACGATGAGTTCACCGTCGTTGCACACGCCGGTGTTTTCTTTGTAATGGAGCACTGTTGCGTTGTGCCCCGACCCGACGATTGGGTCAAAGGCATTGCGGATGGCACCCGCTTGGGAGAACCCACCGACGAGGGCATTGTGTAGATCCCGCTCCCCGACGCCAGGCTTGAGCTTGCTCATCAGCGCGTTGAGTCCGCTGTGGGTTGCTCTGATCGCGCTCTGGATCTGCTTTACTTCCGCAGCACTCTTGACGAGTCGGATATTGATAACGGCGTCACTCATATCCAAAATCGAGCACCCTGGGGTACGCGCCGCAATCTTCTGGAAGATGTCCAGGTCAGGCGTTACCGGCTGGGTGTAAGCAGCGGTCGGGTGAAGACATGCAAGCTTCTTGGATCGTCGCGCTGCTTCGCTCAGGAATCGCGGGAGCGCGTTGGTACGCATAACGGTGTCAAACCCGTATCGGTCGCGAAGTTCTTGGGAGATGTGATCCCGGTACCCGTCCCATACATCCATTTCCGGGTTGACAGGCTGAAGGAAGAGGATGGTGCGTCGTTTGGGATTCGGATTCTTGGGGTCGAAGAGGATTACTGCGCCCGGTTCATTGTCGATCCCTGTGAGGTACCGGAAGTTCATATCCGGGAACCACTCGCCTCGGAGTGGCGGTGCGCCCGCGCCCGCGAAGACCACGCCGATGGCATCTTTGAGTTGCGAACTGATTTTCTTGCGACGAGCCTGGTACTCGCTGACTTTGATAACCTTATCCATGTGCGTGATCCTTACGGTCGTGTTATGCGTTGATCGCGTTGTGCAACGCGATGCGTGCGTTCTCGCCTCGCATGTCGCGTTTGCCGAATCCTTGAATCCCACCCGCTTCGATTGCTTCCTGTAATGATTCTGGGAAGTTTGAGATCAACATCAGTGCTGAGTGGTCGTTTGCATGTCGTCGGATCAGGTTGATCCCCGAATCATCGTCGAATGATCCGTCCAACACACGATTCACGAGATGAATCTTAAACTCGCCGATCCGCGATTCGAAATCAGATTGCACACTGATGTTCTCGACTGTTGCCTCCGGGTAGAACCCCGCGATCGCGCTGCGGAGCGCGAACGAATCTGGAGTACAATGCCCGACGAGTGCAATGGTGAGTGTTTCGGAATCATGACTCATGATGAACCTCTGTTTCGACATGCTCATCGGAAGCGGGCACGAAACGAACGTGATGCGCATCGATGAAACAAACCATAGGACCGATACGATGACGCGACGGATCCGTGGAACCTGATTTCACGCTCCTGATCCAGGCACGGATCGTTTCGCGACTGATCGAGTCCTGTCCTGCATTGGCACAGAGATCGGCACACACGCGATGCGGGAGCATCCCGAGAATCGGCTCGGGGCATGAACGAAACACCGCTCGATCCCAGTTCATTCCCTCGTTCGTCTGAGTTGATTTCTGAACCACATCATCGACCATGTGTTCCATCATGGACCGAATCTGCATGAGATCATCCGACCAATCGGATGCGCGATATGCGATCTCGGGACAGATCGAACGCATCACCGGAACGAGTTCATGACGGATTCGATTCCGCAGATACTCGACATCTCGATTTGTCTCGTCTTCTCTCCATGCGATACTCGCAGACATAAGCAATTGTTCGATCTCGTCCCTCGACACATCGAGCATGGGACGGATGACGGGCACTTCATCGAACTGTGTCAACGGGGACATCCCTCGCATCCCCCGGACGCCCGATCCACGCATAAGATGCATGAGGATTGTTTCGAGTTGATCATCCGCGTGGTGCCCGATCGCGATGAAGTGACACCCCTGTTCATTCGCGATCCCTTGGAGTATCGCGTACCTTCCAGCTCTCGCGTTGGCTTCGAGGTTTCCGGGTTGGTCTTTGACGAGCAGATCCTGTACTACACACGGAACACCCCAGGCATCCGCGAGCGATTGGACCAAGCCCTGATCTGCTTTCGTTTCAGCTTCCAATCGGATGTCGTGACGAATATGTGCAATCACGCATGCCCCCGGAATCCGGGAGAGGGCAAATGCAAGGGCAACCGAATCCGCCCCGCCGGAACACGCGATGAGGGTACGGCGATCACGATCTCGGGTGTTCTTATCCCCTGTGAGTTCCCGCCATCGGCGCAGGATCCGCGCCACGAGTTCGTCGCGCTTCCAGTTGTGTGATTCTGAACGATCACCGCCGGGTTGGAACCTTGCATCATCCACGCTCCGATGATAGAGTGGACGATCGGCAAATGAGAGCCGACAAGCGGAGCCAAACCATTGCAACTCGGACCCAACGCACAGTCTGAAGAACGCCGCATCGAGTCACCTGAGACTTCAGGGGATGTCCCCGTGATATCAACTGGGGAAACGCAGGAGTCCCAGCCGACGGGGTTTCTGGATCAGTTCCGTGCAGAGAACTCGATGATCCCGAACATCCTCCTTGCGGTTGCGATGATCATTTTGGTTTTCTTGATGTTCCGCTCGCTCAAGAAGACTCACAAATCGAATGCTGCTCGTACGAACGCGATGGGATCTCCGTCCGAGCGTATAGAAGAGATCCGTCAGCGTGCGGAATCTTCGATGGAACCGGCCGAACGTCTGATGGTCGAAGCCGAGGACATCGCCCGGCGACTGGGCGCTGTCCTCGATAATAAAGCGGCACGTCTGGAACTGTTGATCGAAGAGGCGGACGCGAAACTCGATCAACTTAATCGTGCGATCTCCAACAACCCCAAACCAGCTCCAGATCAGGTCAGCGTACCCGAACCAACACCAGCAGCACGAACCACGCCGCGTGCGATCGACCCCTCGTTGCTTGATCGGGCACGACTCTAGCAGGATCAGCAAGAGCGCGAAGCTCGCGTCGCAGGGCGAATAGAACCCTCCCCATCGGTTCCCGAAGAACCTGAGCCGATCGAGATTTCGATCTCTGATCAGATCCACGAACTCGCACTCAAGGGCAAATCACCCAATGAGATAGCGCAGCAACTCAAACAACCCGTCGGGCAGGTTGAGTTGATCATCAATCTACAGAAACGCGCCAACGGGTCCTGATCGATTATTCGACCCAACCCTTTTCCACGCGCATCCCATTGGGGATCGTGCAGGCATCGCCCGTCTCGATCATGCTCGCGACTGGGTACGCGGTGTAATCGAGCGCAAACGCGCCCGCGGGGCGATGGTTCCCCGAAACCCCCAGCCCACCGAATGGAAGCTTGGAACTCGCCCCGGCTGTGCCGCAGTTGATATTCCGACACCCCGCTCGGCATTCGTTGAGGAATCGCTCTTGCAACGACTCGTCTGCCGTAAAGATCGAGGCGCTGAGCCCGTACCGGGTTGCGTTTGCCTGTTTGAGCGCTTCATCGAATGAATCGACAACACTGAGCCGCATGAGTGGGCCGAACACTTCCTCATCACACCCTGCGTCGTCGCACCCGAGGGTGAACGCATCAACTTGGATGATGCCCGGCGTGATGAACCACCCTTCACGGTCAGGCATCCGGGTGGATTCCATAAGCACACGCCCCCCGTTGCTTGCAACGCGTTCCTGGAACTTCAGTACAGAATCGAGGGCATCTTCCGAAATGATTGGGCCCATGAAGACGGGCTCAGAAGCGTCCGGGTCACCGATGATCAGGTTCGATGCGGATTTAATCAGCGCGGGGATGACCTTGTCCGCAACGTCCTTGTGTACGATCAATCGGCGAGTGCTGGTGCATCGTTGCCCGGTGGTGTTGAACGCGCATCGTGTGACCTCGACGACGGCTTGGTACAGGTCTGCATCGGGCATGATGATCGCGGGATTGTTGCCGCCCATCTCGAGCGCGATGATCTTGCCAGGCTGATCGAGGTTCGCTTCGGTAATTGCTCGCCCAGCGCCCCACGAACCCGTGAAGAGCACGCCATCTACGTCGGGGCTGCTGCATAGCGCGATCGACTCATCAACGGCACCATGCACGAGATTGATGACGCCCTTGGGTGCACCTTCGGATTCGAGCGCCTCGTGGAACATCTCGACAAGCATCTGCCCCACCGCGGGCGACTTGTCAGACGGCTTGAACACGATCGTGTTGCCTGTCAGGAGCGCTGGAACAATGTGCCCGTTGGGAAGGTGCGCGGGGAAGTTAAACGGTCCGACCACGGCCATCACACCGTGGGGACGGAAGTGACACCGAGCTCGCTTGGTTTCGTTGAGACCGAACTCGAAATCACTCACGCGATGACGTCCAGACCACTCGCCCTCTTCGAGTGTGATGTCGACCTTGGCCGCGATGAGGTTGGCTTCACCCTGAGATTCCCACAATGCCTTCCCAGTTTCTGTGGAGATCAACACTCCGAGTTCACTCGCTCGATCTTTGGCAATCTCCTGAAACTTGCGGAGCACCGCGACGCGTTTCCCAATGGGTGTTGCGGACCATTCCGGAAGCGATTCACGCGCCGCACGGATCGCATCATGGACCGCATTTACAGAGGACGTCCCAGACCAGACAACCTGATTAGGGTGCGCGGGCATGGTGGATGCGATTGCATTGCCGGGGATCGGGAGCCATTCACCCGCGATCAGGTTCTGCCCCTGAATCGTGGTTACTGATTCTCGCTGCGTGCTCATGATTGCACCTCAGTCTTAGGATGACTTTGCTTTGGACACACGTTTGGTGGTCTTCTTCGTAGTTTTCTTCGACGACTTTTTGGACACTTTCTTTTTGGAAGCGGCCTTCTTCGTTGACTTCGAGGCCGCTCGCTTTGTGCCATTGCGACCGGGTTCGATCGGGACACGCATCGGGGTGCACCCTGCGGTCATCCCGGGTTCTGCGCGCAACGCAATAAACGTTTCAGATGTGACACGTATCTTGCCCGATCGATCGATCTGGAAAGCACACTGCACCGCACGGAAATCACCATCATTGTTGAGGACCGACACGATCCCAACCTGATTCGTCTGTTCGTGTTTGATGGATGGACCCAGCATCGCAGAGAAGGTGTCCTTGATAATCTCAATCTCATCCGTCTTGGCTGTGATATAGGGACCGCCATCAAACGGATCGACGAACCCGTCGTACTGAAATCCCAGACGTTCAAGCATCCGACGAGCAGGGATCGTCTCCGGCCCCACCTCACCGACCTGCGCCCGTGCCTGAGGCGGGAGCAACGAGAGATGAATATCACCCTCTGGTAGAAGATCCGTCATGAAGTTCCTTGAGTACTGACAGAACCGATCCGCCTCGTCGTAACTCAACGGGATAAATCGTCGCCCGAGCGTGTCCCAGACGAGCGACTCGCCTTTGCTCGTAATCGGGGCCATCAGCTCCGCGAGGATAGTCGGGCGGAACATCTTGCGATGCAACGCGATAAAGTGGAACCGGACAAGCGAAGTGAACTTTCCGAGTTTGAGCTTGTGCCCACGGAAACTCGGCTGCATGATCAGCCCACCGAGTTCGGTCGGGCCGGATTCATCCAGATACACCCGCGCCACGGTATGCTTGGTCCCGAACTTCAGGTCCTCCGCGTACTTCTCTCGAGTCTCGAGTTTGAAACACACGTTCGGGTGCCCTGGTCCGCCCATCTGCGAGACGACCTGCGAGGTCCCGATGCACCCCTCGGTATTCAGTTCTTCGATGACAAACATGAATATGTCTGCCATCGCGGTCTTCTCAGAGAGCCCGCTCGATGCGGATTGGCTCTGCGGCTTGTGCACGCTCTTGGCATCACGCGCTGCACGCAAAAAACTTTGACGAGAGTTGCGGATCTTGTCCGCAATGATCTCTTGGTCCGGTGGCAGGTTGATGAAATGGACCATCTTCGACAGCTTGTGCAGCGTCGGTAGGTCTGAGTTCATCGCGCGACGGATAACGAACTGCGGGGAGGATCTCGGCATAACTCAACCCTCCTGTGCAACACGAGCGAGCGCTCGTTCGACACACTCGAAGACACGGGGCCAGTCTTCCATCTTCATCACCGGCAACGGCGGAAGCATCCGGACATGGAACGGGCCGTGCCCGCAGTAGAAAGAAATCACGCCTTCTTCGTACGCGTGCTTGCAAGTCTTCATGACCTTGGCCTTGTCGCCGCCGAATGGGGTGAACTTCATCATCCCACCGACACCACCGACGAGTTCTTTGGTTTCGGGCGCGTCGGGGAACCAATTTGGGTGCTTGTCAATGAGCTTCTTCACTTGCGAGCGGAACTCCGCATGATGGATCGCGAACTTGCCCTTCGGCCCGTAGAAGTCCCCATTGCTCAGCTCGTCAAGCAGGAGAGAGCCCACGGTAAAGTCGCTCGTGTTCCCGGTAAAGGTACCACTGAGGAGCCCCGGCTTGGGGTTGTACCGCTCGGTCCACAGCGTGGCGCAGGCCTGGGTCATCTTGCCGACACAGAACACATCAACGTACTCGCCGAGATCGTACTGCTCGTACGCGAACATGGATTCAGTGCGTCCAAAGCTCTGGATTTCATCATCCCAGATCGCGATGTTGTTCGCACGGCAGACGTCCATGAGTGCCTTGAAGAAATCACGCTTGGCAACGTTGAACCCGCCCTCGCCCTGAACGAGCTCGAAGATAAAGCACGCGTGCTGTTTCGGGTAACGCGTAATGTATTCCTGCAAACGCTTGACGCAGTAATCAGTGAACTTCGCAGGCCCGCCCATTTCGTCCGCGAGCGCGTCGTTGTAGAACGGGATGTAATCAACCTGGGTCGAAAGAGGGATCCCGACGCGTCCGCCGTGGGAATCGCCGATCTGTGCCATAGTGACCGAACGCCCCATGAAGCAATGCTCAAACGCGATGACACGAGACGCGGGTGCATGCTTTTGATAACAGACCTTGATCGCACTCTCATTCGCCATCGCACCTGAGGTGGTGATGAACGCGTGTTTGAGGTCCGTGCCACGAGACGCGTGCTTGAGGAGTTTCTCGCCGAACTCGTACGCGCCGAAGTTGGTCTGCAGGTTTCCGTGTTTTGTCGCTTCGTTGATCCCCGCAACGATCTGGGCCTTAATCACCTTGGGGTTCCCGTGCCCGAGGAAGTGCACCCCGATCCCGGTGAGCATGTCCCATTTGACGGAACCATCTGCCATCTCCACTAAGGCGCCATTCCCCGCACCTGAGCCTATGGAGCGGTAGACAAGATTGTTGCCCTTCACTGCCTTGCAACGATCGATGATCGACTGGAACGATTCCGCGATCTCGGGGTTCGGTGCTTTGGTATCAGAAATGGTGCGGTTGTACTCCATCACCTGCTCAACGAGCGCTTCGATACTCGACTCGATCGCAGGATCGGTGAACAGTGCTTTTCCAGTTGTTGAGTTGGTGGCCGTCGTTGATGCCGACATGACATTGCTCCTCTGATTCAAAGAGTTGAGGGTTACAGTGCCGCGGAACCGCCTGCCGAGAGTCTTGCGATCAGGATTGCAAGCAACTGGCAGCGTTCAACGAGGCTAGAAAGATCAATCCATTCGTCCTTGGTGTGTAGCCCACCGCCACGCACGCCGAGCGTGTCGATGGTTGGCAGCCCCGCATGTTGCAGGACATTCCCGTCGCAGACCCCTCCGGTTTTCGCGAAGGGGAGTTTCTGTCCGAGTGCCTCTGCGACTTCTCGGGCACGCAGACCGAGCTGTTCCGTTTCTGGGATCAGCGGCTTAGCGGGTCGATTAAAACTCCGGTACACCTTCACCGCGGGCAACGCTTCGGGGTCAGTCTGTATGGCGTCGAGCTGCACCCCGAGTTCATCGGCAATCTCTTGATCCGCAAAGCGAACATTCCCCCAAGCAAACGCAGAATCCGGGACCGCGTTCGTCGCGACCCCACCCCTGACGGGTCCGATATTGAGGATTTTGCCTCGATTGGGTTCGGGGAAGTGCGACGATCGTTCGATGCACTCCGCGAGTTTCACGACCGCGGAGACACCCTCAGTGAAGGCTCGTCCAACATGGGCACTCTTCCCGACTGTTTCGATCATGAACTGACCAGAACCCATACGTTCGATCGCGAGTTCGCCGCCAGGGAGTGCGGGCTCGAGTGCGAGCCCAACGTCGTGCTGCTTTGCCTGATCGATGAGGGCCTGCTCACTGTGGTATGTGCCCGTCTCTTCGTCTGCGTTCATCGTGAACGTCCAGTTCGCAGGAACGCCGCACTCCTCGAGCGCCTCGAGCGCTGCAACCGCGATGACCAAACCACCCTTCATATCGACGCATCCGGGCCCGAGCGCGGTCTTGCCGTCAGTCGCGATCGAGAGCTCACGGAAATCACCCTCTGGGTCATGAACCGTGTCGAGATGCCCCGCGACGAGGACTCGGTTTTCCGTCGCGCCGTTGAGACGCTCGGAGACGACTGTTGGAGGGGTGTAGTAGTCCGATTGATCGCCCTGAAGCCACTCGGGCTTCGGGTCCCCGGGGACCATGTGCGTTTTGGCACCGAGCTCTTGAAGTCTGATACCGAACCGTTCGCGTGTTTCTTCGATCGCGGATTGGTTGTTGCCACCTGTTGGGATGGAGACATGGAGACGCAAATCCTCGAGCAGATCATGCGATCTGGATTCGATGGCTTTGGCGATACGGTGTTCTGTTTCTGATAACTGCACAAGCGAGTGTATGGATGGGAGAAATCGCCCTTCCAGTGACGTGAAGCCCGTTTTTGAGCGATCGAGGTTTAAACTCAATAGGGCATGAAACGAGCTGAAAATTGTTTGAGATGTTCGAGCGATTATTGCTCGATGGTCCCCAGATCGATCACGACACCATTGCCGAAGTACACGTCGACGTTGAGTTCTGTGGAATCGAGAGACGTGAACACTACGCTCGTGCGCTGCGAGTTCAACGCGTTCTGCAGGTCTTGCATGGATGGCCCCGCAAAGCGGGAGTTGTTCCGATCGTTCGCGTGGAAGTGGTAGTGCGCAAGGGAGCGATCACTGAAACGGAACATGTCATCACTCGCGACAAAGCGGACATCGCTCAGGCGATCGCGTTGACGCGGGCGGAAGAGGATCGCACGCCAATCGTCTCCTTCAGCTGACTCGATCACGCCGCCGTACTCTGTAGAAGTATCCTGCTTGTCGAGAGTTCGGTGTGTGAAGATCTGCGTTTGCATCTCCTGATCCAGCAAGGACTCATCGAGCACAAGAACCGTGAGCAGATCACCCCAGCTCATCTGATTTGACCAATCGCCAAGACGCTCTAGACGGGGAGGCTCGCCGCGTTCGCTCTTTCGCTTGTGTACAGTCCGGTCACGCAGACGCGAACTGAGCAAAGCATAGAGGTCATCACGCGAGAGGGACAACCATTGCGAGCGGTGCTCGTTCACCCATCGGACGGGTTCAATATGACGAAGACGAAGACCTGTACGCTGTTCACTCGATAATGAACGAACCGCGCGGCTTGATTGCACCCACCATTCGCTATTTGCTTCTCGGTTCCGCTCGTCGGAGTGGTGACGGAGTGAGCTGAGCCAACTGATTTCGAGACTTGTTGTCGGGAGCACCGCCAGTTCATCCTGCGCGACGCGGAGATCTTTGAGGAGTTCAAGGGACTCCGGATCCGCGTCACCCGGATTCGTGATTGCGGAGGAGATCAGTCCGTCACGGAGTTCGCCGCTCGGGTCCATTCGACCGAGCAATCCCCATGCTTCATCGCGTGTACGATCCGCGATCTTCAGAACTGCTCTCTCTTGATCTGTTTCCATCCCAGCATTGGGATTGAGAAACACATCAAAGACGACCTGCTCGATCGATTGACCGTTGGACAATGCTTGGATCGCGTCAAACTCAGAACGCTCAGCCAGAGCGACCCCGGGGATGGGGCGTGCGAGGCTTCGGACAAATGCAGGGATCAGTTCATTCCAGTCCGATTGGACCGCGTGTTTCGAGATAATCCGGACAGCTCCAACATCACGCTCATTGGGAAGCAGCAATCTGGCCATGACCCGAGAGTCTGCGCTCCCAGCCTCACTTTGATCAGACAAGAGCAGATCGAGAATGACAAGACGCAAATCAGCGTCCGTCCCCCCCGACCACGCGAGGTTCTTCATCGCGTATCGGGTACGTTCACGATCTCGAACGCCTTGTTCCACCTCGGCCCAGGCAGCACGGGCAGCAGTGATCCGATCCCGCTCCATGAGCTCTGGATTACGCAGATCAAGGAGCGGATTACCCGAGGGAACGAACGAACTCGAACTTGAGCATGCCCCCAAAATGGCTATAGATATCATTGCAACGGTGTATGCGAGCTTCGTCTTAGTCTTCATCACCAATAGTGTAGAGCGCCGAGCGATTCACCGCTGGAACTCGGAGAGGTTCATCCCCTATCATTCAGCATGGTCAATGTCACGCAAGGCGGCAATCCGATCAACGGGAATAACCCTTCGCAGAATAACGAAGGGCTCACCGTTCTTGAACGCGTGACGGTCGTCATCGATCGCATCCGCCCTTCTGTTCAGAACGACGGCGGCGATATCGAACTCGTGGAAGTCACCCCCGAAGGTGTCGCACGAATTCGAATGCACGGCGCATGCGTTGGTTGCCCCTCTTCGAACATGACACTCCGTCTCGGAATCGAGCAGAATCTCAAGACGTATGTCCCTGAGATCTCCGGTGTAGAGGCGATAGAAGACGATTAATCAGATGCGAGTTTCTGACTCAGAAATCCACTTTCTCAATCAAGCAACGTCCGAGAACCACGCCGCCAGTCTGCGTAATTCCTGAAATATGGGGGAGTTATGGCGTTTTACCCATGTTCTTGGTTTGGCCAAAGTGATATACTCAACGAACTGGTCATGACGATTCCGGTCATATTTGGAGTAAGCAACGGATGCTGGTCATCACACGAAGAGAAGGCGAAGAGGTCGTCATCGGGGATCCCAAGAACCCGATCGGCGTGGTCCGAATTGCGAGCGTCAAGGGCGAGCGGGTTCGCGTTGCGTTCGACTTCCCTCGTGATGTTGAGATCCATCGTCGCGAAATCGCTGACCAGATCGTCATCGAGATCGAAGACCCGCCGGCGGTAATCGGCGAGATCAAACCAGCAAACGCCTGATCGATTCACGATAATAGATAAAGAACCCCGCAGTCATGCGGGGT
>SPJL01010244.1_pt1 | contig 16820 bp, 13 predicted proteins | sample 3741751 | NCBI WGS metagenome assembly SPJL01 (sample SAMN10925998, study PRJNA522277) | cold seep metagenome | isolation source: Elba SIP-enriched marine methane seep metagenome, extraction at timepoint T3 | place: Italy: coast of Elba, Mediterranean Sea | reverse complement strand
TGAGCCAGTTAGAAGCCCTCCCCTGGCATATCTTGTGGGAAAAAGCTGATTTAGTCGTAGAAGAAAAACCTGAATCGGTGTTCCCCTTAAGCCAGCTGACATTAGTTGTCTATAGCTTAAGTCTGGATAAAGCTTGGTTGAGTATTTGAGGTGCGTTAAATGATATTGCTACGTTGCTTATTAATCTTATTAACAGTTTTTTCTACCGCTGTGATGGCTGAAATACTGCGCGACCCAACACAACTGCCATCTACAGTCGGCTCTATTAATATCGCTACAGAAAAGGCTCCTAGCGGACCTGTGCTGCAATCAATCATGCTCAGTGATGCAATGCGTGCAGCGATTATTAATGGTCAAAGAGTCAATATTGGCGATACGTTTGCAGAGTCTAGATTAGTTGCGATTACTGAAAACACCGCGACCCTACAAACAGCTGACGGGCAACACACTATCTTAAAAATGCCACACATCAAGTTTGGCGTTAAACAACGTGCTGACCTAGCTCAGCAAAACACCCTCCCCAGAGTGGTAACAAAAACGATACGTTAAGGCAATAAAGAATGAAAAAAAGCTTACACATCATTGTTTTATCTGCACTCTTACTGAGTAGTTGCGCAACACAGGTGCCCAAGCCTGACAAGAGCGCAGTGAACCAAAAAATGCAGGACACATTAGATACAGCAATTGCTAGCAATATTAAAAAGCCTGACAGCTCAGCAGTCAATGTGGCGCTGTTGCCACCATTGCAAATTGACTTGCCTGCTTCTTCTAAGAAAAAGCTTGAGCCACGTTTTGACTTGGTGATTAACAATGCCCCTGCGAATCAAGTGTTGATGGGGATTGTTAACGGTACGCGTTACAGCATGCTGGTACACAAAGATGTCGACAGCAATATCTCGCTCAACTTAAAAGACGTGACGGTGTTTGAGGCCTTAGATGCCATCCGTGAATTATATGGCTATGAATATAAAGTAGATGGCACACGTATTTTTATCGAACCACAAAGTATTCAAACCCGTGTGTTCCAGGTAAATTACATTGTTGGTCAACGATCTGGTTCTTCAGATACACGTGTGACTTCTGGCTCGATGTCTGGCGGTAATAGTGCTAATGACCCAACCACTTCAAACAACAGTACTGGCGGACTAAATAACGGTGCTCAACAATCAAGCCAAATGGTCAGCTCCAGCATCACGACCAAGTCTGAAAATGACTTTTGGAAAGACCTAAGTGCATCACTTAGCGGCCTTGTTGGTAGCGAAGATGGTAAAAAAGTCGTCATTAATACCCAGTCTGGCTTGATCATGGTGCGTGCAATGCCTGATGAAGTTCGTAACGTCGAATCTTTCCTACGCTTGATGCAAGTGAATATTGAGCGCCAGGTGATTCTAGAGGCAAAAATCTTAAATGTTGAACTCAATCAAAACTCTCAACAGGGTGTGAACTGGTCGATCTTTGGCAGTGATGGTTCAACAAGAGGCTCTATTGGCACAGTCAACAACGACACAACGTTAAGCACAACAGCTGGTACTGTCTCAAGTGGATCGCTCAGTGGCGTGCCTGGCACCAGTATTATCAACACGGCAACCACCGCATTAGGTGGGCCTGTATTTGCGCTGTCATTACAAGGTGCCAACTTTGCAGCACTGCTTAACTTTTTAGATTCACAAGGTGATGTACATGTCTTGTCCAGCCCGCGTATTGCGACGATCAACAATCAAAAAGCTGTACTAAAAGTGGGCACAGATGAGTTTTTTGTCACCAATGTGCAACAAAGCACTTTATCAGCCGTTGGCCAAACGTCACAAGCCACAGCACCAACAGTGACATTACAACCTTTCTTCTCTGGTATTGCCTTAGACGTCACCCCGCAAATTGATAAGGATGACAACATTATTCTGCACATTCATCCGTCTATCAGTAATGTGACCACTGTGACAAAAGACATTAATTTAGGTGGTGACAATGGTCAGCTAAGCTTGCCTTTAGCCTCTAATAGCGTGAGCGAAACCGACAGCATCGTCCGCACTCATGACGGCAATGTGATTGCTATTGGTGGCTTAATGACTGAATCAACCACAAATAACAACGCCCGCGTGCCCGGCCTGAGCAGAGTCAAAGGTATTGGCAAGCTCTTTACACAAGAAGGCAAACTGGCAACGAAAACTGAACTGGTGATTTTATTAAAAGCAACGGTCGTTCAAGGTGAGGAAACCTGGAACCAGGATATGTTAAATAGCCGCAGCCGTTTACAGAAACTGGGCAGTCACTAAATGTGCGCAGAATTATAGAAAAGGACACATCATGATCTATCTATCACATTTTGGCCTCAAAGAAGCGCCGTTTAGCATTACGCCAGACACCAGTTTTTATTTCGCGGCAAAAAATTATCAAGAAGGTTTAAACACCCTGCTCTATGCCGTGAATGCGCGTGAAGGGTTTATCAAAATCACTGGTGAGGTGGGCACAGGCAAAACGCTGCTCTGTCGCAAATTAATTAGCAGTTTGGATGCGGAATATAAGGTGGCCTATGTACCAAACCCTTACCTTGAGCCACAGTCATTGTTATTGGTCATTGCCGAAGAGTTAGGGATTGCGATCCCCGCTGAAATCACTCAGCACAATCTGCTAAAAGCCATCACTTACGCCTTGATTGACTTTGCTCACAAAGGCCAACGCGTGGTGATTTGCTTAGATGAAGCACAAGCAATGCCGACAGAAACGTTAGAGGCATTGCGCTTGTTAAGTAATCTGGAAACAGAAAAACGCAAACTGATTCAAGTGGTGATATTCGGTCAGCCAGAGTTAGACGAAAAACTCAGTCATGAGTCTATTCGCCAACTCAAACAACGGATCAGTTTTGAACACAATTTGAGCCAGTTCAACTTTGACGAGTTACAACACTATGTCGACCATCGCTTGCGTGTTGCAGGCTATCAAGGTGGTCGTTTGTTTAGCGCGGCAGCCTTGTACATGATGTATATCAAATCTCAAGGTGTGGCCAGACTAGTGAATATCCTAGCCAATAAAGCTTTACTGAGTGCTTATGGCAAAGGCCGTAAAACGGTTGGTGTCAGCGAAGTCTTAGCCGCAGTGTCTGACACACAAAATACACAGTCTAAAACACTGTCTACAGTGGTTTTAGATAAATTTGCCAAAGTCGTAGAAAACGAATAATAGAAACGGTTGACGATGAGCTTAATCAATAAAATGTTAAAAGACCTGGAAAAGCGTGGTGTTACGCCTTCTATGGCCTTTGGTAATACCAAAGAAGCGACACAAGAGTCGATCACAGACCATACTGCTGCCTCAGAGGGTAATACAGAAACAGAGGCTAAAACTGCAGATACTGGCAAAAAGCAGCCCTCACGCTTATTAATCTATAGTGGCTTATTTCTACTGATTTATTTAGCGTTCTATGGATGGGTTACTTTCAAAGGCGATCAGGCTTTTAAACAAGTTGCGAACCCATTACAAGCGCAACAATATCAACCGAAAGCCGTGCAGCCTTTGCACCAAACAGCAAGCCGTGCGCCTCAAACATCTACAGCAATTGCAGCGACTGATACTACTAGTGATGTAGCGTCAGAAATCAAAGCCGCGATTGAAGCAGAAATTAAACAAGTGCATGCCGCAGCCAATGACGCCGAAATTGAAAAAATGCTCTCAGAAGCTGAAGCAGCTAGACAAGCGGCAATCGAGAAAGCGCTAGCAGGCGAAGTGGCAACTAACAACAGCATAGCGAAAACTGCGCCAGCAAAACCAGTTAAAAAAACAATAGCTAAACGTGAAACTGTACGCACCACCAAACCTACGCCTAAAGTGGCTAAAATAGCTGTTAAACCGAAATCAAAGAAAAAAACTACCGTAGTAAAAAAACCCGTTAAGGTAGCGAAAGCCAGTGCTAAAGTAGTGCAAAAATCTGCACATAAAGCTAGCAAGCCCCTCTTAGCTAAAGCACCGGCTAAGCTTTCCGCAGCAAAACCACACGCTAATACACGGGCCAAAACAGCAGCACCCAAAATCGTTAAAACGGTACGCTTGGAACATCAAGCAGAAGCTTTGTATCAAAAGGCGCTTACCTATGTTCAACAAGGTCGTGTGAGTGAAGCACAAACAGTTTTAGCCAATGCATTAGACATCGATCCAGCACATCAGGATGCGCGCCAAACATTGGCAGCTTTGTTACTAGATAATCAGCGTATTCAAGCGGCAAAGAATGTGTTGCAAGATGGTTTGGTCGTAACACCCAATCACTTGCCCTTCCGTATGGCGGTCGCACGTTTAGAAGTTGAGCTAGGTCAGTCTACCCTCGCTTTAGAGACGCTGATGCAAGGCAAAAAACAGGCTTTAAATCACGCGGAGTACCAAGCATTTATGGGAACACTGCTTCAAGGCCAAAACCGTCATGCTGAGGCGATTACCCATTTTCAGAATGCGCTCAATATCAACCGTGGATTGAGTAATGTCTTGATCGGAATGGGCGTTTCTTACCAGGCACTGAATCGTCTGGATGATGCCAAAATTGCGTACCAAAAAGCGCAAAGCAACACGCGCTTACCCAATAACCTAAAAGACTTTTTAGATTATCGTATTAAAGAAGTTGAGCAACGTATCTCTTCAAAATAAAACGAATTGAATAGCTGTTACATGGCTGGGGATCACTAGGCAAAAAGTAGTGTCAATATTCTGAGGAGAGATGATATTGACTAAGCCCCTTTTGTTGAGCATCTCTTAATGCTCGCAAGGATAGGTCAATCAGCGCTTCTGGATCCAGCGCTTCAATATTGTTGGCACATACCAGTCCAATAGAACATGTCAGCTCGATAGGTACATTACGCTCATTCTTTCTTAGCGCTATATTTTTTACTTTTGCCAGTACTTCATTGGCAAACTCTATTGTTTTTTCTTCTTTTATGTCTGGCATGACAATCATAAAAGTATTGCCATCATATAGTCCCACAGCATCTGAAGGGGTGACTTTATCCTTAAGTATGTCTGCAATAGCCTTCATACATTGGCTTGAAATATGATTGCCATGTACATATTTAAAGTCTCTAAACTGATCTACTTCTATACTGATTAAACTTAATGGACTGCCTGAAATAGCACTTCGCTTCCAAATCAATTCATATTCTTTTATAAAATGAAAATTGGTATAAACGCCAGTCTGATAATCATACATACTTACTTTTTCCATTAAATCAGCATGCATATTGGCTTCACTAAGGCTTTGTATAAGGCTTTGATAGCTCTGTTGAATGATCTTATTGGCTTTCACACTAAAAGCCAGTAAAGCAATGATCAGAAAGAACATAAACCCAGAATACCCATCGTGTTGAAAGCATTCAGTGAATACATGGGGTAACCCTACAAAAAGTGTGTAGATGTAGCTAACAGGTTTGACCATGCAAAACAGCATACTTCCGATTGAACAAAACCCTGCGACAACCAACCAAACCGCCAACTCTTGACCACTGTTGATATCTGAGAAGTTAATAATGTATGTGGTTAAGCCCCCCCAGTGTAGCGCACTGATTAAAATAGCGGCATTTAAATAAAGCTGCTTATATTGGATTTTTTTGATCTGGGCTTTCTTAGCGTGACGCACAATTAGATAAACGCCAAGCGCTTCGATGGCAATGATCATTGAGTTAACAGTAAATAACACTGCGCTTCTATGATTAATCCCAGTCCAAACTGTGAACACTATCCAAAAAAAAGCATAGGCAAACACAGCATATGCGGCACCTGATACCGTTGCGGTATATTTAATCTGGTCGATTTCAGGCGAACTCTGTTTAAAGAGGCTCATGCAATATGTTCCATTTAACGCTGATTTTTACAATAGAGGATTTTTTGAACCCATAACATCTGAATATGCGTACATGATATGACTAGCTAAAAGCTAATACTCCGTATATTTCTTGTTACTGCCTTTAACTTTTTCAACTGGGTATTTTTGCCCATTCAAGATGATCTTTTGATTAGCAGCCTCGATCAAATCGATCTCTAAAACTTCAGCAATTCTGAGTAAGTAAACAAAGGTATCGGCCAATTCATGGCTAACAGCCTCACGTTTTTCTGGTGTAAGTTCATAGCTTTCTTCTAGCGTATTCCACTGAAAGTGCTCAACGAGCTCAGCGGCCTCAACAATCATCGCCATCGCAAGATTTTTAGGCGAGTGAAATTGATCCCAATCACGCGCAGTGACAAAGTCATTGATTTTGTTTCTTAGCTCCTGCAATGAATCAGCCACTACCTTCTCCCGCTTAGTCTTTTGGTTTACGGTTACTGCCTGCAACCATTTTAATCTCAAACAAACGACAATCTAATGAACCATTGAATAATGGTGTCCGCTTGCTTGGGCTCAAGCGCATAAGCTTTGGCAGCCGCATATCATTGGTTAAAAAGTAGGTATTCCAACCTGCAAACTCCCGCTTTAAAACCTCACCCATTTTAGGATAAAGTTCGGCTAACGCTTCATCTTCACCAATGCGGACCCCATAAGGTGGGTTAGTCACCATAAAGCCTTTATCATGCGGTGCTTTAATCGCACTAAAGTCTTTCTGAGTTAAGGAGACCGACTCTCGCAAGCCAGCTGCTTCCAGATTTTTTTCTGTCGCCTGAATCGCCTCTTGACTCATATCACTACCATACAGGTATTGAAAAGCAGTTGGCTTTACTCTTTTGAGCGCTTTATTTTTAATCTTCTTCCAGATGTCTGACTCATAATTTTTTAACTTTTCAAAGCCAAAGCTTCTATTAAGACCAGGCGCTACGCCTTGTGCCATCATCGCCGCTTCTAATAAAAAAGTGCCACTGCCACACATTGGGTCAAGCAATGGAATCTCTGGCTCCCATTGAATCAGTTTTAGGATACCCGCGGCTAAATTCTCTCGCAACGGTGCTTCAACGCTGACTTGACGATGCCCACGTTGAAACAGTGCCTGACCAGAGGTATCGACATAATATTGATATTGGCGCGCGGTTAAAAACACGTGAATACGTACGGCTGGGCGACGCGTGTTCACTGATGGTCGCTCGTCTACCACTTGGCGGAACTTATCTACCACCGCATCTTTTACGCGTAATGTAATAAATTCCAGGCTCTTCAGTGGGCAACGCACAGCAGTCACTTTGACCATAAAGTCATGTTTAACGGCAAACCAGTTGGGCCAGTTGACGCGAAAAGCCGCGCGGTATAAATCGTCTTCTGAGCCATAATCGCCGCGTCCAACGCGCATCAAAATACGGGTTGCAACCGTTGAGTTCAGGTTGGCGTCATAACAAGCCGCCAGATTACCTGTGAACGCAACACCACCGTCTGTCTTTTTCACATCGCGCCCACCACAAGCTTTAAGCTCTTTGGCTAAGATATTTTCAAGTCCGCGTGGGCAAGTTGCAAAAAAATGATTCATTAATTATCCAAATGAAGAGTGCGATTGGGGTTAGCCCGGCACGATTAATCGTTAAAAAACGAACTGTTGTTGCAAGTGAGGGTTGTGATCAAATAATTTCTCTACAAACCCTGTGTAGTCCACTTGATCATAGTCTACAAGCTCGCGTGCGCGTGCCAACAAGTTGTTTAAACTTAAACTATACTCAAGCCCATTAAAGGCAAAGACCACAATATTGCCAGGCTTTCCAGTTGGCAACTTAAGCAGCTTGCCATCAAAACTGGTTTGCAGACGTTGCCAGTAGATTGAAAAGTTTTTATCACTGCTCCACAGGTTAATCGCTAACAGCCCTTGATCCGTCAACACTGTTGCACAATGGTCAAAAAAGCTTTGCGAATAAAAATCTGGTGGTACGCCAAAGCCATCAAACACGTCCAACATCAAGATATCTGGTTGCGGATTAGTGGCCTCTTGGGCTTGCAAACGCAGATAGTCCAAACCATCACCTTCGATCACTTGCAGTCGCTCATCATTCTCAGGCAAATGAAAATGCTGGCGGGCAATATTAATGACTTCTGGATTGATATCAATGACTCGCTGTTCAATCTCTGGGCATTGCTTCCAAAGATATTTCACAAGACTGCCACCACCCAATCCCAGCATTAACACGCGCGAAGCCGACTTGGTAAACAGCTTAAAGCCCATCATACCGCGTGAGTAATTCAACACCAATGCAAACGGGTCATCAACTTTCATCGAGCTTTGAATCGTATTGCTGTCAATATACAGCGAGCGCACACCATCAATCTCAGCGATTTCCACTTGGTTATTGGTCATCACACGGCGGAGTACTTTTTTGCCTAATCCAAACATTACTACTTTGTTTTGCGTTTTTTTGTACTTGAGTAAAGCTTGGCATTGTAATCTACAACCAATGGTTGCACCACACAAAAACAAAAAAGGCCCGCTATGCGGGCCTTATCTACAAACTTGAATCGCTATTTAAGCTTGCTTTTTACGTTTAGCAAAACCAACTAATGCCAAACCAGCGACTAACATCGCATAGGTTTGTGGCTCTGGTACCGCTGCTACAGCAGAAATGGATAACAGTGAGCTCGTATTTGACACCTCATTCGCTACAGATAAATAAGTCGTACCCAGATAATCAAATACTTGCAAACCTTCTGGAGAAACATCGCCAGCAATGGTTAGCAACTGATCGAACTCTACATTCGATGGGTCAGTAATATCAAAGATACCAATCGCGCTGGTTGTTGTGCGCTCAAGACCAATAAACGCATAAGTCTTACCGTTGATCTCATAAATCTCAACTGACTCAGGCTCAGTACCTTTGTCATCACTGCGCTTGTCATCATATATACCAGCGTCAGCAGCAGCGCGATCTAAGATAGAGCCACTGTCGTAAACCAAGTTACCGTTAGCATCACGAATTGAGAAAGAACGACCACCAGGAGCAAACAGCTGATTAAATGTTGAATCAGTATCACTTAATACAACTGAAGTGGTGTTATCTACACGCAAACGATCTAGCGGGTCTGGTGATTCAACATCATTTTGAAAACCATTGCCGTCACCTGAGTCATTTAAATCTTTTGCACGTGTGCGGTCGCCATCGTCTTCTCTAAAGTCACCTTCATTCGCCATCACCAAATAAGTCTGGCCGTTCACTTCAAAAGTATCAACCGCGTCAGGCATATAATAGCCTTCAACGTTATGTGAAGCGAAGTTACCTGCAACGCCATCTTTATCAGAGGGGTCAATCTCATTACCTGGTGCGCTAAAGTCTTTAGTACCCAAACCAACAACATCGGTAAATGAAGCACTATTGATGTCCAAAATACCGATAGCGTTGTGCTCTTGAATCGTGACAAAGGCTGTTGTACCTGCAGCATTCACACCGATGTATTCTGGCTCAAAGTCCATACCAATGTTAGTACGGATACCAGTGCCGCTAGTTGCCACACCATTAAAGTTAGCCGTTTGCACAGAATTACCATTGTTACGATCAATGATGCTCACACTACCCACAGGGTCATTAGGCGCCACGCTAAATTGTTTAACTGGGTTAGATTGTGTTTCAGCACCATACACATCTGGTGTCGCTTCATTCGCCACTAATACTTTTGAACCATCAGGCGTGAACTTCACCATGTCTGGTAATGCGCCCACTTGTACAGACGTTGTAAATGAACGTGTGGCTGTGTCATAGAATGCGACCGAACCAGGATTTGTTCTTGTCTGGTTTTGCAATGCAAAAGCAGCCGTACCGTTGTAAATATCAACGCTATTGATTTCACCAAACCCTGCGCTACTGGTGTCAATGAAATCAATCTGATTACCCGTCGCCACATCCAGAATATCAACACCTGTTTTACCAGCAACCCAAATAGTACCTGTTGTCGCGTCAAAGGCTGAAATCTCAGACTCATAGCCTGCTTCTAGATGCGCATATGACCATTCTTGATTAAATGCCAATGCGTTAGCCGCACTGGCGATTGTTGGTGCAAGCATTGCTGCCAACACCACACCTAATATTGTTTTTTTCATTTCCGTCCCCTGTAGACATACCAATCGATGTCATAAAGGATAACAACGGCAAATGACAGAGCAATGCCAAAAGCACTAAGGAGAGTAGCGCGATGGACTAGAATACAATGAAGTTTAAATGAAGCTTAATTAGCCCAAAAGTTAAAGTGTCGCCTCATATCGACACTCTAACTCAATCATTAATAGATCAACTTTGCCGATCTTAACGCGCACGCGTGTGCCTGCGGCCAACTCAGGTAAATTTGGCACTTTGATAATAAAATGCATGCCTTCCAGGTTCACCAGATTCTCACGCCAGACGATTGCCTCGATGGTTTCAAGCTGCTCTTGCACCAGATACTGACAGCACCAATAACGCTCCATCCGCGTTTGAAAGTCAGCGTAGGCCGTATAAGTCAGTTCAAACTGCTTGGCAATTGGCATCAGTTGATTTTGGCTCGTGGTGTAGTCAGGCTCAGCATTATTCACCACCGCAATAATCTGGCGCTGGTTAATCAGATCAACTGCACGTCTGAGTGGCGATGTACTCCAGGCATATTGCTTCACGCCCAACCCTTCGTGTTGCTCGGCCTCGGTGCCCATAAATACTTTGCCGCCATTCTTAATGCGATATAAACCTGGCACGCTATGCTTAGCCAGCAAACCACCCCAATGCTGGTTGGCTTCAATCATCAACTCTGCCACCAGTTTATCCATTGGCGCACCCCGGCGGCGGCCAACAATGTTCACCTTGCCATCATTCACATAAAAGCTGTAATCGATTTGTGGAGGCCGGTTTGGGTCGTGCTTGCCGCGCCCTTTTTCCAGGGTTTCTGCCAGCCGGAATAAAAACAAACAAGGCTGCCAATAAGCATGACCGCTGTCCTCTTCCAGTGTCTCTTCATTAAAATACGGCTCAAAGTCATCATGACGCAGATTATCTTTGATGCTAATCAGTTCTAATTTCGTATCACGCTGAATAATCTCATAGTCATCATTCACATATAAGTACAAAGACAAAGCTGGACGTGTTTGCCCCTCATCCAGACTAAATACTTGGCCAACTTGCTCTGGCAACATCATAATTTTATGCCCTGGCATATACACCGTGGACATGCGTTTTAACACTTCTTGATCCAAAGGGGTGTCAGGCCATACCCCCAGCGCTGGCGCGGCAATATGAATGCCAACTTTGGTCAGGCCATCGTCTTGTTTAGCAAACGAGAAGGCATCATCAATCTCTGTGGTGGTGCTGTCATCAATACTGAAAGCGTTGACATCTGCCACAGGCAAATCAGGCCACTCCGTGACAAAATCTGTGTCAGGAAACGCCTCACCATCAGGAAAATATTCACGCAAAAACGCACCTAGGTGATAATCATGCGTAGAAGGAATCGCGCCTGCTTTTTCTAATAGCTTTAGGTGTGATAAATGGAGTTTGGTTGCCGCTTGATCCACGGCTTTGTATTCGATGGCATTTTTATCAGGGGCATACAGCAACATATCCAGCCGCTTGGCAATGCCCTCTGGCAGGCTAAACGCACTTAACGCTTCGGCATAAGCGGCAATCTGCTCTTGAATAATCCGCTTTTTTTCCAGCCCTGCCAGTGCCGCTTTAAGCACTTCTTCAGTCGCCGCTTTGTACTTACCTTTACCCTTGCGGTTAAAATAAATTGGCGCACTGTGCAGGCGCATGGCGATGGCAGTTGATTCTAAAACGCTAGGATCATGACCAAAATAATCGCTAGCAAATTCACCAAAGGTAAATTCGTCCTCGCCACAACACTCCCACATAAAATCAATGTCAAACGTTTCAGCCATGGCTTTGGCTTTGTCCAGCAAGTCTGGCACTACGTTTTCAAAACGTAACAACACATGGTTTGCTTTGATCTTGCTGCGTTTACCACTCAAAAACTCCACTTGCAACGAGCTAGCAGCCTCGCTCATTATCTTAGCAACCTTAAACGCGCCGCCCTCTTCAATCAAAACCTGCATGTAAACTTTCTAATTCATCAATGTTCATAATGATACCTGACGATGTTGACCTTGCAGACAAATTCGCGGCAAAATCAGGTTAAATACCCAAAACACTTTACAATACTCACATGCAAACATTTCACTTTGACAATCGTCTAATTAAAGAGCTGCCCAAAGACCCCATCGAAGGCAACAAAATCCGTGCAGTACGCGATGCCATCTGGTCTAGCGTTATACCAGCCAAGGCCGCAAAACCCACGCTCATTGCCTATAGCCAGCCGCTAGCAGCCGACATGGGCATTACGCATGACAGCATGCAATCCGCAGAAATGTTAGCCGCGCTTGCGGGCAATGATTTATTACCCGGCATGCAACACTACGCCACCCGCTATGGTGGGCACCAGTTTGGACACTGGGCTGGGCAACTGGGCGATGGGCGGGCGACCTTTCTCGGTGAACTGATCAACGACAACAAACGCTTTGTCATGCAGCTTAAAGGCGCTGGCGAAACGCCCTACTCGCGCAATGCCGACGGGTTGGCGGTATTACGCTCTTCATTACGCGAATTTTTGTGCAGCGAAGCCATGCACCACTTAGGTGTACCAACCACCCGTGCCCTCAGTCTGGTTGCCACTGGTAACCCGGTGGTCAGAGACATGTTTTATGATGGCAATCCACAAGTCGAAACAGGCGCCATCGTCTGCCGTGTGGCCCCCTCGTTTACGCGTCTGGGCCATTTTCAAATCCTCGCCAGCCAAGGTGAGTTGGCATTGTTAAAGCAATTGATCGGTTTCACCTTAGACCGTGACTTTGCCGACTGGCTACCAACACAAAACACCACACTGGATCGCAACGACCCTGCGCCTGCATTAATTGAACACTGGTTTAAAGAAGTCTGCGAGCGCACGGCTATTTTGATTGCCGAATGGATGCGGGTTGGGTTTGTGCATGGCGTGATGAATACCGACAACCTATCAATTTTAGGCCTGACCATTGATTATGGCCCTTATGGCTGGGTGGATAATTTTGATCCAAACTGGACGCCCAACACCACCGATGCACAAGGCAAACGCTATTGCTATGGCCGTCAACCAGACATCGCCCGTTGGAATCTCGAACGGCTAGCCGAAGCACTCGAAACCATTCTGCCGGATAGTGCTGGTCTGGATGCCGCCATTGAGCACTATGATCAAGTCTATATGCAAACACTGCTGGCCAATATGGTCGGTAAATTTGGGCTGGATCACTGGCAAGACGCAGACGGCGACATGATTAACACCGTGTTAGGGCTCATGACCCGTGCAGAAATCGACATGACTTTATTCTTTACGCGGTTAGCCACACTAGACTGCACACAAACCGACACCGATGCATTATTGAATCATCTACGAGATGCGTTTTATACCGAAAAAGGCTATACGGATTATCAAACAGAGTTTAAAGCTTGGCTTAACGATTACACAGCACGCATCCAACGCAGCACCGCAAGCCAAGCCGAGCGCCAAGCCAAAATGCAAGCACACAACCCACGCTATGTATTGCGTAACTACATGGCACAACAAGCCATCGACAAAGCCTCTGCGGGCGACACCAGCGAATTAGAAACTTTGCTGACACTGCTCCAACAACCCTATACAGAACAAGCCGGTATGGAACGATTTGAAGCCAAACGCCCAGACTGGGCACGGCATAAAGCAGGCTGTTCGATGCTATCTTGTAGTTCTTAGCCTATGGCAGTGTGTGACACTGGATACCCATTTTCATGGGTATGACCACAGTGCGTATAACAACACTTAAAGATTAAAGCATAGAGTTTAGTGTAATACTTCTCAACCCCAACAGAATAAGAAGAGCGCCTAAGCACTCTTCTCTTTTTAACCAATCAAGAATTAACCTTGCTCTCGCCTTTTGGCAAAACCCAGCAAACCTAAACCCGCTAACAACATGGCATAGGTGGATGGTTCTGGTACTGGAGTAGCTAACGGTAATGTTGCGAAGTTAATGGTTCCTGTACTCAAACTCGGCGTAAAATGCCTGAATGCAAATTGACCAGCAGAAAAGTTGGGGGCAAAAACTGGATTCTCCAAGATAAACTGACCGTTACTTATATTAAAGGCAATATCTGGCGCTGTGGCAGTACCATTAAAAGTTGGGCCGCTATAACCATCTAACAACAAGCCCGTGAAATCAAAATCAAAGTTAGAGAACTCACCAGTCCCACTATCATAATCAAAGGAGCCTGTTAAATAGACATTGGTATTAAAAGCATATGCTTGTACTACAGCAGCACTGGATGCCAATGGTAAACAGAATAAAAAAACGCCTAGCATTGCGCTTACAATGTGATCTTTAAAAAGATGCATGTTTTTCCTAAACAAATGTATTACTAAAAATTAATAAATTAACTAGCTTAGCCTTGACGGCGTTTAGCAAAACCCAACAAACCCAAACCGGCTAACAGCATGGCATAGGCACTAGGCTCTGGTACAGCTGAAACTGAAGACACAGTGGTATGGAGCACATTGGCACTTGCGCCAAAAGCAGTCACATCTGATACGATATCAGCATTAAAAAAGAAGTTAGCATCCGTCTCACCTTGGAGCAGGATATATTGAGATGTGTTAGCAAGACTAAGAAAATAAAAATTTACCACTGGGTCAGTACCGAATAACTCTGCAAAGCTGCCAAAATCATTTGTTGAAACCGCTGCATTATAAAAAGTAAACACATAACCACTATCCCAAGTCTCAGATGTAATAGAAAAAGAATCCCATTCTGGTCTAAAGACCACAACAGGGGATGTTTCAAGGTTGGTTACACCAAATGCGGATACACTTTCATTCAGATAGTTGGTCACTTGATACTGACCAGGAATCTCTTGCACACAAAAAGCCTGCTCGCCGCCGCCGATACACTCGACGCCTTCAAATAGGTCTACATCTTTGATAAGCGCAAAAGCAGAAGTTGAACTGAATACAAGTGAAAAACTTAAAACCAAGGGATAAAGATAAGATTTTGCAAACATGAGCCGTCCTTTTTAAGTAAATTATTTGTTTTTCTTAACAAAATTAACACATAATTACAACTCAGGTAACCCCAAATTTGGGACTATTGCAACATTTTGTTAAAGATTATCATTTTTCGGTTTCTGGTGAATGACCTACTCCATTCAAGCTAATGGGTATTCTCCATACACGAGTCTCCTTATTACAACCACTTTGGACGCACATTGTGCCAATTACAATGTATACAAAACGGCTTTTTATTTTTTCCGCACTACTCTGTCTTACCACGATTGGGCACGCCTTTGCAGAAGAAACGCTCATCCTAAACGCCGTCAATGTAACCGCTGAACATAGAGAACAAGCGTTATCTGAGGTAGCTGCCAGCATTGATGTTTTTACGGCAGAGACTGCCACTGAGCAGCGCTTGCAACAGCTCAACGACCTGAATAATTTAACGTCTAACCTCTCGATTCAACGCGGGGGTAGGTTTAAGACCATCAATATTCGTGGCGTGGGTGGCGGTGGCACCAATGCGGGGTTTGATACACGCGTTGGTGTGTATGTCGATGGCGTGTATATGGGACAAGGCATGGCACTGGGCAACCCGATTTTTGATATTGAGCGTGTGGATATTCTCAAAGGCCCGCAGGGGTATTTGTTTGGCAACAACTCTGATGCAGGCGTGATCAACATCACCACCAAGCAGCCGTCACGCACCCGTGAAATCAGCCTTACCACGGGTGTTGGCAATTATGGTTTGTTTGAAAACACACTGCTGTTAAATGGCGCTGTGAATGACAAGCTGACCGCCAGAATCACCCTCAACAATGCTGACCGCAATGGCTATGTGCACAATGCCTATAACAATGACGATTTAAAATACATGTGGCGCTTTGCGAGCAGAGCGCAGTTTACACTGGCGGCGACTGACCAGCTTGATCTCAACTTCACCGCAGATTACAGCAACAATCATCAGGAGTGGTATTTACACCAGGCCACCACGGGATTGTTTGACCAGCCACTGCCCGCGGATGAAGTCAGCTTTGACCGCGTCAACGTCAATCGCGAACCTGTTTCAAGGATTAAAGGTCATGGGTTTAGCCTCAATGCCAACTATTATTTGAATAACGATGCGCAACTGACGGCAATCCTGGCCAAACGCAACTGGCAGACCCATCTGGTCACCGATAATGATTACACCCCTGTGGATCTGACCTATTCGGATAACCAAGACCACATCCAACAATACACTCAAGAGTTTCGCTACACCTCAGCTGACGACATCGACTGGCCATTTGTGCTTGGTGTGTATCTGCAACAAGACCAAACCAAGAATGACCGCTTTGCCTTGTTTGGCGATGGCGTGAGCACCACCACGGTCAGCCTGCCTAATGTGCCCTTCCCTGTGCCCTTTGGCGCGGCATTTAATATTGCCGCCAATGCAGTCATGCCCGTTAACGCAACCGTCAAAACAAATATCAAAGCGATTTATACCAATATTGATCACCCGTTTTGGCAACATTATGTCTTACACCTGGGCGGACGCTATAGCGTCGAGACCAAAAAACTAACCTATTCGATTGATGGCTCGCAGTCTGGGCGGTTAGGCATGGCAATGGTCAGTGAAGACAAAGACAAGATTCGTCAGTCATTTTTTTCGCCGATGATTGGCTTGAGCTATTTTATCAATGACCAAGCGCAAGTGTATGCCAAAGCCTCACGCGCCTATAAAAGCGGTGGCTGGAATGCAGACTTTTTAACCGCGGCGCAATTTAATGATGGTTATGAATATAATGCCGAAAGCGTCAACGCCGTTGAAATCGGCTACAAATCTCACCAGCCACACCGTCAATTATCAATCGCGGCTTTTGCTAGCTTTTATAAAGATTAT
>SPJL01005743.1_pt1 | contig 16861 bp, 5 predicted proteins | sample 3741751 | NCBI WGS metagenome assembly SPJL01 (sample SAMN10925998, study PRJNA522277) | cold seep metagenome | isolation source: Elba SIP-enriched marine methane seep metagenome, extraction at timepoint T3 | place: Italy: coast of Elba, Mediterranean Sea | reverse complement strand
GGTAATTGAACGCACCGTTTCAGTTGGTTGCAATTGAAATATTTTTTTAGCGCTTCAGCCAGCTAATAGACAAAATTAAATGACTATAGGGTATTAATAAAATTGTCATTATTTTGATATTAAATTACACATTGTTAATTGCTCAGCAATGACAATCAAACGACATAATTTATGAGGAAACTTTCATGAAATACACAAAAATAGCTTTGGCTTGTGGTTTAGCTTTTGCTGCAATGTCAGCGCAATCAGCAAGCGTATCAATCCCTAGTGGCACAACCACTATTTACGTTTCTGGCGCTTCTGCAGTGGATAACTTCTTCGCTGACACAGTAAACTCTATGATGACCAATGTGACTGCTATTCGCGCAGCTGACGATGGTGACTATCGTGCTTATCTAGGTACCTCAAACGGTGTTACTGGCGTTGCTGATGGTACAAGCATCCTTTTAATTAAGCGTTCAGACGGCGGTTCAGTGCGTGGTGTTAACCCAGTTGCACGTTCAGAAGCAATCACAGTGTTAGATTTTGATAACTGTACAGATGTTTCTACTACTGACTCTGATTATCAATTTGAGTGCGGTACAACAGGTACAGATGATGATGATGGTGATGGTATGGTGCCTGACTTCGGTTTGTCAGATGTTGAACCAAACATGTTCCAAGGTTTTAACCTTAAAGCTGGCGGTACTGCGCTATCAGCAGCTGAACTTTCAGCTTTAGAATCGCAACCTGTTAACCAGCAAGGTATGGGTATCGTTGCATCTGATGCTGTAGCTGAATCAACACACATTAGCCGCGCTGCATACGGTGCTATGTTGGCTGGTAAATTAGCTAGCTGGAATCAGCTTGACAGTTCAAATGACCCTGTAATCGTATGTCGTCGTACAAACGGTTCTGGTACACAAGCTTCTTACAACTGGTTCTTTAGCGGCTTCCCTTGCAACACAGCTACAAATGGTTACGTTGTTAACACACCAGCAACTACAATTGGTACTAGCAACATTACTGGTGGTGCAGGTACTGCTGAAGATCCATTAATCGTTGTTCCTACAACTGCTGCAGTAACTGTTGTTGAAGGTTCTGGTTCTAGTAAAGTTCGTGCATGTATCAATGCTGCATATACACAAACAGACTACACAACAACTGAAACTAACGGTCAAACTGTGACTTACAAATTCTCAGAGTTGACTAGCCCAGGTAAAGCGGTTGGTGTTTTATCGATGGATAGCTACGTTAAATTGGTTGGTAACAATGGTCACTATCGTTATCTAGATGGCGCTGGTAAGTTTGATATGGCAACACAAACTGGTTCTACAGGTGCTACTGGTATCGCTCCATCAAAAGAAAATATCGTTAATGGTAAATACGACTTTGTAGTTGAGCTATCAGCTAATAAGCGTACAACAGGCAACGATGCAACTAAAGTTGCTTTCTGGGATGAGTTGGTTAAAAACTTAGGTAGCACAAAATACACTGGCGATACAACTGGCTCATTTACTACTGTGCCAAACGCATTCGCTACATTGCCTACCAGTGCTAGCTACGATGATGAGCCAACAAAAGTTTCAAAATACACACGTGAAGCTAACACATGTTCAGCAATGACATGGAAGCCTTCTCTATAAGTTAGTTTTATCTAATTGATAACAACTTAAATAGAGTTTGACTTCAGTATGCACTCCCCCACTTGTGGGGGAGTGCTTTTTATGGGTGATTGTTTTGTTTATGTTTTTGGAACTGTAGAAACATTTTAGAAATATAAACAAAACAATTCGCCACTATACTTAAAATTATAAAATTCATTTGTATCAGGTTACCCTATGAATAAAGGTCTTTATCGTCTTGTATTTAATCAACTTCGTGGCATCTGGATGGTTGCAGATGAAACTGCCACTGGTCACCAGTCTGGCAAAAATGCTACAAGGCGAGAGAGTCGAAAGCAGGCTAGATCGCATATTGATTTGTATGTCTTGTTAGCAGGGCTAACCACGGCATTATTGAGTGCGCCTGCTGCGGCAGATGGTGAAACCATTAATGTGAATAACTTAAAAGTTATTCAAGGCAACATCACGCAGGCGGTGAATGGCAATACGTTAAATATTAATCAAGCCTCGCAAAAAGGCATCATGCAGGGTGCCAAATTTAATATTGCGCCACATGAGACAGTAAATTTTAACCATAGTGGCGGGCAATTTTCTTCTACTTTAGTGCGTATCACCGGCGAACGTAGTGTCATTCAGGGCGTTTTGAACTCTCCTAATGGTGCAGTGCATTTAATTAATCAAAGTGGTGTGTTATTTGCTGATGGCGCTAAGGTCAATGTTAATGGCCTTGTGGTTTCTGCACTCAATATTAAAGACCAAGACTATCTTGATGGTCATACGACGCCTTATACGCGAGATGGTCGCGCCGCCTATGTTTGGGAAGGTGACAAAGATGGTTATGAAACTGTTCTGGTGCAAATTGATCCTGGAGCAAAGATTCGTTCTAAGCTAGGCAGCCAAGTAATGGTGTTTGCGCCTAAGGTCATTAATAAAGGCAGTATTGAGGTATCTAAAGCTGCAGGTGTTGATGATAGTGGAGCTGCAAGTCAAGTGGTAATGGCAGCAGGTGCAAAAGTGTATTTGTCTTATGCCCCTGACTTAAATGCAGGTAACAACGTACAGGGTACTTATACTTATAAAGATGGCTCACCTTATCGTGCTATGGCGGGTGTGCTTGTCGAAGTTGATTCGTTTCAGCAGTCTAATAGTCGTGATGATGATATTAAAGGTGTTGTGACCAATGATGTCACAGGCCGGGTGTTGGCACAGCAGGGTAATGTCACCATGGCTGGTTATATGGTTAACCAAAAAGGTAGGGTGACGGCGACTGCTTCTGTAAATCAAAAAGGTTCAATTCGCTTACTCGCGCGGGACACACTCCATAAAAATGCTGGAGGTCAGGTTTTTGTTGAAAACGTGGATGGCGGTACAAACTCGGGGCGCCCGGAAAGTGTTGCAGATCGCCTGCAGTCTAACCAGCAAGAGCCAACTGCAGATACGATTATCACAGCTTCAAACACTGGTGAGTTAACCATTGGTGATAACAGTGTTACTGCAGTCTTGCCCGAGGATCCTGCAACGTCACAATTAATGTCACATTATGAGACTGAAATCCCAGTTGATACCAACTTAACTGATGCTCAAAATGCTGAGCGTTCTGCTTATACGAATGATTACTACGCGCAGGTCAACACAGCAATCAATAATGCTGACCTTCCCACGATTACAAGTGAAACGCCATTTAACCCGTCGACAATCGAGGCAGTAGGGCATCAGATTTCAGTGAATGATGGTGCAAAAGTGATTGCTACTGCTGGGCATATTTCGATTTCAGCGCGTCAAGACGGCAATACCTTCACAACACCTTCAGAAGCCGATGAAAATAATTTGGTAGTGATTGCTAGAGAAGACGAAGAATCTCGTGTTTACATTGGTAACAATACTCTTATTGATGCCTCTGGTCTGAAGAATGTTGATGTTGATATGGAGCGTAACTTTGTTGAGCGCTTATTGACGTTTACTGACTTGAAAAATAATGCGGTTAACAGAGAAGAGGGGCGATTTCTATATCGCTCGAATGTCTGGTTTGATATTAGAAATACACCAGATGATAGGGTGGCTGACCTAGATGGCTTTGTGAATCAGGTGCCTCGTTCAATGGGTGAACTATCAGCTGCAGGCGGTAGCGTTAAGATTGAATCTCAAGGCGATATTATTCAACGATCAAGTTCAGCGATAGATGTTTCTGGCGGCACTTTAAATTTTAGTGCTGGCCTGAATAAGGAGACATGGCTGGTTGATGCCAGCGGCAATGCTTACTCATTAGGTAATGCGCCAGCAGACACGATTTTCACTGGCTTTTATGGTGGGCAAAATAGTATTAACACCTCAGAGGCCGCTTATACTGAGGGAAAATCAGCCGGTACAGTCAGCTTGGAAGCTTACAATCTAGTCGTTAATGGCAAGCTGACAGGGCATGCTACTTATGGCGAACGCCAGTTAGAGTCGGAAAATCTTGGTGGCACTCTAAATATCGAAGCGATCAGTGCGCCACAAGGGACAACGTTTACTTTCTCTGATCTTAAGACATTTGATTTGACTGACCAGCCTGAGCCGCTGGATGATGCATTTAATCTAGCAACTGCACTGCCTGGTACGCGCCGTGAAGAAGTTGATTTATCTGCGTCGATGCTGAATGAAAGTGGCTTCGAAACCATGTCACTGACAACACCTGGTGAAATTCAGGTCAATGCTGCATTAAATTTAGAAGATGGAACAAAACTTAACCTGAACGGGTTTTCGTTAGTCGTTAATCAAAATATTACAGCGCGTAGTGGTAGTGTCAATCTGACAACAGACACGATCACACAATTAAACGGTACGAATAGAGAAAATATTATCGTTGCAGATAACGTCAAGATAGATGTTTCTGGCAACTGGATTAATGAACTGTATCTGAATAGCCTGACAAGGCGTTTAACTGCAGGCGGAACAATCAATATTGACTCCGCAGAAAGCTTTACATTATCTAGTGGTGCCTTACTGGATGTTTCTGGTGGTGCGCATGCTACACGTGATGATATTCAAGATGTGTTTAGTTTTGGTAGCGCTGGTGAAATCACTATTAACACCAACAGAGACCAAACAGGCTCAGTGAATAACCCTTATGGTAATAATGCACCTGTCCTTCTTGGTGAGTTGCGCGGGTTTTCACTGGCACGTGGTGGCAAAGTTTCAGTTACAGCGCCACATGTCACGGTCGGTGCATTGGGTTATGGTGGCAGTCAAGAGCTATTGCTGTCACCAGACTTTTTTACTAACCAAGGGTTCACAGACTTTACGTTAACTGGTCGTGACGGTTTGGTTGTTAGAGAGGGTACGCTGCTAGATGTTGTTGCTAAGAACTTTGTGTTAAATGGTGACTTTGCAGCTTATTCCACTGGTTCGCATGTCTATGATTTTGCTTCTGTAAAAGTTCAGCCGCAAAATCTTCGCTATGCCACTTCATTAACCTTTCAAACACAAGAAACCGTATTGAATCAGGAGTCGCAGCCACTCGCGGCTTCTGGACTTAAGCGTGGTAGCGTGCATGTTGAAACAGGTGCCAAAATTCAAGTAGACACCAATGGCTTTAATGTGCAAAAAGCAGGCGACACTGTCGTGCCTACCATTGCATTGAAGGCTTGGGATAATCAGCTTTATGTTAATGGAGAGTTGGTTGCACCGGGTGGCGAGATCAGCCTAATTATGAATGGTAACGCCGCTAGTGGTACAGATACTGGCTATAACAATGCGCAAGTGATTTGGTTAGGCAGTCAAGCGCGCCTGAGTGCTGCAGGGTTTGTTAATCGCAATATCGGCAATGCTTTATACAATGAAGCTGCTGTTATGGATGGTGGCACTGTGAACCTTGAGGCTAATAAAGGTTATGTGATCACTCAAGCGGGATCATTCATTGATGTATCAGGTGTTTCAGCCGATTTGGATGTCAATGACCTAACAACGATTAAAACAGAAACAGTTCATGGTGACGCTGGTCTTGTGAATATCGAGGCGCGTGAAGGTATGTTACTGGATAACACTTTCAATGCTTCAGCCCAAGGTGGTTTGCATGGCCGTCTGACTGTAGACCTTGGACGGGACAGTGCTACGTTAACAACTAACGTCGTCACTGAATATCCTGGAACACCGGGAATTAGAGAAAACTTCGACCCTTATTTACCCAATCAGATCTGGTATTTGGATGTCTATCAAGAAAATCAAGGGTTTGCTAATGCTGCATTGTTTGGAAGCTCTCTTGAGTCACTGGCAACAGGCCAAGCTAAAGTTGGTTTGAACTCAATTGCGGGCTTTGGCGATGTTACGCTGCTTAGTGAAGACAGCATCCGTTTTAATGGCAATATAGATCATGCTGTTCAATCTAACTTGGTATTGAATGCCAATACGATTGAAGCATCAGGTGGTGCAAATGTTAACCTTTCCGCCGCACGTTTTGCGCTAGGTAATTACATTCTTGGTAGTGAAAGTCCTCGCGATAATGCGAAGCAATTTGCAAGCCAGTCGGCTGAAGCAGGAACGGCAACGCTTACCTTAAGCGCGCAGAAGGTTGACTTCTATGGCAATCTTGCTGTTTCTGGGTTTTCACAGACGACAATTCGTAGTGAAGGCGGTACGCAATTTACTGGCTTTATTAATAAAGCTACGGTTTCTGCAGGTGATAGTGATCCCACGCCAACAGGTGTCATCAACTTTAATGGTGAGGTTAACCTAATTGCTAAACAGTTCTCACCAACGACACTCTCGAGTGTGACCTTGAATGTTGCCGGATCTGGTAACGTGATTAGCTTTAGTCAGCCGTCTTCCACACAAGGTTATGATGCGGTGGTTTCTGCGCTTGGAGGACTAACCGTTAATGCAGAAACGATACAGCAAAACGGTGTCATTCTGGCCCCATTTGGAAACATTTCCTTAAATGCTGAAAACCTGCTAACACTGAGTGATGGTAGTGTCACATCGGTATCAGCAAATGGTAGCTTGATCCCCTTCGGGTTCACAGGACAAGAAGGTCAGTTATACTTTTACGACTTTGGCGGGAACGTTGATTATTCGCTGACAAGCTTGCCTGAAAAGAACATCACCTTGAATGCAGCAAACTTAAATTTTAATCAAGGTGCTCAGGTTGATATCAGTGGCGGTGGAGACCTTTTTGCCTATGAGTGGATTCCTGGTGTAGGCGGTGGTCGCGATGTATTGTCACCAGAAGTTAACCAAAACATTTTTGGAGACAATGTAACCAATACCTGGGCCATTATTGATAACGATCAATTTAATAAAGCCTATGCTAATTACGACATACAGTATTGGGCAGGCTCAAATGTTGCGCCAGGAGAGGCAATTTATTTATCTAACGTAGATGGTTTATCTGACGGTTATTACACGCTGTTGCCGGCACGTTATGCTCTGTTAGATGGCGCCATGCTGGTGTCCAAAGTCAGTGGTTATGACAACCTTGCTATGGGCTCAAATTTACGCTTACAGAATGGTGCTTCCATTGTCTCTGGTCAATTTGCAAACTATACCCAGAATGGTTACGTGAATAGTGGCCAGCGTAGCGGCTTAATTGTTCGCTCAGGATCTGATGCCTATAAACTGGCCCAATACGACACAACGACTGCGACAGACTTCTTTAATCAGCAGTCAGTTTCAACATTACCAGCTGATGCTGGTGTCGTAAGCTTTGCAGCAACAAGTAGCCTGATCTTGCAAGGCATTATTGATGCGCTGCCTGGAACTGGTGGCAAGGGTGCCAAAATCAATGTTGGCGCGCCTAATTTACTCATTGTCGGTGATGAAGACACTGATGGTAGTGTCACCTTGGATGGTGTTAGTTATTTGGCCATTAAAGAGTCGACGCTAAATACTTATAGCGCTGCCAGTCTCTTGCTTGGGGGGACTCGTGATCAGTCACAATTGAGTGTGCTTTCTTCTGAGGTGCGCTTGAACCAAAATGCTAATTTATCTGGACCAGAAGTTATTCTTGCGGCTAAGGATCAGGTCAGGCTTGAGACTGGTGCCAAAGTTACTGGTACGGGTGAGGGCGGCTTGAATGAAAGCTATATCATCGGTGGTGACTCGGCCTCTGGAGATGGTGCCTATGTTGCAGTGTCTGGTACGGCAGACCAACAAACCCTGACACGTCAAAATGTATCAGGTGCATCTGGGGACATCATCGTTGAGTCTGGGGCTACTATTCACGGTGATCAAACAGTGGTAGTTGACCATACAGGTAATGCTACCTTGGATGGCACTATTACTTTTGCGGATCAAGCTAATGTTGCGATTGGTTCTAAACGCATCAGCATCGGTACGCCAGCAAATAATGACAAAGTGGTTGAAGGTATCGCGATTAGTGATGCACAGTTAAATCAATTTACCAGTGCTGGTAGTTTGACATTAAGTAGCCAGTCATCCATTGATATTTATGGCGCAGTCGCATTCGGAAATGAAGCATTAGATCTAACGGTTAATGCAGCTGGTGTTAGTGCTTATCAGAACAGCGGTTTATCATCTTCTATTACTGCTAAATCTGTTACCCTGAATAACAGTGAAAGCCGTTCTTTAACGCCAGTAGCTGCGTTGGCGAGCGGTGCGACACCAATTGCTGGTAATGGCAATTTGCAAGTGACAACACAACAACTGAGTGGTGAAGATGGTGTATTTGCATTTAATGGATATGATCAAGTAACTATTACCGCCGAACAGTCTGTTACTTTCCAAGGTGATTTAACATCTAGCAACAGTACACCAGCGAATCAGTTGGTTGCGAATAATAATTTAACAATCAATACACCATATCTGACATCTGCAAACAGTGCGCATTATCAGGTCGAAGCAAGTAATGGTACCTTAACTGTTGCTGGTACTGGAACAGGTGCCCAATTAAGTGATGTTACCTCTGGCGGTTCAGACCTGACATTAAAAGGTGATCGTGTGTTGATCACAGATCAATCACTAATTGATATGCGCAGTGCAAAAACAACAGTTTATGCTGATGGAATAGCGAGTGCTGACGGTGTTGAAATCAATAATGGTGCCAAGATAGTTGCTAAAGGTACGAGCTATCAAGTCTTTGATGAGCAGATTGACTATGCAGCTGGTCAGGTGCAGATTACGGCTGAAAATGGCGACATTACACTAGCTGAAGGTAGCCAAATTGATTTAACTGCGGTCGGAGAAGCTAATGCAGGCCAGCTTAGTTTATCTGCAGAGAATGGCACATTAACCACTGCTGGTGCCCTGACTGCTGAGTCTACGAATGGCTCAGCAAGTGCACATCTAGATGCAGCGACATATGCGGACTTGAGCAATACAATTAATCAATTAAGTGATTTCAGTAAAGCACAAAGTTATCGTCAGCGTTCAGGCAATCTATTGCTCGATGCCTCTGACACTATTAAAGCGAGCGATATTCTTCTAAGTGCGGATGCTGGTAGTGTAATCCTAAATGGTCAATTAGATGCAAGTGGAGAGTCAGGCGGAAATGTTTCGGTCTATGCGCGTGATAATGTTGTCTTAGGTGACGGCGGGCAAATTTTAGCCCAGGCTACATCAGGGACAAATAGCCAGTCAGGCAGTATTGGCAATGGCGGTGAGGTCTTATTATCTAGCGCGCAAGGAACTGTAAGTACAGGTAGTGCAGCGACAGGAAGTCTGATTGATGTTTCTGGTAATACGACAGGCAGTACCGCTGGAGAGGGCGGCAAAGTAATCTTTAGGGCGTTGCGTACTAATGCGACAGCTGGCGTTGGTGATGGTGTTCAGGTTGGTTCTAGTGCTGCTGCTGTTGTGACAGGTGCTGATAAAGTGTTGCTTGAAGCGGTTAAAACTTATGACACTGCAGCCATTGATGCAGTGCAAACGCAGCAGTTTGTTGACGATACAAAACAATTTATTAATGATGTAGTTGGCACAATTGGCAGTTATGCATCTACGATTGATGGCGTTAGCGTAACGCTGGCGCCAAGTATTGATGTCGTTGTAGACGGTGATATCAATTTTACAGATGACTGGATTATTGGCTATGAAAACTATGATCAAGTGTTTACTGGAGATGTGCCAAGACGCGATGGCTTAATTACTAACGGCTTCTTAAGCTTAAGAGCCACGGGTGATGTCAATGTGGCAGGCGATATTAACTATGAGCAATTATCGTCATTACAACCAGATAGCACGAACTATATCATTCGCAATCAATATCAGGTGTATGACCAAGCCTGGCATTATCGTTTTGTGGCTGGTTTAGATACTAGCGCAGCCAATATTAATGCGGTTCAATCCAAAGTAGGTGATTTTAATGTTGCGGATGATGCAATTATCCGTACTGGTGCTGGATTTATTAAGGCTTCGGCAGGTAACGATATTACATTGGGCGCTGATGCTGCTATTTATACCGAAGGTAAACCTCTTACACTAGATGAACTGTCTGCAAATTCATTTAGAGCTATTATCAATAACTTTGGTGGAGACAATGAGTTTTATACCGATGGTGGTGGTGACGTCAGCATTGCTGCTGGTAACAATATCTCTGGTGAAGATGGTACCAATCTGCTCACTGCGCTAAACAGTTGGTTTAGCCATGGCGGTTTGAATGATGATACGGCTGCTAATAAGCAACTACGCTGGTATGCAAGCTTTAAAGATTTTGAAAATGGTATCGGTGCCTTAGGTGGCGGTAAAGTGACTGTCAAGGCCGATGGTGATATCAGTAACTTGCAGCTGGTTTCGGCGAGTAATGCGCGCATGGCTGGCAGCACAACTGAGGCGCCTGATGCATCCAACCTTATCAGCATGGGTGGTGGAGATGTAGAGGTAATTGCTGGTCAGTCAATTACAAATGCCATGTTGCATACTGGTGACGGTGATGTAAGTGCATCTGCTAATAATCTTAAGGACGTATCTGTTTCTTTAATCGACGGATCTGCATCATTAACGGCCAATCAGTCCGTAGATGTTGATCAGGTAACTAATCCCACTACAGCACGTGCAATTAACAATACTCAGCGATTCTATTCTTATGCTGATGACTCTGTTGTTAAAGCCACTGCACTAGCGGGAGATGTGATTTTTGGTAACCCACAAGCTGAAGGTAGTGAAATCGACTTTGTTTCGACGCCTAATGTGATGTTGTCTGCAGCTAAGGGTGACGTGGCTGCTAATGACTTCATCATGTATCCATCTGCTACAGGTAATTTAACTATATTAGCAGGTAATAATGTGCGCAGTCTTGGTGGTCAAAGTACTGGTGTAGTGATGTCTGATGTTAACCCTGCATCACTCGTAACACTGTTTACTGAGTCTCCAGGTAGTCTTAATGACATCGTATTAGATGAATACCAAACGACGGCTGGTCACCAATCAGCTACAGATGCTAATGGTGATGCTGTTCATTTACACAGTAACGACGATACCCCAGTCAAAGTTTATGCGCTAAATGATATTAACTTTCATAATTTAAGAAGCAAAGTTGATAGCTTGCCAGTTGTCTTTGCAAAAGAAACAGTTATTCAAGCAGGTGGTGCGGTAAATGACCCTAACTTGATTATTCAAAATGTTAAAGATACTGATATTACAATGATCAAAGCAGGTACTTCAATTGGTTATCGTGAAGCTGATATTCAAGCTGGTGTGACAATCGCGCAGAGTAACGGTTTGCAAGTAGCGGGCCCTGGCCGCTTACATGTAGTCGCTGGTGATGATATTGATTTCGGTGTTTCTACTGGTGTACGGTCGATTGGTAATGCGTATAACACCAACTTGTCCGAAACGGGTGCAGATATTTACATCCAGTCTGGTGCAACAGGGCAACGTGATCATTCTGCATTCATCGAGTCTTACTTGGGTGAGAGTTCAGCCTACCGCAGCACGTACCTTCCAGCATTGCAAGCATATATGGCCGAACGTGGTGATGCGGGTATTACAGAGCAAGCTGCTCTAGATGGCTTTAAGGCGCTTACTAAAGATGAGCAGGTTGAATTTATCAACTATATGTTCTATTTGGAGCTGCGTGATGGCGCCCGTGAGGCAGTAACTTTGCCTGAAACTGATCCAAACTATCAGGATTATTCACGCCCGAATCGTGCCATTTTGACCTTGTTCCCAGCGTTTACCAATAATACTGATTTAGTTAATCAGTCTGGTTCAATTCATGATGCCTTTGGTGAGATTGTGAATGAAACACCTAACCATTCAGGTGACTTGACACTATTCTCAAGCCAAGTAAAAAGTGAGCGCGGCGGACGTATTGAATTGATGTTGCCTTATGGGCGTGTCGTTGGCGGTTTGGCTGTGTCTTCTGGGCTGGAACGTCCTGATTCTGATCAAGGTGTGTTGTCACTGCGTGGCGGTGAATTATACGGCCTAGTAAGGACTGATTTCTTAGTCAATCAATCACGCGTGTTTACCTTAGGTGGTAGTGACCTGATGCTATATTCAGCGCTAGCAGATATTGATGCAGGTAAAGGTGCTAAAACAGCTTCTGCTACACCGCCGCCAGTGTTGCGTATTGTCGATGGTCAAGTGGTATATGACTATTCTGCTGCGGTGGCTGGCTCTGGTATTGCTGCCTTGACCTCAACCGGTGGTGAGCCAGGTACCGTCGATCTTTATGCACCTTATGGCGAGATTGATGCTGGTGAGGCAGGTATCCGTGTTGAAGGTAATGCTTTCTTAGGGGCGCAAACCGTGGTTGGTGCTGACAATATTAGTGTTGGTGGTGCCTCAACAGGTGTCGCTGTTAGCACTGCTGGTGTCAGCATCGCGGCCCCAGTGACGCCAGCTGCGAATAGCGAAAACGTAACAAGTGATTCGCTTTCTGAGGCAGGTGGTGCTAATGGTGATGGTAAAGATAAAACGCCTTCACTCTTTACTGTCGAGGTACTGGCATTAGAAGATGCGGCACCTGGTGAAGACGAAGAAGATGAAGAGAAAAAAGGCACCAGCCTTTAGTCATTTTTAACAATAACGTCATAAATAACTATTACCATGATCATCGTTTTATCTAACAATGAATATCAACCGATTGCTGTGCCTGGGCAGCTATTTTATGAACAATAAGTATCAAAAAAACATAAAAGTTACGCTAACAGGCCTGATCATCCTATGGGGCGTCTGGTCATACTTGCCTGCCAATGCTGCGGAAGCAGCTGTTGAGATTGAAGCAATAGAGGCTGAGGCTGAAGAAGAGGCGCCGAAATTTGATATCTTTGAATATCAAGTTGAGGGTAACTCTAAACTGAGTCAGGTCGAAATTGAAAAAGCCGTTTACCCTTTTTTAGGTGAAGGTAAGACGTTTGAGGATGTCAGCAAAGCACGTGAGGCTTTAGAAAAGACTTATCACGAGGCTGGTTATTTAACTGTGCTGGTGGATATCCCAGAGCAAGAGGTGGCTAATAAAGTTGTCACCCTTAGCGTGACTGAGTCAAAAATCGGCAAGCTTCGGGTTAAGAATGCAGATTATTACGGTTTAGGGCGTATTAAGACATTGGCGCCATCTGTGCAAGAGGGTGAAGTCCCTAACTTTAAAAAGATTCAAAAAGATATTGCTAAGCTAAATCGCACGCAGGATCGTCGCGTAACGCCAGTGATGAAGGCAGGTGATAAGTACGGCACGGTTGATGTTGACTTGAAAGTGGATGACAAGCCACCAGTGCACGGTAGCATTGAAGTCAATGACCGTTATAACCAAGGCACCTCGCGCTGGCGATTAGGTGGCACAGTCAGTTACGACAATCTGTTTGATCGTGACCATAGTCTTTCAGCCAGCTTCTTGGTTTCACCCGAGGATACAAGCGACGTTAAAGTGGTTTCAGGTAACTATCTGATGCGCTTTGATAGTACCGATGCTTTACTGGCGATTTATGGTGTGTATTCCAAAAGTGAAGTCAGTACTATCGGTGGCATTGATGTCTTGGGTGACGGTAAAATTCTTGGCGTTCGCTATATCAAACCATTACCGTCCTATGACAACTATTATCACAGCATCAGCGCAGGGATTGATTACAAAGACTTCGGTCAGAGCATTATTTTAGGTCAGTCGATTGAGCAACCTATCAGGTATGCGCCATTATCTGCTAGTTATACTGGTACCTGGCAGCATCAGAAAAGTGTGACTAATCTTACTGCAGGCACCACGTTTGGTTTAAATGGCTTTTTGTCATCTGAGACAGACTTTGCTGCACGTCGTTCTGGCGCAAAACCTAATTTTTTCATTGTGAATACTGAATTAAACCATACGCGCGACTTAGAGAGTGGTTTGCAGATCTATGGACGCTTTAATACACATCTAAGTGGTTCACGCCTTGTTAATAACGAGCAGTTTCTGGCTGGTGGTGTTGACACTGTGCGCGGATATCTAGAGACACAAGCTGCTGGTGACCAGGGGTTGAATACTCGATTGGAACTGCGTTCGCCCAGGTTGTTGAAGCAGGTTAACTGGTTGGATAGTTTGAAGCTTTCAGTCTTTCATGACTTTTCATACCTTTATACCAACGATGCTCAGGATGGTGAGGATGTTGAACAATCGTTACATGGCGCTGGCTTTGGTGTGAATTTAAAAGCATTTAAACGCTTTAATTTGAACTGGTTTGCCGCATGGGCACTTAAAGATAATTTTGTTAAAGAAAAGGGCGATTTTCAAAGTCATTTACGTGTCTGGCTTGATTTTTAATCGCCTTCATAAAACAGCCATTTTTTAGACTCACTATTTAATTAAAAAGCTTTTTGGGGAAGTTTTCATCATGAAAAATTTTATCGTAATGGTCGCATTGCTTATGGGATTAATGCCAGCCTTAGTACAGGCTGAATGGAATCCTGATTGGACCTATCATCAAAAGATTAACCTGGATACTACTGGAGTAACACAAGGTTCAGCCGATGTGCCTGTGCTAGTTCGTTTGCACTCAGGTAACTTTGATTTTTTATCTGCGAATATTGATGGTGGTGACATTCGCTTTGTTGCTGCTGATGATAAGTCAGAGCTGCCATACTTTATTGAAAAGTTTGATGCAATTAATGAATTGGCGATTATCTGGGTAAAGCTTCCAAACATTGATCCTGTTGCACAGGGTGCATACTTTAGCTTGTATGCCGGTAACGAAGCGGCTGCGACAACCTCAAATGCTAAAGCAGTTTTTGGTGACGCTATCATTGCAGACTTCGAATTTGGTGACAAATCCTTATTGGCTGGCAGCAGCAATGGTGCAACGATTACAGGTGATATTACAGCGCAGCCTGCTGGCTTGATTGGTGGGGCTGCAACTTTCAGTGGCACGCCAGCGACTGTTTCATTGCCTGATGCTGCAGTATCTTCTGCAACTGGTTTTACTTGGTCTACATGGGTTAAGCCTGCAGCGATCCCACAAACATCATCATTATTAAAAGTCGGTGAGACTGTGAATTTATCGATCCAGGACGCACAGCTTGCTTTAAATGTGAATGATAAAGCGGTTGCTGGTGGTGAGCTTAAACCACAAGTTTGGCAACATGTTGCGATGACAGTTGCTGGCGAAACAGCAACTGTTTATTTGGATGGTGTTGCTGTTGCAACCACTGACATCACCGCACTTGAATTACCATTAGAAGCAACCATTGCAGATGGCTACACTGGTGATTTAGACGCGATGCACTTCGATAAAGTTGCACGTGACGCGAACTGGCTAAGCATGATTAACAAGTCTCAAGGTATGAACGGCACATTAGTTCAGGTGCAAGTGCCAGAAGCTAGTGAAGAAGGTGAAGAGGGCGCTGAGCATAGCGGCTATATGGGTATCTTGATTGATAGCCTGACGATCGATGCCAAGATTGTGATCGGTATCCTTGCGGTGATGTTAGCCATCAGTATCTGGGTGATGGGGGCTAAATTTGCTTTGGTATCAAAAACTGATAAAGGCAATAAAGAGTTCCTTGATGTCTTTCAAGATGCCAGCCCGAATGAATTGTTGCAACTTGAGAATAAAGGCGAGTTTGCAAACTCTAATTTGTTTATGCTGTACCTAGCGGGCCTCAGAGAGATCAAAAAACGTGTCTCAGAAGACGGCAAGCTTTCACTCAGTGGCTCTTCTATGGATGCGATTAAAGCAGGTATTGATGCTGAACTAGTACGTGAAACACAACGCCAAAATGCCGGCATCGTGTTATTAACCATTGCGATTTCAGGTGGTCCGTTCTTGGGCCTGCTTGGTACGGTTGTGGGTGTGATGATTACCTTTGCGGCGATTGCTGCGGCAGGTGATGTGAACGTGAACGCGATTGCACCTGGTATTGCTGCCGCATTACTTGCAACAGTAGCAGGCCTAGCTGTGGCGATTCCAGCACTATTTGGCTATAACTACCTTGCCAGTCGCATTAAAGAAATCACGATTGCGATGCAGATTTTTGTGGATGAATTCATCACAAGAGTTGCTGAACTTTACGGTAAGAAATAACTAGGCTCGGATACGACAGATGTCAGAAGGCGTAAAAGAAGAAAACGATCTCTATGACGAGATTAACATCACACCGATGCTTGATCTTGCCTATGTGTTATTGGTGATTTTTATCATTATGACCACTGCATCGGTGCAAGGCGTTAAGGTTGAGTCGCCTAAGACAAGGGCAACAGCAGCCTTGGCTAAACCGCAAATGCGGGCGATTACTGTTACACCAGATGGCTCTGTGTTTTTAGATGCTTATCCGGTTGACATGGCAACGCTGGAGCAGCGCTTAGGCAATTATAAACGCGGCAATCCAGCGCTACCCGTGGTGTTAAAAGGTGATGCCGTGGCCAACTGGGGCATTGTGTCTGAAGTGCTTGGCATCTGTAAAAAACTGGATATCACAGAAGTGGGTATCGTGACGAAACAACTGGTGGAATAGAGAAGGTAACCACATGCAAGTTCAAAATGATGCGCAACCCTATGACACTATTAATATTACGCCAATGCTGGATTTGGCCTATGTGCTACTGGTGATCTTTATCTTGATGACCACTGCTGGTGTGCAGGGTCTAACCATGGAAATGCCCAAGCCATCCAATAAGCCTAGTAAAGAGCAGCATGATCTTAAGATCGTACATGTGCAAGCGGGCGGCGGTATTTTGATTAACGGTGTGGGTGTGTCGGTTGATCAATTAGAAGCGCAGTTAAATGCGGCCCGTGTAAAAGACCCAAAAGTGTCTGTGATGCTAAGAGGTGACTTTGATGCGACGCATGGTGCAATGGTAGAAGTGATGGACTTAATGACGCAAATGGAATTTCCCATCAGTATCGTAACAGGCAAGATTG
>SPJL01017023.1_pt1 | contig 16864 bp, 15 predicted proteins | sample 3741751 | NCBI WGS metagenome assembly SPJL01 (sample SAMN10925998, study PRJNA522277) | cold seep metagenome | isolation source: Elba SIP-enriched marine methane seep metagenome, extraction at timepoint T3 | place: Italy: coast of Elba, Mediterranean Sea | reverse complement strand
GTGAACCTATTACCCGCACAATCAGCATGTTAGCCAAAGGGGTTGCTGCCAGCCAGCTACCTGATATTGCCGCCAGCCAGACAAACCTGGATATCAAAAGTTATCCCGACCAACCGGTGCTAAAAGAGAAAAACGAAGTTGATGGCTTGATTGCTCTCAGAGAAGAAAAAATCGCCTACATCCCTTCTGCGGCGGGTGAAATTATCTTACCCGCTATCAAGGTAAGCTGGTTCAACACGCAAACCCATCAGATTGAAGTGGCCAGCTTACCGCCGGTAAAATTACAAGCACTCGGCTCACCAACGGCAGATGTTCCGGTTGCAAGTGAGTTAGAAACACCTGAGCTGCACGCTCCGGTTAAATCTATGGATAACAGCGCACCCCAACCGTCAGGTATCTCCCGTCATCCTGCCTGGATGTGGCTATCCCTGATTCTATGTTTATGCTGGTTGAGTACCCTTATTTTCTTTTTAACAAAACGTCGTGTTAAAGATCCAGTCTCTGAAGAGACAGAATCATCTGAGAATATAAATTTCTTTTCTCTGAATCGACTAAAATATGCCTGTCAAAACAATAACCCCCATCAGGTACAACAAGCATTGATCGCCTGGGGACAACACCACTTTAATGCTCATAATCTGACAAGCATTGCCCGTTACTGTGATGAACCGTTGGCGGAGCAAATCCAGCGATTACAGCAGGCATTATATTCAGAAAAGGACTCACAATGGGATGCGGCCCAACTCTTCAATACGTTCAAAAATTTCAAGCCTGAGCAAGAGAAACTGAACGCTGATAACGAACCGCTGGAGCCTTTATTTAAACTGTAGATAATGTCAACTTCTGACTTTTAATTGTTCAACGGCTTCAAGAACATTAAAAAACACCTGTCCCGGCGCAAGTTTTTCGAGAAAGTCAGTGCGTTGCAGACGCCTGATCACAGGATATTTCAAATCAGTGAAATTTAATGTGATGTGTTGTTTTTCCAGTTTATGATGAAGGCTTTCAATACCTTCAAAAGCTGTGGTATCGATATCGCTGATTGATGAACAGACCAGGACCACATGCTTTAATTGCCCTTGCTGCACCGCATGCTCCTCTATGAATTCCACGATGTAGTTAACATTGGCAAAGGTCATGTCCGCATCTATACGCACCAGTAGTAACTCTGGCCAGGTAGTCACCTCATAGTTTTTGACATTCCTGAAATGCTCTGTACGACACACTTGGCCGACGATGGCAATATGCGGATGACTGGTTTTCCATAAATAACTGCCAATGGTTGCAACCACACCGACCGCCACGCCCTCTTCAATACCCAGCACAAGCACGCCCAAAAAAGTCATGACTTCGGCCACACCATCGCCTTTGTCAAACGTCCAGGTACGGGCAAAATCTTTAATCTTGATCAAAGGAAAAATAGCAACCAGAATAATTGCGGCCAAAGCCGCTTTGGGTATGTTGGCAAAACTGTCCGCAACAGTTAGCACGGCAATCATCAACAGCACAACAGCGATCAACATCGCCATCTGCGAGCGGGCTCCAGCAGAAAAGTTGACCATGGTCCGACTAAAGCCACCTGCGACCGCCATCCCCCCGGTAAACGCGGCTGCGATATTGGCTGCTCCCAATGCAATCAATTCCTGGTTAGGCCGCACTTTTTCTTCTCTTGATCGCACGGTGACCTTGGCAATGGCGACACTTTCCACGTATGCAATCATGGCAACAAATAGTGCACCTGGTAATAAGGCCGTCCAGTGTCGCCAGTCTCCGAAAAAAGACGTGGTTATGCGAGGTAAACCGGATTGAATGTTACCCACGATTTTGACCTGATGGAGGTTGGCCAGATCCAACATGAATACACACAACGTTGTAATGATAATCACGCAAAGCGGCGCGGATTTTTTTATCCCTAATCGAAGTGCCGGGTGAAGCTGCACAAATCGCATAAAAAAACCGGCAACGTTGCCATATCCTAGTAGAAATACCACACACCCTGCGCTAAGCCAGGCTGTTGTAACATTCACCTGGCTGATATAGGTTTCAATACATTCAAGTTCCGTAAGGCAAACTGGCTTGGGTAGTCCTAATAAATGCCTGAACTGGTTAAGCACGATCAATAACGCTGCACCACTGGTGAACCCGGTCAACACAGGATGACTGATGAAATTTACCAGCCCTCCCATGCGCAAGGCTGCCAGCAACCACAAAATCACGCCGGTTTCTGCTGATAAAATCAATGCATTTTGCACCGGGTTTGCGTAATGGGCTAGTTCAGGTGCCGACAGAATACTGGCAATCATAATCGCTGCAATCGATACCGGACCAACAGATAAAGCACGACTGGTGCCCAAAAATGCATAAATTACAGGCGGCAACAGACTAGCATATAGCCCCATTTCTGCAGGCACACCCGCCAGCATGGCATAAGCAATCCCTTGTGGAACCAGCAGAATCGCGGTAATAATTCCAGCAAACACATCGCTGTGTGCCTCTTCACGTGTGTACGTTTTTATCCAACTAAAAAAAGGAATGTGACGATAAAAAAAGTTGCAGAACATGCTGGATAAGATGATGGGCTCCTGCATCCGAAATCAGATACAGGAGCGTAAGGAGAGTGGGTTTGATTATTGGCTGTCTTTTTCTACCAGACTGGCGCTATAGCTTTCCTTGTGCGGAATATCAATGCGATACCCTTTGATCATGATGTGCCAATATAGGAAAGGGAATCCAAAGGTTTTTCCAAACCACCATAATGCACTGTTGGTGCGTGGATCTAGAAATGGAAAAGAAGGGGTGACCTTACCTCCATAGGAAAACTCGGCCAGCATGACGGTGCTCAATGACGTGGTCAACGGACATGAACCGTAGCCATCATAGCCTTCTGCAAGTGCTTGGTTTTCTTTCAGTTTAAGAATATTATCCACGACAACCGGCACCTGCTTTCTTACGGCTGCCGCTGTCTTTGCATTTGGTGTATTGGTCACGTCGCCCAGCCCAAAAACATTACTGTATTTGGTATGTTGCAAGGTGGCTTTATTGACATCCAGCCAGCCAGAATCGTCCGCCAACGAACTTTGTTTGATAAAATCGGGCGAACTTTGTGGTGGCGTCACATGAATCATGTCAAATTCTTTGCTCACCTGGATCTTGTTGCCATCCGCATCGCTTGTTTCAAAGGTTGCTGTTTTTGCTGCACCATCGATGGCCACTAGGTTATGTCCAAAATTGGCAGTGATGCCATATCCTTTTATCACTTTCATTAAGGCTTTGGCGAAAAACGGCACACCGAACATGCCCGGCCCTGCATTCATGAATTCAATATTAATCTTGTCTGCAATGCCTTTCTTTTTGAATCGATCGGCTGCCAGATACATGATCTTTTGTGGTGCTCCGGCGCATTTAATCGGCATAGGCGGCTGAGTGAACAAGGCTGTACCGGCCTCCATTTTCTGAATAGTTTCCCACGTATATTCCACGGTATCAGCCGAGTAATTACAACAAACGCCATTCTTGGCAAGCGTTTCTTCAAGCCCTTTGATTTTGCCGAAATCCAGTTGCAAGCCTGGGCAAACAACCAGAAAGTCATAGCCAATCACTTCACCTGATTTCAGGGTTACTGTATTTGCATCCGGTTGAAAAGACGCTGCGTATTTTTTAATCCACTCGATGCCTGGATTGATCAGGTCTTTTTCATTGCGGGTCGCCTGTTTCAAGGTATAGGCACCTCCTCCAATGATGGTAAACCCGGGCTGATAATAATGCTTTTCAGAAGGCTCAATAATCGCAATATCCATATCCGGATTTTTGCGTTTCATGTTATTTGCAGTAGACACTCCTCCGGCACCACCGCCTACAATCAGCAAAGTAAACTTTTTTTCACTCATGATCTCCCCTTTATTATGTTGTTAGGATAGTCCAGCGGTACTTTGCCTTCGCTCAGTTAGCCTGGCTCCATGCCTGATAGCCCCCAGCCAAAGACAGTACATGTGTATATCCCAGTTTTTGAAGATTCTCTGTTGCCAGTGCAGAACGGCTTCCTGATCTGCAATAAACGAGATAAGTTTCAGATTTATCCGCCAGTTCAGGAAAATTGGTGATTTTGAATTCCAATACTCCTCTGGGAATATGTATTGCATTGTCAATATGTCCCTGATTAAACTCTTCAGGTTCGCGCACGTCAATCATTTTTATACCATTCTCTCCAATTAATTGCTGTGCATGCTGTATATCTATTTCAGTGATATTCTGTCTTGCCATGGCCACCAGATCAGATGGGGAACCTGCCGGATGTGACGCCGCCTGTGGTGTTCCATCATTTTTATCCGCCATCTGCATGGCTTTTTCCTCATCAATGCCACAATAACGGTTGGCGGGCACAGCCATATCGATCAGTTTTGGCTTGGGCAGATTCAGATTGGCCATAATTTCGATAAACTCTTCACGACTTTTTCCTGCCAGACGGCTGTTTAGTGTTCTCTCCTGCATGATGTTACTTATCCAGCGCCCCTTATAATCATGTCCAGGGTACACGATAGTATCCCCAGGCAGAGTAAACAAACGCGTGGTTATCGCATCGTAAAGCGCCCCGGAATCTCCACCCTGAAAGTCGGTGCGCCCGCAACCGTCAATGAATAATGCATCACCAGTAAACACCCGGTCCCGCCATAAAAATGACATGCTGCCAGGCGTATGACCGGGTGTAGCTATAACCTTGATTGTTTCACTTTGTCCAAATGTAAACTCATCACCCTCTTCAATTTGAAAATCCGCACTGACCGCACCACACTGCTTACCAACAGCTGTCTGGCATCCAAGTTTTTCACGCAATAATCCGCTGGCCGTAACATGGTCAGCATGCACATGGGTTTCCAGGCAATATTTCAGGGTGAAATTATTTTGTTGGAGTAATTCAAGATAGGCATCCAGTTGTGTATCAACGGGATCAATGAAAACAGCGTCATTGGTTTCAGGGTCAGCAATGACATAAGTATAGGTATAACTTTCTTTATCAAATAATTGTCTAAAAAACATCAGTTTGCCTCCACGGGGAAATTATACAAACCGGGCCATAGGGAAAGCCCATACATTAGAATTTAATAATATTCTATTATTTTATAGGAGTCAACCCCAACTTTACAACGTGATGCCTTATCCAGACGCTTTCTGCTGAACACGTTCTTGTTATTAGTGCTTATTATTTTAAATGCTCCCGAATGATATACAGCGCAGCAATGGTACGCGCTTCGGTACATTCTCCGGTTGCCAGCAATGCAGGAATATCATCAAGTTTCCAAGGCACAACCTCAAGTTCTTCCGGTTCATCTCCGGCCAATTTTTCTTCATACAACTCTGTCGCCAGCATGACATCAATCGTATGTTCCATATAGGATGGCGCCAATGACAAAGACATGACAAACTGGAGACGTCCGGCACCATAGCCGATTTCTTCCTTTAATTCACGATTTGCCGCCTGTACATTATTTTCTCCATCATCCAGCTTGCCTTTTGGTAGTCCCAGCTCATAGCGATCCACACCTGCGCCATATTCACGCACTAGCAGAACCGTTTCCTTATCCAGCAGGGGCACGATCAATACCGCGCCCAGACCTTTTCCACCGCGCACCAGGCGTTCAAAACTACACCGTTTTCCATTGCTGAATTCCAGCTCAAGCGCCTCGACATTAAACAGCCGACTGCTGGCTACCATCTTCGTTGCCAATATTCTGGGTTTGATTGACATGAGTTTTCTGATTTAATCGCGTAGAAAATTATCTTCTCCTTCAATATACCCCACTATGATCATAAATTGGAACACTATTGATACGGTTTTGCTGGATATGGATGGCACCCTGCTGGATCTGAATTTTGACAATCATTTCTGGAAAGAATTTGTGCCGCAAAAATATGCCGAACTGCATAGCCTGTCGCTGGTTGAGGCGAAAGACTATCTCGTCCCTGTTTTTAAAAGTATGGAAGGAAAAAGGGAGTGGTATTGTCTGGATTACTGGAGCGAAGCACTTGAACTGGACATCATCGGGTTAAAGCAGGAAGTCGCTGAATTAATCAGTGTATTGCCGCATGTGGTGGAATTTCTGGATGCGTTAAAAAGCAGCCCCAAGCAAGTCATGCTGGTGACGAATGCTCACCAGGATACACTTGGGCTGAAAATGGAAAAAACCCGGCTAAGCCATTTTTTTGATCGCATTATTTGTTCGCATGACTTTGGCATGGCAAAGGAGCAGGATGGATTTTGGCAGGCTCTGCAGGCAAAGCATGTCTTTGACAAACAGAGCACCCTGCTGGTGGATGACAGTTTACCTGTACTGCACTCCGCGCGTGAATTCGGGCTGAATCATCTGGTGTCCATCAAACGACCTGACAGTCGCCAGCCAGTCAGAGACATTACGTCGTTTCCTGCGATTCACGATTTCCGGGAGTTGATGCCGGTTTGATTTCACCTGATTCAGATTCAGATTCAGATTCAGACAACATCGTCTCACTGCTGTTCTGGCTGGACAGCTCAGATGGCCCATCACTCTGCACCGGTGCTGCGTCAATCGCATCAATATCAACGAGGGAAGACTCTGGGCGCCCAGGCATAGCATTGTCAACCGGCTCGGCTTGTTCTGCCATCTCAGTCATGTTCTCATGCAGATCTTCAGTCAGCGGCAGTTGTGATTCCTCCTGCATTTCTGGCACCTGCTCTTCCGCTAAACTGGCTTCAACATTAACAGAAGCCTCGTCGCTCTTTGCAGATTCAGCCTCTGCTTTTTTACCTTCACCTGCTGTAAGCAAGTCATCGGTAATCGACTCAACCGGTATTTTTTCCTTGATGAAATCTTCAATATCCGGCAGATAATAGGCATATTCTTCACAAATAAAACTGATTGCTTCCCCTGATGCACCGAACCGTGCGGTGCGCCCAATGCGATGAACATAATCCTCAACATCCTGCGGCAGGTCGTAATTGAAAACATGTGAGACATCAGGTATGTGCAATCCTCTTGCTGCCACATCCGTTGCAATCATCAAAGTTGTCCGGCTTTCCTGAAAGTCATTCAGCAATCGTTGACGCTTTTCCTGTGGAACATCACCGCTTAACAGTGAAGTTCGGTAGCCTCTTTTTCTCAATGCCCGGTTAAGATGCTCAGCACTGCGTTTGGTGTTAACAAAGACAATGCTTCGCTCAGGTTCCAATATGCGCAATAGACCAAGTAATAAAGGTGTCTTCTGATCATTCGCCGGACAATATGCAATCTGTCTAATGGCTTTGGACGTTTTCTCTTCCATCTCAATTTTGACCGTCACCGGATTATTCATATGCTCATAGGCAAGCTCCATAACCTTGTAGGACATGGTCGCCGAAAACAGCAGATTCAAGCGTTTCTCCGGGGGCGGCATGCGCCTGAGTAAAAACCGGATATCCTTGATAAACCCGAGGTCAAACATTCGATCAGCCTCATCCAGCACCATCACCTGGATATTATCCATCGAGAAGACATTCTGCTTGTAAAAATCGATGATTCTACCCGGGGTGCCAATAATCACATCCACATTGGATTTAAGTTTGGTTTGCTGTTTCTTGTAATCCGTCCCGCCATACACCAATGCAAATTTCAAATTCAGATGCGGACTGAGTTGCACAGCATCTTTATGAATTTGAATCGCCAGTTCGCGAGTAGGTGCAATGATGATTGCCCGAGGGTATTTTATTTTTTTGCTTTCATCATTCAACAATTGCTGAAAAGTCGCCAATAAAAACGTCGCTGTTTTCCCAGTCCCTGTCTGCGCCTGGCCCGCAACATCCTTGCCTCTTAATAATAAGGGTAATGCTCTGTCCTGAATCGGCGAACAATTGATAAAACCAGCTTCTTTCAGCCCCTTAATAATGATGTTTGACAGTTCCAGATTGCTGAACTGCGTTTCCGTTAAATGTGTTTTTTTCATATTAATAGGATAACTGAAAAATGAATTTCTCTGAAATGCATTGACAAAATATCCTGCCTGCACATATATTCACAACCTTTGAAATCTTTTGGAGAAAAACGTGAGTGACTTGGTCCTTCATGTATCTGACGCTGAATTTGATGATACCGTTTTAAAGTCAGACACCCCTGTTCTGGTGGACTACTGGGCAGAATGGTGCGGTCCCTGTAAAATGATTGCCCCTATTCTCGACGAAGTAGCTGCTGAATACGAAGGTAAATTAGTTGTTGCCAAACTGAATATTGATGATAATCCTCAAGCACCACAGCATTATGGTGTGCGCGGCATCCCTACCTTGATGATGTTCAAAGGCGGGGAGGTAGAAGCCACTAAAGTAGGTGCGTTAACGAAATCCCAGCTGACTGACTTCATCGACAGCAATTTGTAATATCTGTATTAAACTGCGCCTCGTCTAATTTTTTCTGGACGAGCGCAGTAGTTTCGGCTATAGTTCTTATCACGCTTTTCTCAGAGCGACCCAATCCATTTTAATTACCTCAACATAGAATTTCCTCAGACCCTTTTTATACGGCTTTCTGTCGTATTTCATTTTTCTATAACCTATGAATCTTACCGAATTAAAATTAAAACAAATCAGCGAAGTCATTAGCATTGCAGAATCTTTAGGCCTGGAAAACATTGCTCGCGCCCGCAAACAGGAACTGATCTTTTCAATCCTTAAAAACCAGGCAAAAAGTGGCGAAGATATCTACGGGGATGGTGTTTTAGAGATATTACAGGATGGCTTCGGCTTTTTAAGAACACCGGGCTGCTCTTACCTTGCCGGCCCTGATGATATTTACGTTTCGCCTAGCCAGATCAGGCGCTTTGGGCTGAGAACCGGAGATACCATTAGCGGCAAAATTCGCCCACCCAAAGATAGTGAACGCTATTTCGCCATGCTTAAAGTTGAAAAGATCAATTTTGAAGCTCCCGAAAATGCAAAACACAAGATTCTATTCTCCAACCTTACTCCTCTTTTTCCCAACCAGCGCTACCGCCTTGAACAAGGCAACGGCTCCAGTGAAGACCTGACCGGACGCATTATTGACCTGATCGCTCCAATCGGTAAAGGTCAGCGTGGCTTGATCGTATCGCCCCCTAAAGCCGGTAAAACCATGATCATGCAGAACATTGCACATGCCATTGCCGAGAATAACCCTGAGTGTTACCTGATCGTTCTACTGATTGATGAGCGCCCTGAGGAAGTCACGGAAATGGAGCGTTGTGTGCGCGGTGAAGTGGTCTCCAGCACCTTTGATGAACCGGCCACACGCCATGTTCAAGTCGCTGATATGGTTATCGAAAAAGCCCGCCGCCTGGTTGAACATAAACAGGATATAGTTATCCTGTTAGACTCCATCACCCGTCTGGCAAGGGCTTATAACATGGTTGCGCCCTCGTCGGGCAAACTGCTTTCTGGGGGGGTCGATGCCAACGCCCTGGAAAAACCGAAACGTTTCTTCGGTGCGGCTAGAAATATTGAAGAAGGCGGCAGCCTGACCATCATCGCGACCGCGCTGGTTGACACCGGCTCGCGTATGGATGAAGTCATCTATGAGGAGTTCAAGGGTACCGGTAATATGGAACTCCACCTGGAACGTAAAATTGCCGAGAAGCGTGTTTATCCTGCGATCAACATTAATCGTTCTGGCACACGCCGTGAAGAGTACCTGGTAGATCCTGAAGAGCTGCAAAAAACCTGGATTTTACGCAAAATCCTGCAACCTATGGATGAAATGGCTGCGTCGGAATTCCTGCTCGGCAAAATGAAAGACTTTAAAACCAATAATGAATTTTTCGCTTCAATGAAGCGTTGATTCGGACTTTCATAAGCCACGAACCAACATATCGTGGCTTATCCCTCCTTTGGCGGCACGTAACCTTCAGGCACTTGAAAATTGCCTGAGAATAAAAATTTTTCTCTTTCTGCTTCCAGAATTTTTCTTGCTCGCGGATCAAAACTGGCCAAACGCTGCTCATTAATAATCATCGTTTGCATATCGACCCATTCCTGCCACGCCTGGCGTGATATATTTTCAAAAATATACTGCCCCTTTTCGCCTGGAAACGGTGGTTGTTCCAGCCCTTCCGCTTCAATTCCCAGTTTTTGACACTTGACCATTTTCGCCATTTTCAATTACCTCTGTTGACCTTTGCAAAATGCGTTTTATCGGCGCAGGCATTCCCAATGCCTGAACTTGACTGGATTTATACCAGACCCATGAATCCGCTTCCATCACATTATTTTTGGGGTTTTGGCAAACCACTTTGAGCACCGTATAATCCAGATGATAATGGGAGAATGTATGGCGTTGCACCGGATAATCCAGCACCACCTGAATATTCTCTGATTGCTGACCACACCAGGCCAATAATGCCTGCTTAGTGGAAAACTCAGGCAAACTCCATAACCCCCCCCAGATGCCGGCAGGTGGACGTCGATATAAAAGCACGTTGTTGCTTTCAATCAGCAGCAAAAAAAACACGTTTTTAACCGGCATGATTTTTTTAGGTTTTGGGGTTGGTAATTCATGCGTGCGGTGGTTTTTATACGCCACACAATGCTCATTTAAAGGACAAGCGAGACATTTTGGCTGACGGCGTACACAGAGCGTCGCCCCCAAATCCATCATCGCCTGGGTATATTCAGCGATGCGTTCATGAGGCAGCAGCTTTTCACTTAAAGCCCAAAGCTCCTTTTCCACCCTCATCTGCCCTGGCCAACCGCTAATGCCATAAAAACGCGTCAGCACCCGCTTTACATTACCATCCAAAATCGCAAAGCGTTGTTTAAAAGCAATGCTTAAAATTGCACCTGCGGTAGAGCGCCCAACCCCTGGCAGCTTCAAGATCTCGTCAAAGACATCCGGAAATGTCCCTTGTTCGGCAATCAATTGTGCGGCTTTATGTAGATTTCTCGCCCGCGCGTAATACCCCAACCCTGCCCAATGTTCGAGAACATCGTCAAGGGGCGCGTCAGCCAGCGCCTGTATGGTCGGAAAGCGCGTTATAAAACGTACAAAATAGGCTTTCACTGTCGTCACCTGAGTTTGTTGCAGCATGATTTCTGACACCCAGGTTTGATATGGTGAAATGTTTTGTTGCCAGGGCAAATTCTTGCGCCCGTATGTATCAAACCAGTTTAAGATACTCGAATGAAATACTTCGGGAGCTATTTCCGGCTGTTTAATTATGCCTGTCAATCAAAAAAACCCTTTAATCAAATCACCCACACCCGGACCGATTTTTTCATCCAGTTTTTTTAACACTTCATCCGCCTTTTCGTTAATTTTTGCCTTGTTTTTTTCCAACAGCATAGAAGCAATATCGACGGTATAACTGGGTTGTTTAAACGTACCGCCAATGTCGACAATCAGCGGCAAACCTTTAATCTGCTCTGGTTGATCCTCAGCTGTCTTTTTAACCACTCTACCGTTTATCGTGTAATCCAGCTTTTCCGCAACCAGATTGACTGTTCCTTGCCCATTAACTCTGACACGTGAAGAAATCGCTCTTAAATCATTATTGCTCAAAACCCCATTTCGAATACTGCCTGTACCGCTGATTGCTTTGAATACACTTTCATCATTTTTATTATCTGTTGGTAATGGTGCACCATCAATCAAGGCTTTGGTGTTATCAATTATTTTTTGAATATTAATACCTTTAACCACACCATCATTAAGTTTAAAGCTGATATTGCCCGATAATGCTGATTTTATAGCCTTAACTGAATTCCCCCGGGTATTTAATTTTGCTGTGGCATTCAACTGCCCAGTCATTTTGACATCTTCTGTCTGCCAGTTTTTTAACAAAGGCTCCATCTGCACATTACTCAGTTTTTCATTCAATGAAATTACCGGCGTTTTTCCACGCACATTAACCACAGAACTTCCTTTATAGGAGCCTTGATAAAGACTGCTGATGGTTTGACTGGTTTTTAGCACGCCATTACCTGCATCAAGATCTAATTGAATGCCTTTAATATCAACATTATTAATATTGAGTGTTTGAATTTTTATTACGCCATCCAGGTTAAGTTTTCTCAGCATATCCACTGGCAATAAGGTGGCACCTGCAGCAGCTACCGCAGCCGGGCTGACCGGCTTGCTGTCAGATTTTTTACTTTTCGGCGCCATATAGCGATCCAAATCAATATGATCCAGAGACAGATTCAATATTGTCGTTGGCGTTTGAAAATTACTGACTTTAACGTGTCCCTGTAACACACTTTCATCGATAGTAAGCTGTAACTTATTCACATCAATCGACGTATTTGTCGCCTCAAAATCAAGATGGGCGGCTACTTTATTCAACGCCGCTGAGTCTTGCATGCTTAACTTGTTGCCAAGCACATCAAGCTGTTTTTTCAGGTTAAACTCGGGCACATTCAAACGTCCCTTATATTCACCTGCCTGTTTGATTTTGCTGCCACTGACTTCCCCCTGCAAAAGCAGGTTTCCAGAACTCAATTGCAAGCCTGTAATTGACAAGGTTTCAGCGGCAAGATCAATATCAATATTGCCGGCTAACCCTGCCTCAAGTTTGTTTCCAGGGATCGATTCACCTTCACTGATACTCTGCAGCTTAATATTATGCAGCTGAAATTGTTGTACATTGCTATCGACCATTAAATCCGTCGCCAATTTCAATTGCTGGGTCATGCCTGATTTTTGATCAATGACATTAAAGCCCAAATTGACCGGCACTTGTTTCCCCAGCTCAAGTTGATCACTGCTCAAGAAAAAGTCTTTGATCTGAATTTTTTTATCCTGCTGCACATCATGCCATTGAATATTGGCATTTTCTATCGCAACCCCACCAATGGCTAATGCAGCAAGCATGGATTCCCCGCCTTGTGTTGTCGCCTGCTGTTTAACATCCGTTGTTTGCGCCTGTTTTTTAGCCCCCATATCCTGCCAGTTGGTCACGCCTTGTTTGTTTTTTGTCAGGTTTAACTGCAATCCGTTTAAAACAATACGGCTGATTTCCACCTTTTTGGAAATCAATGGTAACAATTTAACCCGGATATCCGCCTGATTGATTTCCGCAAAATAAGGCTCTGGAAAACCTTCTGCGTTGCCTAGCGCAAGCCGCCCAGTAGACAATCCTATCCAGGGGAAAACAGACATCGAAAAATCGCCGTCAATCGTTAAGTCTCGACCCAGCGCCCCTTTAACTGCGGTTTGAATTTGTGGTTTGTAATCATTTGGGTTCACAACCATAGGAACCACAATAATGGCGGTTACTAATAACACCACAAAGCCAGCACATATCGATAACGTAATCTTAATCGTCTTGCTCATTTTTCTCACCCGGAATTCAACCTAAAAATATCAGAGCCATCTGACTGCATGCTTAATACGTGAAAAACTTTTACCGTTGAGGTAACGTGCAATCAACAGAATTATCGAATACTATAGACGACGTTTTCAATGGAAGAAATCAAATCCAATAAAAATACTGATTCTACTACAGGGGGAGCACTACCATGTTATTAACAGCAAAATTTGCCGGCATACTGATAATGATCTGGTTTTATTTGACTGGAAAAAAAGCCGAAGAGCAAGGCATAAAATGGGCCATCATCGGGGTAGTTGGGTACTGGCTGACCTGGTGGCTGGCAGACCTTCTTATTCTGGATGCATTAGTAGGCACTGTAAAAGGCGGAAGCGCCTTTTTGGTCACTCAGATACCAGTGCTAATCAGCATTGTTGTCTCATTTTTCATTCGCAAAAAGCTGTTGGCTGAAGCTGAAAAAAACGAATAAAATCTTGACCTGCCCAGCAATAAAAAAGGGTGCCGAAGCACCCTTTTTTATTGCTTAATGAAAGCTGAAACTTACAAAGCGTCAGCGTTTTCACCCAGATATTTAGCAACCCCATCCGGGCTCGCATCCATACCCGTGTCGCCTTTATTCCAGCCAGCAGGACACACTTCACCATGTTCTTCGTGGAACTGCAACGCATCAATCATACGTAACATTTCATCCATGTTACGACCCAAAGGTAAATCGTTAACCACCTGATGACGAACCACACCATCTTTATCGATCAGGAAACTACCACGATAAGCGACACCTACACCGTCAACTTCTACATCATAGTCCTGACAGATGCTATGTGTCATATCAGCCGCCATGGTGTATTTAACTGGGCCAATACCGCCTTCATTAACAGGTGTATTACGCCATGCATTATGTGTAAAATGCGAATCGATAGACACCGCCACCACTTCAACGCCACGGCTGGTGAACTCATCCATGCGGTGATCCAGAGCAATCAGTTCACTAGGACATACAAAAGTAAAATCCAGTGGGTAAAAGAAAACCACCGCATATTTGCCGCTGGTTGCAGATGAAAAACTGAACTCATCAACAATTTGTCCATCACCTAAAACAGCAGGGACAGTAAAATCTGGGGCTTGTTTGCCAACTAGTACACTCATTACTTCACTCCAAAAAATTCTTGTAAAACAAGGGGTTGATAAAATTTCCAAAATCAGGAATCAGACCGCATTTATTCTACACCAATTCACTGGGAATTAGATCAGTTAATACTAAATTTTTTACTTGAAAAACAACTCGGTTTAGTGCTATTTTGTAGTCAAAAAATTACAATATTAACGGCAAAGATAGGCTCCATTTCTTAAGAATTGACACTATCCGTAGCACGCCGCACTTAGCTTCAGGTAGGACACATGGCAAAAGTAAAACATATTACCGAACCCGATGAATTTGGGTATCAAGTACGCATTGTAAGACGCGGCAAAGAAAGTAGCCGCTATTTTTCCCACAAACTCTGGGGAAACCGCAGTAAATCATTGCAAGCAGCAATTACCTGGCGGGACCAGATGCTGGTTGTGCTCAAAGGCAGCAAAACACGCTTCCTGAAACCGCCAAAGAATAAAACCACTACGGGTTTAACCGGCGTATCCCGCACCATCAAATATGACCACAGAAAAGACAAAAGCTACCTTTGCTATACAGTTTTCTGGGTTAAAGACGGAAAATCACGCAATAAAACCTTCCAGGTTGGCAATATCGAAATTGTAACCGCAGATAGTGAATTACATGCTTTTAGAACTGCACGCCTGTTCCGTAGCTGTTATGAGCATGCCATTGATAACGATCTTCCTTTCGATGACAGTAGATTTGCTGGTTGGAAGAAAAAACGCTTATATGAAGACAGAGGGTTGAATTGCGTCGGTTAATTTACCTATCATAACTTGTGCAGGGACGCACATTTCACCCACTAGAAGGCTGTCGGGTTATGGGGTTCGTCGTCAGGCGAGTGAGACATCGAGCGACTTTTTTTGATCTTTAAGGCGCATAGTGGGACTACGTAACGGAAAAGACCGGAAAAATAAGCCGATATCCCATCCATCGCCACAGTAGAATTACGCATAATCCGACACCCCCTAGATCTCTTTCCCAGCTATTCAGACGCCAAATAACTCAACCATTGTTGAGCACTTTTTTTCTGCCTGTTAAATTGACTTGCCGAACGAAATGCCTGCATCGCCTGTTGCTTCCGATTGAGCTCATAGCTACTGACGCCTATCAACAAATGCGCCTGGCCGGGCTGCTTTAAACCTCCTTTTTGCAAGGCTTGTTGCAACGCACTGATGGCTTTATCCCATTGCTCCAGCTCAATATGAATTTGCCCCAGCCGCAAAAACAACTCACCCCTGGAATGCAGCAATGACGCCTTCGCCAGGGCATTGATTGCTTTATCGTATTCACGCGCCTGCAACCATACATTGGCCAGTTTTTCCCAGTTGCTCGCATGCCTTTTTACCGAGCCTGCCTTTAGCGCTGATTGCATTATGTCCGCCGCTTTGAATGGCGCTCCGACAAAACCATATAAATCAACAACCGACAAAATGTCCTTTTCCCTGTGCAGCACGCCTTTTTGCAATGCCAAATGTTTCACTCCGGCCGCTTTTTTATATTGCTTGCTTTGCACATAAACACTGGAAAGCTGCTCCCAATAATCTTTGTTATCAGGAAAACGTTTAATCAAGCGCTCAAGCAACTGAGCGGCAGAACGATACCGCTTTAACTCGTAAAGCAAGGCCAGATTCAATTGCAACCATGCCTCAGGCGGCTTTCTTTTTGACGCTATCGCCCGTTTAATATGGGGCAACGCTTGACTGTACTGTTTGGTTTGCGCATAAGCGTTGGCAAGCAACACACTTAATTCAGGATCTGGAGAGGCGTTTTTCGCCAGCCAAGGAACCAGCGTCGCAATGGCCTGACGATATTGCTCGGACGCCAGATACAACTGCCCTAAATTCAAAATCGCCTGCTGTTGCTGATCATCAGGAAACACATTTAAGTTTACTGCCTGCGCAAGCTGCTGAGCTGCTTTGACATATGCTGACTGTAACGCATTGACCGAAGACAAGGCACGCAGCACAGCAGCCTGTTCAAAGCTATTCTTTTTACTTTTTGATAACGCTATTTTCAACGTTTCCCGTGCCGCTGCGTATTTTTTCTTTTCAATCAATTCATTTGATTTACTCAGCTGTTTGAAAACGTTGGGAGAGACTGTGGTCTTCTTGCTCTGCGCAGTGACTCCACCGACAAAACAAATCAGGCACATCAATAGAACACTGCGTATCATCATCGTCTCAGTTTAAAGTCCATGACCTGCACGGCGCGTTGCCTGACGGGTTTGCCATTGACCAGTTTGGGCTTGAATTTCCAGCGCGTGATTGCTTTTAATGCATTACGGTTAAAGATTTCTGACGGCGCGGACGCCACCACAACAGCATCTTTCACACTGCCGTTTTCAGTAATGGTAAATTCCAGCTTCACCCAGCCCTGAATGCGTCGACGTTGAGCGCGTAACGGATAGCGCGGCTCTAT
>SPJL01004002.1_pt1 | contig 16937 bp, 13 predicted proteins | sample 3741751 | NCBI WGS metagenome assembly SPJL01 (sample SAMN10925998, study PRJNA522277) | cold seep metagenome | isolation source: Elba SIP-enriched marine methane seep metagenome, extraction at timepoint T3 | place: Italy: coast of Elba, Mediterranean Sea | reverse complement strand
GCCCTGTCCCAGCGGTCTAAGTTCTGGCATGCCTGACAAGCCCTGCACGCCAGTCCCCCTGAATAGCTGCAACAAGACGGTTTCCAGTTGGTCTTCACGATGCTGGGCAAGCAGCACATGATCCTGCGCATTTTCCAATAAACGCTCAAACGCCTGATAACGCGCCAGTCGCGCCGCTTCTTCCGGGCTTTGTTTGGGTTTTGCCGTAGCATCTACCTTGATTGAATGAAAAGCGATGCCCAATTGATCACAAATTTGTTGGCAATGTTTTTCCCATTGCGCAGCTTCTTGTTGCAACCCATGATTGATGTAAACCGCTGTAATGTTCTCTCTTACTTCCTTCCGGGACGCCAACAGATGAAGCAACACATGAGAGTCAATGCCGCCGCTAAACCCAATAAACAGGTTGCGATACTCATCCGGCAAATGGCTGGCAACATCAGCAAACGTTAGTAATTCTGACATGCCAGAAAGCAAAAAGGCCGTGAAAGCGGCCTTTTAATGTTGGGTTATTTAGCCGGTTCTTCACTATATGAACCATACCTCATAATTCGCTGATAACGTTTTTCCAATAGCGTGTCCATGTCTCTTGCTTCAGCTTTTAATTCATCCATATGACGAATCAGGGTTTCACGCAGATTCAATGCTGTTTTCTGGAAATCACGATGACCTCCGCCCAACGGTTCTCTGACCACCTCATCCAAAAAGCCCTGCTCTCTGACGCGATCTGAAGTAATACCCATCGCTTCGGCAGCCAATTGAGACTTTTCTGCACTCTTCCATAAAATAGATGCGCAGCCTTCTGGCGAAATAACCGCATAGGTGCTGTACTCCATCATTATCAATCGATCACCGACGCCAATCGCCAACGCGCCACCCGAACCGCCTTCACCTATCACGGTACAAATAATTGGTGTTTTTAATTTGGACATTTCAAACAGGTTTCGTGCAATTGCCTCACTCTGACCACGTTCTTCCGCCCCAATTCCGGGATAAGCCCCCGGTGTATCGATCAGGCACACAATAGGTACCTGAAATCGTTCCGCCATTTTCATCACACGCAATGCCTTGCGATAACCTTCCGGGCGCGGCATACCGAAATTACGATAGATTTTTTCTTTGGTATCACGCCCTTTCTGATGACCGATCACCACCACCGGCTGACCTTCCAGTCTGGCTAAGCCACAGACAATAGCCGGATCATCCGCAAAGACTCTATCACCATGTAATTCGAAAAAATCGGTAAACATCAGATCAATATAATCCAATGTATAAGGTCTACCAGGATGCCTTGAAAGCTGTGAAATCTGCCAGTCGCTTAATTCAGCAAAAATGGTTTCCGTGAGCATTTCACACTTTTCTTCCAGTTGCTTCAGGGTGTCAGAGATATTAATCTCATTATCCACTTCCACTTTACGAAGCTCTTCAATTTTGGCTTCCAGCTCGGCAATTGGCTGTTCGAAATCAAGAAACTTTAAATCCATAGATTTATAAAATTCATACTAAACCGTGCAATTTTATAGAAAATTGACTTTGATTTCTAACTTTATTAGAAACAATTTTTCAACCGACAGGAAAGTTATACAATCAAACAGGTTTTTACACACAGGTATCTCATGGACAGTCTTTTTGATGAACCCCACAATGATTTTGCGCCACTGGCCTCACTCATGCGACCGGTCTCCCTGGATGACTTTATCGGGCAACATCACTTGCTGGCGCCAGACAAACCCTTACGTACAGCTATCGACAAAGGCAATCTGCATTCACTGATTTTCTGGGGACCGCCGGGTGTCGGCAAGACGACGCTGGCGAAAATTATTGCGCAAAATTCACAAGCACGCTTTATAGAGCTATCGGCTGTGCTGGCCGGGGTCAAAGATATTCGCAAAGCCGTGGAGGAGGCGCGCGCATTAAAAGCCTCACATGGCAAAGACACCCTCTTGTTCATTGACGAAATCCACCGTTTTTCCAAAAGCCAACAGGACTCCTTATTGGCACCGATTGAAGACGGGGCAATCAAATTGCTTGGCGCAACCACCGAAAACCCGTCGTTTGAATTGAATAACGCCCTGTTGTCCCGGGTGCGTGTCTATGTTTTGCGCAGCCTGGAATATACTGACTTGAGACAACTGATTGATCATGTCTTGCAAGACCAAACCAATGGCCTCGCGTCGTTACAATTAATTATCGACGAAGATATCAAGGAATTAATTGCCAAATCTGCAGACGGCGATGCCAGGCGGTGCCTGAATATTCTGCAAATCTGTGGTGATTTAAGCGAAAACATAAACGGACGCGCCACGGTAACACCGGATGTGCTGAATGAAGTACTGCAAGGCCAGCTGAATCGTTTTGATAAACGCGGCGATATGTTTTATGACCAGATTTCCGCACTACACAAAGCGGTGCGTGGCAGCAATCCAGACGGTGCCTTGTACTGGCTGTGCCGGATGCTGGATGGCGGCTGCGACCCGCTGTACATTGCCCGTCGCGTCATTCGCATGGCGTCAGAAGACATTGGCAATGCTGATCCGCGTGGACTTCAAGTCGCCCTGGATGCCACGACCACTTTCGAGCGGCTGGGCAGCCCGGAAGGCGAACTGGCCATCGCTCAGGCAGTGGTTTATCTTGCCTGCGCCGCCAAAAGCAATGCCGTATACACCGCCTACAAAGCAGCAATGGCTGATGCTAAAGCCAGCGGCTCGCTGGACGTCCCTGTTCATCTAAAAAATGCACCCACCCGACTGATGAAGGAACTTGGCCACGGCAAGGACTACCGCTATGCACATAATGAAGAGAATGCCTATGCGGCAGGAGAAAACTATCTGCCGGAGTCGCTGGCAGACAGCCAGTATTATTTCCCTGTAGAACGCGGCCTGGAAATCAAGATCAAGGAAAAGCTGGACGCGTTAAAAAAGCTTGATCAGCGCTGATCTGTATTCGCATATTTTGTCTCACGTGATGGACACGAACGACCCCATCATTTTTCTCACAAATTCTCGATACCTAAATTTGCCAATTGATCCGCCTTTTCATTCCCTTCAATACCCGCATGCCCCTTAACCCAGATCCATTCGACCTCATGCGCTTGCAGTGCGTCATCCAGTCGTCGCCATAAATCATCATTTTTTACCGGCTTTTTTGCGGCGGTTTTCCAGCCATTTTTTTTCCAGTTGGCCATCCATTCCGTAATGCCTTGTAACACATATTTTGAATCGGTATGCAATTTGACCGTGCACGGGCGTGTTAATGATTCCAAGGCCTTTATTGCAGCCATTAACTCCATGCGGTTATTAGTAGTGTCTGCTTCCCCGCCCTGCAATTCTTTTTGCTTGCCCTGATAATCCAATAACACCCCCCAGCCACCCGGCCCGGGATTGCCTTTGCAGGCGCCATCGGTATAAATGACTACTTCGTCCAATGTTGTTCCTTTTTTGAAGAGGTTTCGATAATGTTTCTGGCAGCCGCCAGTTCTTTCTTTTTATGGGTGACCTTGCCCACTGGAATAACAGTGTATTCACGTTTTACCGCTTTGATTGCATAGGCATTAGACAATAAGGTATGCGGAGTAAAGGCACATTTACCCAATCTGATTTGATAACTGTCCAGATAAAACTCTGCGGTACTCAAAATTTCAAAATTCATCACGTTTAGCCAATCGACAATGCGGTTACAGCGAATAAAGTGAGACCGCCACGAATGAGTCCATTGCCGATCAAGAATAAACTGATAACGGACTGAAGGGCTGTACGGATTAAAATTAATAATGATGACTTCCCCACCGGGTTTAAGCACGCGGGCAATTTCACGCGCGGTTTCAAAGCGGCGATGATCAAATTCAAGAATATGCGGCAAAATCGCCAGATCAATCGTTTCTGATTGAAAAGGCAATGAGAAAGCCCTCCCCTGCACCCGAAGAGAATTATCACTGCCACATGAATGCGAATCGAAAATACAATACTTTCTGTACAGCGAAAAATCGATAAAATCATCCTCCCACCCTAGGCCACCGACCTGCAATTGTTGTTGCTTACAACTCACAGTTATTGATCTCTTAAGGTACTGGGTTTCCAAAGCCTTAAGCAATTTTCCACGAGGTGATTGATACAGTGCAAACAGAAACTTTCTTTTCATAGCCTAACGACTTCGCACATAAAAAAATAAAGGGACTACTTTTTGCATGACAATTATTAACCATGTCAAATTGATGACAATTTATTCTATACGATTCAATTCAGTACTAAAGAACACGTTACGTCATGACAAAAACCATAGCTAAATCAAATCCAGACCCGCTATAATTAAAACGGTTTGGACATAATACACTTAAGGTCACCCATGCAACGCCTCTCATTCATATTCTTTCTGGCCATTATAGGTCTGAACGGTTGCGCTCAGCAATCCGCAAAAAAAGTCGCTATTTTTGATGTTACAACGCCCAGTAAGCGACCCCATACCATCCTGGGTAATAAAAAACCTTCTCCAGCTCAGACGCACAAAGAAAAAATCAGAGTCGTTGTAAGAAAACAACAAACACCTCTTCCCTCAACCCCTGACCTGATCCCTAAAAAATCGCCGGATAATCTATGGGAGCGTATGCTCAGCTTATATACGCTTGACCCGATAGAAAACAAGCGCGTACAAAAGCAAATTGCCTTTTATTTAAAACACCCTTCCTACCTGACAAAAATTCAAAAACGTGCCGCACCGTACTTACATTTTATTCTGGATGAAATTCAGGCCAAGGGCATTCCCGGAGAAATGGCATTATTACCGGTAGTGGAAAGTGCCTTTTTACCCGAAGCCTATTCCCGAAGCCATGCGGCAGGTATCTGGCAGTTTATCCCTTCGACAGGACGATTTTTTGGCCTGAAACAAAACTGGTGGTATGACGGCAGACGTGATATTTACGCATCCACTAAGGCAGCAACACGCTATCTAAAAGAATTAAGCGAAGAATTTAATGGCGACTGGCACCTTGCACTGGCATCTTATAACGCAGGGAAAGGCAATATCCGCAAGGCCAGACGCAAAAACGCACGTGTTAACAAGCCAACGGATTACTGGTCTCTAAAGTTACGTAAGGAAACGATGGACTATGTCCCCCGTCTGCTGGCTGTGGCCCATATTTTTGCCAATGCAAAAAAATATCAACTTGAACTTTTAGACCTGCCCAACAAGCCCTATTTTGCCAAAGTCAATATTGGCTCACAGATTGATCTGGAAACAGCAGCCAACATGGCCAACATGTCGCAACAGGAATTCAAAATGCTGAACCCGGGATTCAATCGCTGGCTATCTGATCCGGATGGCCCGCATTATCTGTTGATCCCGGCTGACCAAAAACATAAATTCAATTTTAAACTGGCCAAACTTCCTGAATCCAAACGCCTCAACATTGCCCATTACCGCATCAAAAAAGGCGACAGCCTGAGTATGATTGCCAAGCGTCACAGCACCAGTATTCATGCCATCAAACGCATGAACAGGCTGAGCAGTAATAAAATTCGCACCGGCAAGTCGTTGTTAATTCCAATCAGAGCAGACAGTAAGCAGTTTACAAAAGCTCAGCGTAAACCACCTTCCGAACGCATTTATACCGTAAAAAGCGGGGATAATTTCTGGCTCATTGCCCGCCGCTTTTCAGTGCGAAGCAAAGATATTGCGCGCTGGAACAAACTCTCTCTAAGCAGCCTGTTAAAACCGGGACAAAAACTGATCATTAAAAAAGCTTAAAAAGCGCTTCTGCCAGCCAACTATGTTGGCGAATCGCGCCAGGAGGCTGTCGGGTTATGGTGTTCGTAACGAAGCGAACGGGACATCGGATATACCATCGGCAGTGTTTACCTGCAGGGCCGACTTGATTTTTGACAAACCAAACCAAAAAGGCCGGTAAAAACCGGCCTTTTTTTCAGTACAAATACGACTTACTTCAACAACGACTGCAGCAATCCATTCAGCTTGTGCACAAAGGCTGCCGGGTCATCGAGTTGGCCGCCTTCGCTGAGGATGGCCTGGTCGAAGAGGATATTAGTGATGTCGGCGAAGCGGTCGTCGTCCTGTTCGTTTTTGATGGCTTCGACGATGGCATGGGACGGGTTGATTTCCAGGGTCGGTTTGCTACCGCCCATGCCCATCATGCTCATGTCTTGTCCAGCTTCTTTCATGATACGTTCCATGTTCAGGCTCATGTCGTAATCCCCAGTGACCAGACACGCGGGTGACGCGGTCAGACGATGACTGACTTTTACCTCGTTTACTTTGTCGCCCAGGACTTCTTTGATTTGTTTCATTACGGATTCAAAATCCTTGTTGACTTCTTCCTGCTCTTTTTTCTCTTCTTCGGTATCCAGCTTATCCAGATCCAGATCGCCTTTGGCAACCGATTGCAGATGCTTGCCATCGAATTCAGTCAGGCTGGAGACCAGCCATTCATCCACACGGTCAGACAACAACAAGACTTCAATGCCTTTCTTACGGAAGATTTCCAGATGCGGGCTGCTTTTTGCAGCAGAAAAACTGTCTGCGGTAACATAGTAAATTTTGTCCTGTTCTTCCTTCATACGGCTGACATAATCGGCCAAAGACACATCCTGCTTTTCGCTATCCGTATGTGTGGATGCAAAGCGCAACAGTTTGGCGACGCGATCCTTGTTTTTTGCATCTTCAATCGGGCCTTCCTTGATGACGTTACCGAAGGTTGTCCAGAATTCTGCATATTTCTCGGCATCAGTATTGGCCAGGTTGTCCAGCAAGCCCAATACTTTCTTAACGGCACCGCCTTTAATGGTGGCAATTTGTTTGCTTTGTTGCAGGATTTCACGCGATACGTTCAGCGGCAGTGAATCCGCATCAATTACACCGCGAATAAAACGCAGGTAGCGTGGCATTAACTGCTCGGCATCATCGGTGATAAATACTTTTTTGATGTACAGTTTTACGCCGTGTTTGGCATCCCTGTCCCACAGATCAAACGGTGCGCGGGCAGGCACATATAATAATAAAGTGTATTCGTTAGTGCCTTCTACTTTGCTGTGCACGTGGACTAATGGATCCTGAAAATCGTGGCCTACGTGCTTATAGAATTCGTTGTATTCTTCGTCGGAAATATCTTCTTTAGACATTTTCCACAACGCCGAAGCGCTGTTTACGGTTTCTTCTTCCACTCTGGCCGGTGCAGTTTCATTGCCGTCATCATCGGTTTCTGCCGGAATTTCATTATCCATAACTACCGGAATAGCAATGTGATCTGAAAATTTCTTGACGATGGAGCGAAGACGAAAGCCATCCAGGAACTCTTCTTCACCGTCTTTAAGATGCAGCGTGATTTCGGTGCCGCGCGAGGCTTTGTCTACACTTTCCAGCGTGTATTCACCTTCGCCTGCTGATTCCCAACGCACCGCTTCACTTGCACCTGCTTTGCGTGTCGTCAATGTCACTTTGTCAGCGACAATAAAAGCAGAATAAAAACCCACACCGAACTGACCGATCAATTCACTGTCTTTCACCTGGTCGCCGGTCAGTTTTTCAAAAAACTGCTTGGTGCCGGATTTGGCGATGGTGCCGATATGTTCCTGCACTTCTTCACGTGTCATGCCGATGCCGTTATCAATAATGCTGATAGTCTTGGCATCCTTGTCAAACTCCAGACGAACTTTCAATTCGCTGTCACCTTCATACAGGCTGTCATTGGACAGCGCCTCAAAGCGCAACTTGTCTGCCGCATCCGATCCGTTTGAAATCAATTCACGTAAAAAGATTTCCTTGTTGCTGTACAAGGAATGGATCATTAAATGTAATAAATGTTTAACTTCGGTTTGAAAACCCAGCGTTTCTTTATTTGCTTCTACCGTCATTTTTTCTCTCAATTAATCAAAAAACGTGATGCTGGATGATGTGGGGATGGCTTTTTCATTTTTCAAGGCTGGCAAGTTTGTAATATCCAATTACACTTAATTTAAAACCTGAATCCGTCACTTCACTACGGCACAGGCTTAGATTAGAAGCTACTACGTCAATAATTGATTTGAGATGTCAGAGGGGCTCCCTGGACATCCTTGCCCGGGCAACAATGTCATTTGATATAAAACCGTTAAAAATTTTACTGGTAGATGATTATCCCAATATGCGCAAATCCATACGCGATATGCTGCGCACTGTGGATGCCGAGCACATTAGTGAAGCTGGGGACGGGGCAGGCGCACTAAAAGCCATGGGGAAAGAACAATTTGATGTGGTGTTGTGTGATTACAGTCTGGGTAACGGAAAAAACGGACAACAGGTACTGGAAGAGGCTCGCGCTGGCCGACTTCTGCCGTTTTACACCACCTTCATCATGATCAGCACGGAACAAACACCCAGCATGGTGTTAGGTGCCACGGAAATCAAACCGGATGAATATCTGGCCAAACCGTTTAATGCGCACCAGCTGTACACCCGCATTGAAAAAAACCACGCACGCAAATCCTATTTTTACCAGGTAGAGCGCGAAGCCAGCCGAGGGAATATAGCGGCGGCTATCCATCACTGCGAACAACTCCTGCAAAACGAAAACCGGAAAATGCACACCAGCACGTTAAAAATGCGTGCGGAACTGGCCATGAAATCCGGTGATTACGAGACTGCTGAACACATTTACCAGCAGGTACTGGAAAAACGGGAACTGAACTGGGCACGGCTCAGCCTGGGTATTATCGATCTACAGCAGAATCATGTTCAAGCTGCCATTGACTGTTTTAAAGGGCTCATCCAAAGCAGCCCGCTTTTTCTTGAAGCCTATGACTGGCTAAGCAAAGCTTATCTGGCAAGTAAAGATACACAGGCGGCAGAAGACATTCTACTGCAAGCCGTTCAACTGTCTCCTTCCTCCGTATTAAGACAAAAAAAACTGGCCCGAACGGCAGAAAGCAATAACAGTTTGCAAGTGGCCGAATCGGCTTATCGCAATGCGGTTAAATATGGTCAGTTTTCCATGCATCGCTCGAGCAGTGATTTTATTCAGTTGGCACGCATGTACCAAAAGACCGGCATGCCTGAAAAAGCGCATTCAGCGTTAAAGCAATTACGCGCTGAATTTGAAAATGACCCCGTCGTGGAAATGCATGCCTGCTCGCTGGAAAATGAATTTTTCCAGCAACAAGGTGAACAGGAAGTGGCCGATATGGCATTTAAAAATGCAAAAAATCTGCTGCACTCTCTCAGCGACCCTATTGATAAATACGTATTGCTGGATATGGCTCGATCCTGTTTCATCAATCAAGATGAAAAAGAAGCCAATAAAATCCTCGATTCGCTGATTAAAAATCATATTGAAGACGAAGATTTCATGAACGAAATCCGCAATATGCTGACACTGACCGGCAAGAACAATCATTGCGAACTGCTGATTCAGAAAACCAAACAGCAACTCATTGATATAAATAATCAGGGGGTTTCGTTGTTTAACCAGGGCAAAATTGCTGAAGCCTTATCATTGCTTCAGGAGGCCGCCAACGCCATGCCGCATAACAAGACTATTCTGTTCAATCTGGCAAAAATTGCCCTGCATGACCTCAAGGACAACAGCTCGGACAAGTTCCGTTTAAGCACTGCCCGCGACCTGATCAAACGTGCAACCAATGCAGGCATCACGTCAGAAAAACAGGCCAACCTGCAATATGAATTTGTTCGCCTGTCCCAACAACACAGCGGTAAATAATATGTCTAAAGATCGATCCTTTCAGTTTTCCACCGTACTCGCATCAACTGTACACGACATAAAAAATTCTCTGGGCGTATTACAGGGACTGATCAACAGTCTGTCAGACCACTACCGGGAAGATGACCATCCCCAATTCAAGCAACTGGCGTTTGAAGCCAAACGCATGAATCACAGCATGATGCAGTTGCTGGTGTTGTATAAGATTGATAACAAGCATTTCAGCCTGCACATTGATGAACATGATGTACAGGACATCCTGGATGATATTCAAGCACAGATCACCCCACAACTGCAGCAAAACACTCTCCAGCTGACGATTGATTGTGAAGACGGCTTACTGGTGTTTTGCGATGCCAACCAGATCAGCAATGCGGTCGGTACCATGCTTAATAATGCACAACGCTACAGCAAACGGCAGATACGTTTGTCCGCGTTTGAGGAAAAAGGCAACGTCTGCCTGTGCATAGAAGATGACGGCGTGGGTTATCCTCCCCAGTATCTGGACATCAACCCGCAGGATACCGCGAATATCGACTGGGTCTCCGGTAATACCGGACTGGGACTTTACTTTACGTCAGTCATCGCTTCCCTGCACAAAAACGGCACTGAGCAGGGATATACCAAAACTGATAATCAAAGCTCGCTGGGGGGGGCTCGATTCAGGCTTTACCTTCCCTGACAGATTCATCACGTTCTCCAGCACTTTCGTATTATTCTGGATCAGTGCAGCCCAGCCATGCCTGTGAGATAATGCAAAAAAATCATCACGGTGAGCATGATGGATAATAACAATAATAAACAAACGGCTGATTTAACCTATCTGAGAAAACTCAGAACCGGCCTGGCGATTGCCCAGGGCACTCGCTTGTTCTCAGCATTATTGAAAGAGGCTGAAGGCACGGTCTCTCACGATCAAACCAAGCGTGTCACCTATCTGACCACGCTGTTCACCCGCATTCATCGGGAAATGTTCCACCACTGGCGCGACCAGGCAACCGCCGATCACCGTCCGGGCACCATTCTTAGTCCTGATACGCGCAATGAATTTCGTAAAACCATCAGCCGACTTGTGCTTGATGACGAGAAACATCGCGATACGGCGGTTTTCGACAGTAACGGTTTTGTCATTAAATGCGATGATATTGCCGAGAAAATGGCCGAGTTTTACCAGCAAATGCGTAAAATACGCCCGTTTGATTATGGCAATCTGATTACCCTGGACTTTTTTATGGCGGCGCTGGGACATCTGCCGGCATTCAAGTCTGTTTATCCGCAAGGCATCGATTTCCGCCGTCTGGCCAAAGGGGACGCGCTACGTTTACATAACTCCGACAGCAACCACTGGGAAATCACTTGCGTGTTTGAACATGCGCTGGACCCTACCCGCAACAAAAGCCTGCAAAATAATGCCAACGGGTTTGGCAAATGGCCGGAAAACAAGTTTTCTCTGGCGGGCATCCCCTTTCTGTCGCACACTGCCGAGGACGGTACAGAGTGTTATGTCACTGTGGCGGGCGGTCTTGTTCCCTGTTCAAGCATCAAAGATGATGAATTTATTCAGGGCTCACATTTCGCTGATAACCCACTCAGCGTATCCAAAAATATTATCGGCTATTTGCCCGGTACCGAAGAATTCAGAAAACCGGATAAACATTCAATTGATGGCATCACCATAGGCAAAGACAAACTGGCACCACTGTTTTGTCTTGATGTAAACATGCTGACCGGCTTACGCTCGCCCAGTCATGCCGAATTTCTGGATTTATTACAGGAATGTGCGGGCGACAAAAAACAAGTATTCAAACTGGCCAATAACGAACCGCTAAAACAAAAAATGATCACCAGCGCCAATGGTGACAATCGTCTGAAACGCACAGTGGAAATCGCTTACGACCGCCTGGGCAAGGTCAATCGCATCCTGATCAACGCCCGTCAGGAAATTTTTGAAGGCAAAACCCCGGTGGTCAACCCCAAGCTGTTCATGTGTATGGGCGGGGCTGGCTCAGGCAAGAGTGCTGTTGAACAGATTGCCAAAGCGTATTGCGGCGAAAATTACGTCACTGCTTCATTGGATGAGTTTCGCAAAGTCAGTGACTTGTACCGAATTCTGACCGCTGCCGGTCATCACAGTGATGACTATGTGTATGTCGAGCCTTTCGCCAATCGCCTACGCGACCTGGTTGCACAACACGCCCGCGAGGCCGGTATCAACATTCTCTATGATGGCACCGGCATACCCTATCAGCCGCGCTATTCCACCATCATCAATCAATTCAAGGCGGCGGGGTTTCATACCCAGATTACGGCGATGGATGCTTTCCTGGTCAAACCGGAAGGACGCGAGCAGGAATTGTCACGCATGGCTGTAATCGACAGTGTAAAAAAACGCTTTGAAAAGCAGGGACGTGCATTGCCCTGGGTCATCACCATCGACAAACACATCCGTGCGCCGATGTCATTTTTGACTGCACTGGAAGATGAATACCTGGATAAAATCGCCCTGTTTGCCAATGACGGTGCCTATAACGCACATTATCTGGTTGCCGAGAGTTTTGCGTTTTCTGATCGCGAAATCAAACTATTGCAGCAACATCAAAACGACCTCAAACTGGCCGAATTTTTACGCACCATCATTCTCGACCATGATGCATCAGTGTTGAAAAATCTGGCACATCATGACAATGACAAAATATTGAAACTGCTGGGCAGAAACCCATCGTTCAGTGAAGACAATGTTGCCTACCTGGTCTACAGCAGTCATACCGGCCACAAAGTGCTGCTCATCTACAACACCCGCCGCATGGTCGATTTTATCGAAAAACGCCAACTCAACCCCAATGCCTCTGGCGAAGGCGGCCTGCTGCACAAACCGGAATCACTGCTGTTTCATGTCGACCCCAAAGCCAGGGAGCCCTGGATAACGCGGCTGCAGGGAACGAGTTGAACCCGCTCTCTTGAATTTTCTGAAAAATATAGAGCTCCATTCTCTTGTTATTGTTCGCGCAGATAGTAAGCTCCGCTTGGCTCCACGCCTCCATTGATAGCCGCCGCGCCTTGCACTCTGGCTAACATCTGCCCGGCAACAAAAGACGAGGATTTTGCTCATTCCTATTTTGTGACTGATCACGATCAATAAATTCACTGCAAATCGTTTCTGTTTTTTGGATGACCAGAGTATAAATTTGCAGCATGTTTTTCACCACTTGTGCGGACTGCAGTGCGCTTTCATGACATTGTGAATTGAGATGCAAGGCTAAGGTATAGATTTTCAATTTATTCTCCACAACATGACTTGATTCGGTGACTTTTTCCTGACTTTGCCGACACACTTGCTGATACAGTTTCTGGTATTCGCCAATCAACCTTGTATGACACTTACTCCAGACAAAGTACGCTTTATTTATTTCAAATTTCACCTATTATTTAATTATCACTTCGCCTAGAAGGCTGTCGGATTTTGGATGATTCTAATGCGGCGATGGGACATCGCGACGAACCCCATAACCCGACAGCCTCCTAGAAATTTTTTCATTTTTACAATAATAACGTCATGGTTTCCAAGTTCACTCGCATCCATGTCTATGAATTACAATTAGGTATGTTTGTAGCTGAATTGGATATTCCTTGGGAAGAGTCTCCATTTTTGCAGCAAGGCTTTGAGGTTGAAACCGCTGCGGATATTAAGGCCGTACAAAAGTCCTGCGAGTATGTTTATATTGATGCCTCGCGCCAAAAACAGGCCAGAGGAGCCATCAAATCAGCCAGCAACACCAATCTGTTCTCTTCCTATACGAAAGCTTCTGATACATTCGACAACACCAGTTCGCTGGTCAAAACAGTGATGGATGACATTCGCTTTGGTAATCAACTTAACGTAGCCGCTGTTAAGGAAGCTGTTTCCGAATGTGTTGATCGTGTCATTGAAAATCCTGATGCGATGATGTTATTTACACAATTAAAAAATCGTGATGAATACACATCGCAACACAGCATGAACGTATGTATTCTTTCTCTGGTGTTTGCACGTAGCCTGAACTACCCCGTAGACAAGCTCAATGAAATCGGCATTTGCGCCTTAATGCATGACATCGGAAAAATGAAAGTCCCTGATGAAATTTTGAATAAACCGGATAAATTATCCGAAGAAGAAAGCATAATCATGCGCACGCATACCGTTGAGGGGCGTAACATTTTAATGTCAGCAAGGGGTATCTATTCCGGCACGATTGATGTCGCTTACGCCCACCATGAGCGACTCGATGGAAAAGGTTACCCGCGCGCGCTGGATGCTTCAGGCATTTCTCCTTATACACGCATGGTCTCTATTGCTGATACCTATGATGCGATTACCAGTGACAGGGTTTATAAACCGGGACGGCTGCATATGGAGGCTATTAGTATTCTCACTAAATGTAGAAATACCCATTTTGATGGTGGCCTGGTGATTAAATTTATTGATTGCATTGGTATCTACCCAGTAGGAAACCCGGTAAAACTGAGCGATGAATCTATAGGTGTTGTGATAAAAGCAAACCCTAAAAACAAAACCCGTCCACTGGTTTTAAAACTGCTGGATAAAAACCATCAACCGATCAAAAAGACAGTGTTAAATCTGGCTGATCCCAATTGCCTTGATGCAGATAACCAGGCTTATAAAATAGTCATGGTGTTACCCAAAAGCCAGTTTGATTTCAGCACGCTTTATAAGCAACTTAATCTAAAAAAATGGCTGCAAGACGCGGCTAACTAAATCACCCTGCAATCACTCATTCCTTAAGGAACCTCTGATTAAGTTGGTTAGAATTTAGCTTGCTAAAAATAATTGGACTTGATCAAGGGTTCCTTAATTAACCAGATTAATCACCATGCGTTTAATTGCACCTGGTTCAAATGGTTTATCCACTACCGCTGAAACGCCAGACTTATCAATCGCTGCAAGACGATTCTGATTTTGTTCGCTGGTCACCATGAGGATGGGGGTCGACTGCTGCTTCGGCAGTGTCCGAATATGGGTGGCGAGCTCTATCCCATCCATATGAGGCATATTCAGGTCTGTAACCACCAGATCAAAGTAACGGTGTTTAATCAATGAAAATGCTTCATCACCATCATTCGCTGTCGTTATTAATTCAATGCCCATATCTCGCAAAATACGAGAGATATATTTTAATGCGAGCGGGCTATCATCGACGACCAAGGCACATACATCTTCTATATCAAAATGCTTGAGTTCTATCTTGCGCGGATTTAAATAATCCAGTGTTGCAGACAATGCAATATCCAGTTCTTCCAGAGTGAAAGGTTTGGGCAGAATACCGATGGCACCGGCCTGGCGGACCGGCTCAAGATAGCGAAAACTGGTTTCACTTGATATCAGCAAATAGGCCATATCATAGGAGTTTTCATGTTCTCTTAGGGCATGAAGTAACTCGACTCCAGTCATATCCGGCAGGTGCATTGCACTGATCAACAGATCAGGCGAACTTTGCTCTAATGCCTCCAGCATTTCATTTCCTGAGAGATAGCAGGTGATGTCTTCGATACCAAATTCCTGCAGGTACTGAGAAATAATTTGCTGTTGCGTCTTTGACGGCTCAATCAGAAAGACATGTAGATGGGTAAATTCTTTTTCACTCATGTTTCACAATGAACGTGTTCTAAACAGTGATAATCCAATATTAGCTTGTTTGCAAAAATGTTGAACCATGCTGTAATCTTTTTTGTGCAGTGCTGAAGGGCTGAATTTCCTGTCACAATACACTAAGCCGATCACTTTGTTCTCAGTGGCTATCGGCACAACAAATCCTTCTTCCTGGCCAATCACACTTCTTAACGCAGGCGTATACAGCGAAAAATTATGCTGAGGATGTGCCCAGATACTTTGTTTGTTAATTAATGATTCAAAAAAAAGATTATGTGGATGTTCAACGTTGATTTTAATTTTTTTATTTTCAGGTTTTCCCCATCCCAGCGACAATTTTTCGGTCAGGGACTTCTTATCTGCTGATACCAGCAAAAAAAGAGTTCTATCCATTTTCATCCCTCGATGAATACCTTCCATCACCATTTCAAACAACATATTTAAATCTATTTTTCCACTAATATGCTCGCTGATGTCGTCCAGTATTTGAAATTGTAGTTGTTGCGGATCAACGGCCTCTTCTTCATTGTCCTTAGCTACGTCCTGTTGTGACGCAGTTTTAATGTAACGTGACGCATCATTCGCACCAAACTTAAGCGCCATTTTGACAGCAATATCCGAATTTTGCTTAATCTGGGTTTTGATGAATTCAATTCTGTCCCCCGTCATTTTAGTTAACTCGCTGATACAACTCAGCATCATGTCTGAATCATCACCTTGTTTAATCGCCTGAGTTAACTTTTTGCCCATTTGCACCAGGGCAACGCGAGAATTTTTATGATCCGAAGATGAAATCGCTTCTTGGGTTAACCCGCCCAGATTCCAAACGTGTGCCAAAGAAGCCGATAATTGTTGAAGGTTAAACCCCAGCACCTGCTGTTCAGCAACATCGTGCTCAAGGTCTTTATGCTTAATCAGTTCAATGATTTGTTCGGCCTGTTTATTACCAAAACACCAAAACGCAATTTTTCCAATATTTTGCAATAAAGCTGCAATAAACACTTCTTCCGGATTTGAGTCATTCGTCCTAATTGCTAATTGTTTAGCTTGCACAGCCGCATGGATGGCCACACCAATTTCTTCACTGGCCCGTTGCTTATTCCTGGTTGAAATTATTGATTCAAAAAATGCACAGGCCAGGGTCAATTCACGAATTGTTTTTTCCCCAAGAATAACGATGGCACGAGACACCGTATTGATTTTTTGATTGGAAGGATTGTAATAGCTACTGTTACTGACTTTGAGTAACTGCGCAGTCAGGTTGGGGTCCTGCAAAATAACAGTGGCCAGTTCCATGGCGCTCTTTTTATCATCTTTCAGCGAATTGCAAATTGTATTCGCCGTATTGGAAAAAATGGGCATTTCCTTTTCGCACAACAAAGCCGTCCATTCATCGAGTGTTGACGGGGGCGTGGAATCGGAAATGCTGTCATTCATTTATAGCTTATTGATTTTTTCCTTCTGTTCCTTCAGGTTGGTTAATGAAGATTGCAATGTAGCCAGTTTATCCTTTTCTTTGGCGATCACTTCTGCCGGTGCTTTATCGACAAAATTCGGATTGTTGAGCTTACCTTGTATACGCGGCAGGTCTTT
>SPJL01001880.1_pt1 | contig 16984 bp, 16 predicted proteins | sample 3741751 | NCBI WGS metagenome assembly SPJL01 (sample SAMN10925998, study PRJNA522277) | cold seep metagenome | isolation source: Elba SIP-enriched marine methane seep metagenome, extraction at timepoint T3 | place: Italy: coast of Elba, Mediterranean Sea | reverse complement strand
CAAACCATGAAGGCCTCTAAAGGCAAGGCAAACCCTGCTGAAGTCAACCGTATCTTAAAAGAAAAGTTAGGATAATCACTAACAATAGTCAGGCAATTAAGATATACGACTGCCTGACTATTTGATTTTAATCCCTAGCTGCTTGAGCTTGCGATAAAGATGAGTGCGTTCTAAACCTGCGGTTTCAGCTAGCTTGCTCATGTTGTGCGTTGTCTCTTTTAAGTGGTATTTAAAATAGAGGCGCTCAAAAGCATCTCTGGCCTCTCTTAATGGCTGGTTTAAGTCTGGCACATCATACTCTGATAAAGCATGCTGGTCAGCGATACCAGCACTCATTTGCCCATTCGCAACACTTTGTTCAGCAGAATGCGATGCAGCTTCTCTCACCTCGAATTGATTCAACACCCGTACGACATCATCCGTCGTAATCTTTTCACCCAGGCTGGTTTGTATCAGGTTATGTACCACATTTTCCAGCTGGACATAGTCACCAGGCCAATCTGCGTTACGTAAGTCATTCAATGCTGCTACATCAAACGACTTATATTCTTTCTCTCGATCATCAACAAACACCTGATTTGCCATCGACACCACCATTTCTGGAATATCTTCCTGATGTTCTGATAACGCAGGCAAACGAATGCTGACTTTAGACAATAATTGTAACAAGGATGCTTCAAAGCGCCCTTCTGCTTGTCGCTGCGGTAGGTTTTCGCTCGTTTCACAAACAACGCGAACATTGAATTTTTCAGCTTTGCTTAATAATAGCTTTAAGCCTTTTTGTTCAATTTTACGTAAGTTGGTCACCTCAGGTACGTATAACAAGCCGTTTTGTAACTGTTCCAACAACTCGACAGGAGCGCTCGCCAATTGCTCATGTGACTGTAAAACCATCCAAGGGGTACTTGGCTTATGTAAATAGCGGGCGCAGAGTTCGCCACAAGCACCACTTGGACCAATGAGCAGCACGCTACTTGCGTCAGTCTGCACCAGTTTATCCAAGCGTGCTCTCAGGGCTTGCATTAATTCACTTTTACCCAAGGCAATCAGTTCTGAATTTGCTACCGACCTAGCCTCATACTGCTTTAAAGCATCACTCACTGTTTTTAATAGCTTTTGTAAGGCTATCGGTTTTTCCAGAAAAGCATAAGCGCCAATTTTTGTAGACTCAACCGCAGTATCAATCGAACCATGACCAGACATCATAATCACTGGCATGGTTAACTGCTGATTTTTTTGCCACTCTTTGAGCAAGGTAATGCCATCCGTATCTGGCATCCAGATATCCAGCAAGATAGCATCTGGTGTCGTCTGCTCCACTAGCAAGCGTGCTGCAGAGGCATTCTCTGCCAGTTGTACTTGGTACCCTTCATCCTGAAGAATATCAAGTAGCAACTCACGAATCCCAACTTCATCGTCCACGACTAATATTTTTTTTGCAGCCATTATGCTCTCAACTCAGTGCTTATTGTTAATCTCTCATCATTACTATGTATTTACTGCAGGAAAAACTATTTGAACCATAGCACCTAAAATCTCATTTTCCTGATTTGTGACATTTTTAATTTTAATCGATGCGTCATGTTCATCAATAATTTTTTTAACAATTGCTAACCCAAGGCCTGTCCCATGGGTTTTATTGGTCATATAAGGTTCAAAAGCACGCAATAACAACTCTGGCGAAAAACCTGCACCATTATCCTGCAGGGTCAAAGTCACCGCTTTTTCACTGGCATCAGTCTTAATAAATACTTCAGGGTGATTAGATTGACAAGCATCAAGCGCATTCTGAATTAAATTATGAAGCACCTGACGCATCATCGTACTATCTGCTAACAACATACTTGGCGTTTCACTAGCGTCAAATGTCATCTTCACCAAAGCATATTCCTCATTACTTTCATACAAAGAGATGACTTCAGTAATCAGGTTATTCAAATTTAATGGTAAGCGCTTTGGCGCTGGTGAACGCGCATACTCACTGAATTCACTCACCATTTTCTTCATTGCGTCGACTTGGTTGACGATGGTTTTAACCGCACGCGTCAACATATTCGAGTCTTTAGGCTCCAGTTTATCTGCCAGTTTATGCCCAATACGTTCAGCTGACAGTTGTATTGGGGTCAAGGGGTTACGAATCTCATGTGCCAACCTTCTGGCAACCTCGCCCCAGGCGGCATCACGCTGCGCCTGCACCATCGTTGTCGCATCATCAAACACAGCAACATAGCTACCATCAGGCAAATGTGTACCACTCAAGGTCAAAATCTGTTTGCCTTTATCTCCGAGCACTTCCAGCTGTAATTGTTTAGCATCCTGATTGTCTACTGACTTCGTTTTCTTATTACGCACCACATTAAAAAACACCATCAACCGCTGTTCAATCAAGGCTATTTCTTCTAATGGCCGCCCAATATACTTGCCTAAATCGGCGCCCAAAATCTCATTGGCCGCCTGATTAAAGGTTCTCAAAGTACCGTCTTGATTTAAAGCAATCACACCAGAGGATAAATGTGCCAATACTGTTTGCAGATATCCTCTGGCCTGTTCCACTTTAGTTCGGTTTAATTCTGCTGTTTTGGTGGCTTCATTGAGCTGGCGCGTCATACTATTAAACGACTTAACCAACACACCTAATTCATCTTTGCTGTGCTCTGGCAGCTGAATATCATAATCACCACTTGCAATCGCTTTGGTACCTTCAGACAATACTGTAAGTGGCTTCGCCATATGCCGACTCAACACAAAAGCAATCGCCACCGCCACCAAAGTGGCAAACATCATAACCAGCGTTAATGAAAGAGCAAAGACATCACCCAAGGTTTTACGATTAAAAGCCAAAGACTGATAATCTTGATACACAGACTGAACAGACTCAGCCGTATTGGCCAAAGACTTAGGCACTGGTTGCAACAACTGCAGGATTCTTTTATTGCCTGCAATTTGCTGTGCATTGACAGGTACTAAAACACGTAAAAACAAGCCCTTATTTTCTATCGGCTCTACTCTGGCCTTCATGCGATAGTTCGCATCCGCCAAAAAACTAGCGTCTGGTAATGAGGGTAAAAATCCAGTTGCAGCAGCGCTCGATACGGTAATAATCTGGCCTTCAGGCGTTAATAAGGCAGCCTCTTGAATACCGCTACTTTCACGCAGTTCATTCAGTAAGGAATAGTGAAAGGTTGCGGGTTGCAAGGACAGACTTTGTGCCATCATCTCGGCATTACTCTGCACACCAACTAACAAAATATCTACTGCGGTTTGCCCTAGGTTCAAGCCCCCCTCTAATGCAGCCTCAACCTTAACGTTAAACCAAGACTCAATTGACTTGGTAATAAAGTTGACCGAAACAAGGTAAACAATTAAACCCGGTAATAATGCCATCAAGGCAAAACTAGTCAGCAAGCGTAAGTTTAATTTAACGCCGACAACGTTTTTTTGTACCTTGCGATATAAACCCCAGCCTTGAAACAAAATCAGCAGCAGTAAAAATATGCCAAAAGCAATATTCAAGGTAAGTAATAAAGCATAATACTCTGCGGAGGTCGCAGTGGTAGGGTTTGCGTTGGATAACAGATAGAGTAAAAAGCCGCCTAAGACGACACTGATGATTGCAATGGTTTTCATTGTTTAAAAAACAGTGGCACCCATTGATAACGCTGAGAAGTCATTTGCCACTCCGGTGCATCATCGATCTCAGCGCGCAAATCATTTGGCAATTTTTTATAATCCAGTCGCACCTTAACTGCTGCATGATAAGTTTGTGTTTTATCCAGAATATTTTTCGCAAACACCGGTTCGGGCGTCAACTTGGCAAAGGCACTTTTAACCGCTTCCAAGGATGAAAATGTTTGCTGCTGGCCTGATTGAGATAATAAATACTGACGCGATAAGGCGTGATAACTCAAGGTGATCGGTCTGGAGATGGTGACGACCTCATCATCAAACCAGTACTTTCGCGGTCGAAAAAGCTGAAACTCCAACACATAAGCCAACTTAAAGCCTTTATTTAACGCCGCTTTTACACTTGGTCCAAACTGAATCGCTACACTAGTTAACAGCGTATAGTGCTCATTGTCTTCAATAAAATTGGCATTTTTGATTGTTAACACAGAACTTTCTTCTGCGACAACGACATTAGTACATAACAACAAGGCTAACAAAGCTAAGTTGGCCAACCAACGACTATACTTTTTGTAATAAAGCATAAAAGAAACCATCATGTGTTTGGTTTGGTAAAAGCTGGTTGCCTTGATGAAGCAGGTCAGAAAAACTTGTTGAGTCCAATTGCGGGATGGGCAATTGTTTTGCATCATCAGTTTTGGATAAGAATTGATCAATTTGGCGTTGGTTTTCTTCATCAAAAATTGAACAGGTTACATAGAGTAATTTACCACCCTTTGCTAACATCTGCCACAAATTCACCAGTATTTTGGCTTGCTGATCTGCAAATCGTTCGATGTCATCTACACGACGCAAACACTTCATGTCTACATGTCGGCGTACAATCCCAGAGGCACTACAGGGCACATCCGCTAAAATACGATCAAATAATTGGCCGTCCCACCAGTCTTGTTTAGCCGCATCACCACATTGGAGATTCGCCGCCAATTGCAAACGATCAAGGTTTTGCTGCACCTTACTCAAACGCAGCTCATCATGATCCAATGCAGTCAGTATGATATCAGCCAGTTGCAAGCAATGTGTAGTTTTACCACCTGGGGCACTACAAGCATCCAACACTTTCATCCCTGATTGAGAATCCAGCGCATGGGCAGCCAGCTGCGCACCATAATCCTGTACCGAAACCAAACCTGCTTCAAATTCAGGCAGCTTAGATACGGATACTGGCTTTTTCAGTACTAAAGCCTCTGCATTTAGCACGGTCGAATCCATGTCTTCTGCTAACAGTCTAAGCTGATAGTCTGTCGCAGAGAGTTCAGCAGTATTCAAGCGCAAGGTCATCGGAGGGTGTTCATTGCCAGTATTCAGTATCGCTTCCCAATATTGTGGATACTGCGTTTTCAACTTCTGTATCCACCAATAAGGGTAAGCATATAAAGCTGTTAAATCTTCATGAGCAGCCTGCTTAAGTGACTTTTGTTGCCTTAAATAATTTCGGCAGACGGCATTAACCAAGCCCTTAGCCCAGGCTTTGACTGGCGGACGTTTTAATTTTGCAACGGCTTTAACAGCCTCATTGACGATCGTAAATGATTTCGCCTGGTCATACTGTAACTGATACAACGCGACTAACAATAATGCCTCAACCCGCGCATCTGTCAGCGGCTGCTTTAGTAAGCGCTTTAGATAAAAGCGCAACTCAAAGTAGTACCTTAACGCTCCATAACTTAAGTCTGCCCCTCCTGCTTTCTGTTGCGGTGTTGCCTGCGGATATTGTTCAAGCGCGGCAGGCATCGCGGTGGTCAGATTTTGACCATCTAGGACTAGTTGTACCGCGTGTGCAGCAATGAGTTGAGCAATATTCAAGAGTAACTTTCAATTAAATAAGGGGCATAAAGCCCCTTATTGTACTGCATCTAAATCCCTAAAACCGCTGATTTAATTGAATTAGCCCACCATATCGAGGAGTTTTTCGATGCGTTTTTCTGTCTGTGGATGTGTGCTGAATAAGCTCTTCATCCCGCTGCCAGACAGTGGATTAATAATCATCATCTGCCCTGTTTCAGGATGCATTTCTGCAGTTTCATTCGGAATTTGGTGCGCATAATTATGAATTTTACGTAATGCACTTGCTAATGCTTCAGGATCTTCACTGATTTCAGCACCCACACGATCCGCTTCAAACTCGCGCGCACGTGAGATCGCCATTTGAATCAATGAAGCTGCTAGCGGTGCTAAAAACATCATGATCAAACCAACAAACGGGTGTGAGTTACCCTCACTGTCACGGCTGCCGCCAAAAAACATGCCGAATTGTGCTAATGCAGAAATTGCACCTGCCACGGTCGCAGAAATCGTTGAAATCAAAGTATCACGATTTTTTACGTGTGCCAATTCATGCGCCATCACCCCACGCAGTTCACGCTCACTTAAGATTTGCATAATGCCAGCAGTTGCGGCTACAGCGGCATTTTCTGGGTTACGCCCTGTGGCAAACGCATTTGGCTGTGATTCGTTAATGACATACACTTTCGGCATTGGTAATTCAGCTTTTTGAGCAAGCTCTTTGACCATAGTGTAATAGTTACGAAACTGCGTATTATCTGGTGTAACCTCAACTGCACCATACATTTTCAGCACAGCTTTATCTGAAAACCAGTAGGCATAAATATTCATACCGCCAGCAAACAGCAAGGCTATCATCATACCGCTGGAACCGCCCAGCGCACCGCCGACTGCCATAAACAAAGCAGTAATTGCCGCCATCAAAATAGACGTTTTCAACCAGTTACCGAACATCGTTATCCCCCTTTTATATTTAAGACCACCCCTATTATGATGGGGATAAAGTCCAAATATTTCAATCACCTAGCAAATATTCTAGCAAAGCATGGCTTAAACAACTGTTAAGCTTTTAAAACTATATGTGTTTGGCTTGACTGAAGCCTAGCTAAAGTGCTCACCGGTTTTCAGGTGTTTTCCTTGAATAAACTGTTGCGCAGTCTGTCGCTTAGCACCTGGCCATTGACATTCGTGTATGTGTAACTGGCCATCACCACATTGCACCACGACAGTATCGCCCAATGCCAAAATCTCACCTGGCGCAGCACTGGCTTTTTGCGCGTCACCATTGGCTTTTGCAAACCATAAGCGACAAGTTTGATCTCGAAACTTTGCTGTGGCTACGGGAAAAGGATTAAAGGCTCTAACTTGTCTTGCAATGACTTCAGCTGGCTGCTGCCAGTCAATCGCAGACTCTGATTTTTCTAACTTGTGCGCATACGTCACTAGCGACTCATCCTGCACTTCTGCCGCCAATACGCGTTCGCGCTTTAAGGTATCCATGGCTTCTACCATCAAATCAGCACCTAGCTGACTGATCGCATCGTGCAGAGTTTGCGTGGTGTCATCCTCAGTAATGGGCAACACACCCTTGCTAATCATGTCACCTGCATCCAATTTTGGCACCACTTTCATAATCGTTACGCCTGTTTCAGCATCGCCAGCCAGAATCGCACGATGAATTGGCGCGGCTCCACGCCAGCGTGGCAGCAAAGAGCCATGAATGTTGTAGCAACCCAGTGTCGGCATGTCCAAAATCGCTGTTGGAATAATCAAACCATAAGCTGCCACAATCATGGCATCTGCTTGCACAGCGGCAATTTCAGCCTGCACATCTTCTGATTTTAAAGAAGCTGGCTGATATACGGGCAAATCATGCGCTTGCGCAAGCTGTTTAATGGGGCTGGCTTTTAGTTTCATGCCACGCCCAGCAGGTCGATCAGGCTGTGTTAGCACCATCACAATTTCATGACCGGCTTCAATTAAACCTTTTAAGGCAGGAACAGCAAATTCTGGCGTACCAGCAAAAATAATTTTCATAAATTCAGAATAACGTTGGAGGAGTTAGTATGCGTTGCGCTCAATTTCGCGCTTATGTTTGATCATCTTGGTCTTGATGCGATTGCGCTTCAAAGGAGACAAATACTCGACAAACACTTTGCCCATCAAATGGTCCATTTCATGCTGAATACACACACTGAGCAAGCCATCGGCTTCTAGTTCAAACGTCTCACCATCCGCATTTTGCGCTTCTACGGTGATATGTTCTGCACGCGTGACCTTTTCATAGACACCAGGCACTGACAAACAACCTTCTTCATAATCCTGCTTACCATCCTGCGCGGTGATTTTAGGGTTAATCAACACAATCAAGTCATCTTTTTCTTTGCTGGTATCAATCACAATCAGCCGAATATGCCTATCCACCTGCGTAGCCGCTAGGCCAATACCAGGAGCTTCATACATGGTTTCCTGCATATCCTGAATCAATGTTTTCAATTTATCGTCAAACACAGTGACTGGTTTTGCAACCTTGTGCAAACGTGGGTCTGGATAATGCAATATCTCTAATCGCGCCATAATTTGTACTAAATACTTTGTAAACGGTTGTTATACCCGTGGTTTATCAATCTAATTATCAATTTTAAGCCTGATCACACATGATACATTGAGTGTTGTTTATACACCTTGAGGTTTTACGTTCATGCATCAGGCAAACCTGCATTACAGCAAGTGGATCCTGCGTATTATAACGCTGCTCACCTGTTGTTGCATCAGCACACTTAGCTTTGCGCAAACTATCCAGCTATCAAATAATCCGCCAAGTCGTTATGTCGTCAAAAAAGGCGACACTTTGTGGGATATTTCTGCCAAGTTTTTAAAAGATCCTTGGCAGTGGAAATCAGTATGGCAGCAGAACAGTGCCTCAATCAAAAACCCACATTTGATTTACCCTGGAGATGTGGTGATCCTGCAAATGGTTGATGGCTTTCCTAGCTTAAGCTTATTACGTGAGTCAGTTGCTGTGGCAGATAGTTCACCAGCAGGTCAACGCAAACAAAAACTCAGCCCAACCGTCATTGTTGAACCAATTAAAGCCGCACCAATCAGCACCATACCACTCGGCAAAATCGCACCGTTTTTAAAAGAACCTCTAGTAGTAGAAAAGGCTGACTTATCTAGCGCCCCTCGCATTATCGCAGGCCCAGATGATCGTGTGATTTTAGGTCCTGGCACAAAGATTTATCTGCGTAATTTACCTGATCAGGCAGCTCTTGACTGGCATGTATATCGCCGTGGTGGCGCCTTGATCGACCCAGATACCAAAACACCACTTGGCTATGAAGCAGTCTACCTAGGTGATGCCAGTGTGACACAATATGGTGACCCTGCTAGCGCGACCATCACCAAAGCCAAACAGGAAATTCTGGTTGATGACCGTTTATCACCAAAAGAGAAAACCCACCCCATTCACTTTTTACCAGCTGCACCAGAACATGCCGTTAAAGGCCGCATCATGCATATTTATGGCGGTGTTGGCGAAGCTGGCCCTGGTAGCATCGTGACCATCAATCGTGGCAAACAAAACGGGATAGAGGTCGGGCATGTACTCGCAATTGAGCGCAAAGGTCGCATGGCCAAAGATAAAGCGCTAATCAATGCCAAAGGCGAAACCAAAACAGCACTACTCGCCAACATCAAGGATGCAGACAAACTTAAGACCCAAGTTCGCTTGCCAGATGAGCGTGTAGGCCTCATGATGGTATTCCGCACCTTTGAACATGTCGCTTATGGTCTAATTATGCAAGCTACAGATCCTGTACACACCCTTGATAGCATCTCCAACCCATAACCAGGATGCCTGCAGATCATGAGGCGTTGATCGCTGAGCAGTTATCCTGGGTCAAACTCAGTGCTGTTCCAACAGTTGGTAACAAGACACTTTGCCAGCTGTTAAAAACATTTGGCTTACCCGAGCAAGTTTTTAATGCCAGTGAGCATCAGCTTAACCAAGTCGTATCGCCCAAGACGGCTCGGCATATTAATCAGTTTGCCAATGATGAGCTGATTGCAACCGCGCGCGAATGGCTGTCAAATCCACAAAACCACCTTGTCACCATTGCAGATAGTCACTATCCGCAACAATTATTAGAAGCCAGTGATCCACCCGCTCTGCTCTATGCAAAAGGCAATCTCGACTTACTGAATCAACCCTGCATTGGCATTGTCGGTGGTCGCAATGCCACCAAACAAGGTGAACAAAATGCTGAAAGCTTTGCCGAAGCGCTGTCATTAGCGGGTTATTGCATTGTCAGTGGAATGGCCTTGGGTATAGATGGCGCAGCACACCGTGGTGCGCTAACTGGCAGTGCTAAAACCATCGCAGTAGTTGGCACCGGGTTGGATATTGTTTACCCTGCCAAGCATCGTAGACTCGCGCACCAAATTGCTGAGTCAGGTCTAATTTTGTCAGAATTTCCTTTAGGTACGCCGTCAATGCCCGGCAACTTCCCTAAACGTAACCGCATCATTAGCGGTTTAAGCCAGGGCTGTCTGGTGGTAGAAGCCAACACCAATAGTGGGTCTTTGATTACTGCAAAGCTGGCTGCAGAACAAGGCCGAGAAGTTTTCGCCATTCCTGGCTCCATTCATGCGCCAATGGCAAAAGGCTGTCACCAGTTAATTAAACAAGGGGCTAAGCTGGTCGAGAACACACAAGATATCTTAGAAGAATTACCAGAGATAACGCAGCTTACAGAGACCTCATCCATCAATACACCTATAGTGAATGAAACAACTGAAGAAGGATTACTGAAATATATTGAGTTCTCGCCCACGAGCCTCGATCACATTGTTCAGCTCAGCGGCCTTAGTACACAAGCTGTTTCTGCTGAACTGATGCTGTTAGTTCTTAATAACCAGATAGAAGAGTTGCCAGGCGGACTTTATCAACGCCTACCAACACGCTAGCAGCTTACTGATACTACTTGCTGGTAAACGTTTCCTCTGAGTTACGGATACTGGCGCGTATGCTGTCAATTTGCTGATTTGCACGTGCAATTTCACGGTTTGCCATTTGAATGCCTTCAACCACATCCGTAGGCACGGCCCTACCCTGACGCTTATACTTCACCGTTTCTTCCAAATAATAGTTCAGCTTTTGGCTTGCTTTATACTTCCAAGCCTCCAGCTCAGATAAGTTACGCGTATTAACACTAATCGTTGCCAATGCATTATCTCTTGGTCGAAGTTCTGCATAGCGGGCTTTATAAGCCATAAAGCGTTGTTCAATGCGTTTGATGTTGTTTGTAGTCGCAATGATTTCTGCTTGCGATTTGTCGACTTGAGTTTGTGTCATGACAATCTTATCTGCCAGATACTGGCTAGGCTTTTGGCCATTGGCTTTTTTAGCAGCCTGTAACTTAAGCGAATCATCCAGAATTTTCTGCGCATTATTTAAGCGAAACTTCAACACTGACAATAAGTTTTCTTGTGCATCAATATTGCGCTTCATCGCGAGGTCAATTTCTTCGATCGAGCTATAAGATGCCAGCAACGCACTATCTCTTCTTAGTTGATCTGATTGACGTTTGCTTGCTTCCAGCTCAGCTTCATTCTTATAAGCGCGTGTTTTTTTGACGACAACGCCCTGTCGGCTTAATTCAGCGTTACCTCGTCCTGAGGCCTGTGCAGGCAATACATCGCCATAGTGGACTACGCCATTTTTATCTATCCATTTGAGAATTCTTTTTTCTGCCAAGGCTGAAGCAGGAAGCAATAAAGTCACCATCACGCCCGTCATGCCGATGCATGACAGCAGGTGTTTCACCCTTAAAGCTGCTTCCTTGATATCCATATTCAATTACGCTTTGCGTCCTAATATTCATTTTCATCAATCCACTCCATAAGTTTGACGATAACGCTCAAGCTTCTCTAGCATTGCATCCTCTAACTGCAGATGTGGCTGCGCTTTAATGTAGCTGATTAAGTCATTTAAGTTAGCAATCGCACAAACCGGTATTTGCGTTTGCGTCATCACTTCTTGCACCGCTGATAATGCACCCTGACCTTTTTCCTGTCGGTCAATGGCAATCGCAACACCACTTACCTCTGCACCAGCACCTTTAATTAAGGCAACAGACTCGCGTACAGATGTTCCTGCAGAGATCACATCATCAATAATCAGCACTTTTCCTGTTAAAGCACTACCTACTATAACGCCACCTTCGCCATGATCTTTAGCCTCCTTGCGATTGTAGGCATAAGGCACATTACGACCACGTCGCGCAAATGCGATGGCAATACTTGCTGCAAGCGTAATTCCTTTGTATGCCGGACCAAACAACATATCGAATTTCAATCCTGCTGCTTCTATAGAATCGGCATAAAATTCACCTAGCTTTAACAGGCTCTCACCATCATTAAATAAGCCCGCATTAAAAAAGTAAGGGCTGAGTCGTCCAGCTTTGGTTTCAAATTCACCAAATTTTAAAACCGCTTTTTCAATCGCAAATGCGATAAAATCTTGTCTGAATAGATCTTGTTGATCTGTGGCGCTCACTTGGGTCATACACTTCTCACAAAAAATAAAGGATAAATGTTGAAGATTATATCGTTAAACCTGAATGGCATTCGCTCTGCTAGCAATAAAGGTATGCTCGAATGGCTACAAAAAGAACAAGCTGACGTGATCTGCTTGCAAGAACTCAAAGCACAAGCTGACAAGATGACTGAAGCAATGCACAACCCAGCAGGCTATACAGGCTATTTTCATTACGCTGAAAAAAAAGGCTACAGCGGTGTTGGCATCTATACCAAAAAGCCAGCGGATGATGTCATTATTGGCTTGGGCAACGCAGACATTGATAACGAAGGCCGCTATATTGAGGCGCAGTGGGGCAACTTAAGCGTAGTCTCACTCTATCTTCCAAGTGGCTCAAGTGGTGAAGAAAGACAAAACTTTAAATACAGTGTGTTAGATCGCTTTTTGCCACACTTGCAATCACTAATGGCGTCAGGGCGTGATGTGGTTGTTTGTGGCGATTGGAATATTGCGCACAAAGAACAAGACCTTAAAAACTTTAAAGGCAATCGCAAAAACTCAGGCTTTTTGCCAGAAGAGCGCGAGTGGATGACCAAAGTGTTTGATGAAGTTGGCTTTATTGACGTGTATCGCAAGCTTTACCCTGATACAACTGATGCTTGTTACACCTGGTGGAGCAACCGTGGTCAAGCTTATGCCAAGAACGTTGGCTGGCGGATTGACTATCAGATTGCCACCCCTGACTTTGCTGCAAGAGCGACCGAAAGCTCCATTTATAAAGCAGAAAAATTTAGTGACCATGCGCCACTGATCATGACTTATGAAGATTAAAGTGTTGATTTAACTCAAACTTTGGCGGTGTCATGACTGCGCGTGCTTCTGCGCATCTAGAAAAACTTTGTACCACTCAGTTAACAGGCTTTGATTCGAAAGCGCAGCGTACACAGCCAAGTTGAGCTCCTGCACTTCAGCCAGGTACCCCAAGGCGTCAAAGGCCTGTTGTGTGCCTACCATCATGGCTTCTGCACCAATCAATGCCCCTAAGTGCTGCGGGATTTCTTGGCCTGTTTGACATGCTTCAACTGATTGAGAGTGCGCTTTGCGGCAGGCGGATGGCCGTATCGCGTAAATGGTGCATTTGGAATCTTTTAAAAAAGAGCAGGCTTCTTGTTTTTGTTGCTTTTCTAATCGCGCAACGCTTTGACCTAAACGTTCTAGTATTTCAGCCTGCACATCGTCAGGCAGCTTTTTAATTTGTTCCGCGATATAAAGCGCCTCTGGCATGGTCACTTCGACCGTGCGATTTTTACAGCAGTAATCACAACCTGGTTTACAGAGGGCTTTAGGCGTGTTTTCAAACGCGACAGAAACCACTTGATCCAAGTTAAAGTGCACATACTCATAAAAGCGAATCGCTTTTTCAGCGTATTCACTTTGCAAAATCACCGCCACGCCTACACTACGCACCTTATCGGCAGCTTGATTAAACTCTGCTTGCTCCTGCTCGGTTAATGCTGACACACCTGCTCCCTATTGCAAACTGGCCTGATCACCCCTTAAACCAGCTAGCTGTCACAAAATGGCAGTGCGAGACTTTGAATAATCGCACCGGTTGTCTTATCTTGCATAAACACTACTGCACCAGCATCTCGCCCATTCCATTTTGAACTAAGCGTAAATGCTTTCGAAAACATAGACTTATCGTTCAGAGTATACCTTCCAAACAGCTTTCTGACTACATAATCATGTTTGAGCGTTCTGCCACGGTTTTCACCAGCATTCACCACACTTTGTAAGCCATTTTGATAAAGCGCCACGTAGACATGCATATTGCCAGCATCCAATTGGCCGTTGAGGGTTGCCTGTGCTTCCAAGCGCCAATTGTTTTGATCTTGGTCAAGGTTTAAAGTTAGCGCTGCCTGAGCAGGTTGGCGCTTAATATCATCGGTGTACTTATCCAGTGTATAAGACCGCCATTGGCGATAGTCTTTGCCATTCAAAATAAATTGTGGTGTATAGACAAATCTTGAACCGCCTAGTGCTGAATGTTGACGTTGACGCTCAGAATACTCTGGCTTGGCAAACAAATCTGTCCAGCCAATATAGTCCCAATAGTCGACGTGAAAGGCGAGCGGAGTTACATCGGCCTTATCAAGCTTAATCTTGCTGATCCACTCATCTGCTGGCGGACAACTGCTACAACCTTCAGAAGTGTAGAGCTCTAACAATGAAGTGGTGTGTTGCCCACTCTGCGCGCTGCACTGTTTGGCCACTGCGTGAGTTGCACTGAACATCACCACAGCTAAACCAGCCATCAATTTGATCATGCTATTCATCGTATTCATCCTTATGGTTGGATCAATACTTAGTCTGACTTGGGTGAGATTACTTACACAGTGTTTTTACTTTTGTCGCCAAGGCGCAATTTTAAAGAGTAATAACATGCCAGGCACCGCCAACAATGTGCAAGTATAAAAGAAGGACTCCCAGCCAAGATGCTCTACCATTGAACCTGTGAGCGCATTAAAAAATGCCCGTGGCACGGCAGACAAACTGGTAAACAGCGCTAACTGCGTTGCCGTGTAAGCTGGGTTTGTTTCTCTTGCCATATAGGCCACATAAGCAGCCGTGCCCACGCCAACACCAAACGCCTCAGCGCCAATGACAATCGCCAACATACTGCGTTCAGCAGCGGCAATACTGTCAAATGGGCCATGGCTGGCTAACCAGGCAAAACCCAAAATCGTGACTAATTGCACAATGCCAAACACCCACAAGCCGCGGTTGATGCCAATCTTTAGCATCCACAAGCCGCCAACAAACGCCCCGACGATCTGCATGATAAAACCACTACCTTTAGCAATCGCACCAATATCTGTTTTGCTATAACCCATGTCCAGATAAAACGGCGTTGCTAGTGCTGTTGCCATGCTGTCACCTAGCTTATAAAGCAGGATAAAAGTAAGTACTAACATCGCATGTTGCCAGCCTGCACGCTGGATAAACTCGGTAAACGGTTCAACCACTGAGGCCTTTAGACTCTTTGGCGGCGAAGCTCGGTGTGGCTCGCTGGTAAACAACGTCATCAATACCCCAGGAATCATAAACAAAGCCACAATCCAGAATACGGATGACCATGCTAAATGATCTGCCAATATCAGTGCCAGCGCCCCAGGTACTAAACCTGCCACGCGGTAGGCATTCACATGAATGCTGTTACCTAAACCGAGTTCTTCGTCGCTTAATATCTCACGGCGGAAGGCATCGATCACAATGTCTTGGCTGGCACTAAAAAAAGCCACCACCGTTGAGATGATTGCAATACTGGTGATGTCAAACTGCGGGTCAGTAAATCCATAAGCCACAATCCCTGCAAACAACCCTAACTGGGTTAACAACATCCAACTGCGGCGGCGTCCTAATGGCGCAATCAGATTGTAGCGATCCATCAATGGTGCCCAGAGGAACTTCCAGGTATAAGGCAGCTGCATCAATGAAAAGGCTGCGATGGTTTTTAAATCCAGGCCTTCCGTCCGCAACCATGCAGGTAATAATTGCAACAGCAAGTACAATGGCAAGCCAGAGCTAAACCCCAGCGCGACACAAGCGAGCATACGCTGATTAAAAATAGATTTAACCCAATACGGTTGCATTAAACACGTTCTTCATTGTTCATGATTCTTGCGCCCATACTACCACGCAAGCAAAACGGTATTTGCCACTGTCACAAAAAAGCCAACAAATAACTTGCTGGCTTTTTATATTGGTTTTAACGGTATTGACTTAAAGCATTAAGATCCAGTCGATAATGGCTTCAATGTCTGCGTCTGAAACCTGAGGGCTATTCGGCGGCATCGGGACATTACCCCAGACACCAGCGCCACCAGACTTCACTTTTGACACCAGCTTTTTCTTAGCAGCAGGATCACCACGATATTTCTGAGCAACCTCCTTATAGGCAGGGCCCATTACTTTGTTGTCAACACTGTGACAAAGCAAGCAATTGTTTTTCTTAGCTAAAGCATTGCCATCGACTGCCAACGCAGCTTGGCTGAAAAAAGCTGAGGTGCAAACGAAAAATAACAGCGTATAAAATTTCATTATTTTTCTCCTCCTACAGGCTAAATACATTCATTGCACCACCACCAGGTGCAGCATTGTACTTTGCAAGCTCCTTATATCCACCAGCAGCACCGAGACCATCAGTATCGTTGGTAAGACCTAAGTTCATGGCAACACCAGCCCAACCACCAACACCAGAAAGCACACCTACATATTGTTTGCCCTTATGGCTATATGTAATCGCATTACCAATCACACCTGAACCAACCTGAAAGCGCCATAACTCATCGCCTGTTTTTGCATCCAAGGCCTTGAACCAACGATCCAATGTGCCATAAAACACTAGGTCAGATGCGGTTACTAATGCACCTCCCCAAGCTGAAAAACGTTCTTTTTTATACCACGGTGATTTGCCTTTTAGACCATCCCAGGCCATAAATCCACCCAATACACCGTCTGGCCCAGCAAACATGGTTAATGACGCACCAACCCAAGGCTGGCCAGCAACAAATTTTGACTCAACAGGTTCATAAGTCATGCACACATGATTAAGTGGTACATAAAACAGTTTTGTCTTCGGTGAATACGCGGCAGGCTGCTGGTCTTTAGCGCCTAAAGCCGCTGGACAAACACCCTTGGCATTGTAGTCCTGATGGGTAGAAAACTTAGGATCTTTGACAGGCACCCCTGTTTTCATATCAACTTTCTTTGCCCAGTTAACAAATGGGTGCATTTTTTCTGCGACTAGCAACGTGCCATCGTTGCGATCCAATGTATATCCAAAGCCATTTCGGTCAAAATGCGTTGCCAGCTGCTTGCCTTCTGCATCCCACAAAATCACTTCATTCACGCCATCATAATCCCACTCATCATGCGGGGTCATTTGATAAGCCCACTTAGCCATGCCAGTAT
>SPJL01007809.1_pt1 | contig 17078 bp, 13 predicted proteins | sample 3741751 | NCBI WGS metagenome assembly SPJL01 (sample SAMN10925998, study PRJNA522277) | cold seep metagenome | isolation source: Elba SIP-enriched marine methane seep metagenome, extraction at timepoint T3 | place: Italy: coast of Elba, Mediterranean Sea | reverse complement strand
TATTAGGGTGGCTCTTGAAAACCGGTGTTGGGGCAGTCGGATATCGGTGACGCATATCGTGAACCTCCCAAAGCGCGTTGCATTGGGAGCGTCCTGGTTGAAAATCGGCACGAGAGTGTTATTCTATGCTGAGCCGAATACAAATGCTGTCCGGTGAGCGCACGGCATTTTTTGGGAGCCGATTTCATGAAGACCAATGTCACGAAGACCAATGTCACGAAGACACTGTTCACGCGTATCAGCCTTCTTCATCGTAAGCCGGAACTTCGGGTTCTGTCAGTTATCGCAGTGATTGGCGCTGGTTTGGTACTGACCGCGACGATGCCGGGCTTGACGGATGAGATCATCGCGTTGAGTGCTGTTTTCCGGTAAGGGCACTTGTCGACGGGTCGATTGAGCCGCGAAGACCTTGTTGTCTTGGCGCAAACGGCCCATGAGCGCCACAGCGCGGGCGCGCTTGATGAGGCGAAATCGCTTTATCAGAAAATCCTCAACACTGTTCCCGGGCATTTCAACACACTGCACATGATGGGCGTTGCTCTGGCTCAGCAAGGGGCTGATGCCGATGCAATTACCTTTCTGAAACGAGCGGTTGGGGTAAAGCCTCAGGATGCGGACTGTCTGAGCAATCTGGGAAGTGCCCAGGCACGAAGTGGCGATCTGGCAGGAGCGGCGGATAGCTTTACCAAGGCGCTTGATGCCAGCCCCGGGCATATGTCGGCACGCGACAACCGTGTTCGGGCCTGGCGTGGCTTGGGGCGGGTGGAGGATGCTCTCTCAGACCTTCAAGTGCTCGCAGACGCGGCGCCGACGGAGCCACGGCCCCTGGTCACCGCAGCGCAAATCTGTCTTGAGGCAAAGCTTTGGCCGGATGCGATCGGATTTCTGGATCAGGCAACCGCGTTGTTGCCGGATAACCCGAATGTCTGGTTCATGCGCGCTGTTGCCTTGCGGGAGACGGGGGCGTTGGAGGAAGCCGCAGCCAGTCTTGAGCGGACGATTGCCCTTCGCCCTAGCTTGCCGCAGGCGCATTCCAATCTTGGCGTTGTTAAGCGCGCGTTGGGGCAGATCGAGGCGGCGCTGGCATGCCACGACCGAGGGCTCGCCCTAGCCCCGGATGACATTGATTTTCACATCAATCGCAGTGGCTGCCTTTTGGATTTGGAACGCTTTGAAGACGCTGTCGAAAGTCTCAGTATTATCTTGAAATCCCGTCCGGATGACGCGATGGCGTATTTCGACAGGGCGAGCGCTTATTTCGGCTTGAAGCGGGATGAGGCGGCACTGGCGGACTTGGATAAGGCTATTTCCCTTCGCCCGGATCATGCCGGCGCACATACTAATCGCGGCGGTGTCTTGCGCCGGATGGGGCGTAGCAGAGAAGCAATAGAATGCTTCCGTCAGTCGCTATCCTTGGAGGCTGACAATCCCGATGTCCTTCAACAGTTGGGGCTTGCCTTTAATGACTGTAATGACGCGGCGGCGGCGTTGGACTGCTTTGATCGCGCCCTTACCCTAGAACCGGATCATGCGGAATCCCAATGGGGAAAGGCGGTCACGCTGTTGGAAGACCAGCATTATCGTGACGGTTGGCACCTCTATCGCCGGCGTTTCGGTGCGCGGGATCGTCAGGGTGACTATCTCCAAACATCAAAGCCGGAATGGGTTCCCGGCACCCTGGGCCGTCTGCTGGTCTGGCCGGAGCAGGGGGTGGGCGATGAAATCATGTTTGCAGGATTGATTCCTGATCTGCTCGACAATCATGAGGATGTTACCCTGGCGGCGGATCCGCGATTGCATGGGTTGTTGGGGCGCTCGCTCCCGGATCGTTTGACGATTGCGTCACGCCCGCATTTGCCGGATGAGAGCACCTATGACCACCACCTGCCGATGGGGGAGTTGGCGCGCCTGTTCCGCTCTGAACCGGAAGCGTTTGAGGCTGCACGCCACCCCTATTTGCAGGCCGACCCGCACCGTGTTCAGCAGATCCGCGAAACCTATGCGCCGGGTGAGAAAGACCGTGTGATTGGCATTAGCTGGCGCACTACAAATCCGACAACTGGGCATTATCGCTCGATACCGTTGAAACAGTTTGTTGCGGGGCTACCAGATCAGGCGACCGCCCTTGTAAGCCTTCAATATGGTGATGTCGGGGACGAGATCACGGCGGTGCAGGCAGAATGCGGCGTAGCGCTGGATCCTGTAGTGGGGGTGGATAAATGGAATGATATCGATGGCTTAGCGGCATTGATCGCGGCTTGCGATTTGGTCATTTCTGTCGATAACACCACGGTTCATCTCGCCGGGGCGCTGGGCAAAGACGTGCGGATATTGCTGCCCTTTCTGGCGGATTGGCGCTGGCCACGTTATGGCGCGAAGACCCCGTGGTATCCTTCCGCAACGCTTTACCGGCAAGAAGAAGACGCTGGATGGGATGCTGTCCTCGCCCAACTAAAGTCCGACCTTGAGACTTTATTTGCGACCCAATGATCAGTCGCTGAAGCCAAACATCTGCGTGAATTCTTCGACCTCAGCCCGATCTGTTCGCAGTCGATTGATCGGCGCGGTCTCGTCCATTTTCCCCAACGCGATGGCGCAGAAGAACATCCAATCCTTCGGTGGCTCGAGATGCCGGGTAAGCAGACTGTGCCACTGTCCCCAGGCTTCCTGGGCACAGCTGTGGAGACCATGCTCCCGCGCCAATAACATGATGCTTTGCAAAAACATGCCCGCATCCGCCCATTGTGGCGCGCCCATCGAGCGGTCCAGATAGACGAACAATCCGACAGGGGCACCGAAAAGCTCGAAGTTTCTACGGAACTGGTCTCGGCGCCCGGCTTTGTTTTCTCTCGTCACGCCGATCAGGTCGTAAAGATCCTCGCCGCATTTGAAGCGCCGGGCTGCATAGGGTTCCTTCAGCGGATTGGGGTAGACTTGGTATTCCCAAGGTTCCCCCCGGGGCAGGTCGGCCATCGTTGCCGCTACGTCTTGCTTGATCGCGTCCAGGGCCTCCCCAGCGACGGCGAAGACTTGCCAGGGTTGCAGGTTGCCGCCCGAAGGCGCACGTGCCGCGCCGGACAGTATCTCACGGATTGTTTTTGCCGGGACCGTGTCAGGCAGAAATGCCCGGCAGGAAATGCGGCTATCCAGTGCTTCTGAAACCTTCATCGGGGCGCCTTTAGAGGATTTCCAGAACTTGTTCCGGTGGTCGACCGAGCCGCGCCTTGCCATTGGCAATCACGATCGGTCTCTCGATCAGGCTCGGATTATCTGCCATCGCTTGGATCAGGGCCGCGTCGTCTGAGACTTCCTTGAGGCCAAGCTCCTTATAAACCGCTTCTTTGGTGCGCATCAGTTCGCGTGCTGATGTGAAGCCAAGCATGGTGAGCAATCCCTGGATCGTTGCCGCATCAGGCGGGTCTTGCAGATAGAGCACCGTTTCCGGCTCAATCCCCTTCTCTTGAAGAAGCGCCAGGGTCTGGCGAGATTTTGAACAACGCGGATTGTGATAGATGCTGACGGACATGACCGAATGGGCCTCGCTTTGGCAGGGTTAAGACTCTGGGGTCGCGGAAGGTCTTCGGCACCCCGTCAAAACAGATATCGCGTCTTCAGATGCGGTGCAATCGTGGGGGTGATTGTCGCTTCCTCACAACGGCGGTCTTTTCAAGCGCACCAACTGAATTTAGCGTGCGTTTTTGATCCGCAGTTTTGCCATAGGAGGACATTAGAGATGACAGTGTTGAACGAAGAGATCGGGACGCGGTTTCGGGAAGACGGTGTCGTCGTGTTGCGCGGGGCCGTGTCCCCGGATTGGATTGAAACACTCCGCAAAGGGCTAGACCGAAACATTGCCGAACCGGGCCCGCACCGCCGGGAATATACGAAGGAAGGCGCCTCAGGGCAGTTCTTTGGCGATTATTGCAACTGGGACCGGATCAAGGAGTATCGGGATTTCGTCTTCTCCTCCCCGACCGCGGATATAGCAGGCGAGCTGATGGGCTCTGATAAGGTCAATCTGTTCCACGAACATGTGGTGGTGAAAGAACCGAATACTGGGGAGCGAACCCCCTGGCATCATGATCAACCCTATTATTGCGTCGATGGAAACGACTCGGTCAGCATATGGATTCCGCTGGATCCTGTGCCGCTGGGACGGGGCGTTGAGTTTGTGCGGGGGTCCCATAAATGGGACCGCTGGTTTACGCCGACCAAATTTACCGGCACGGACTACGAACGTAACGAGCAGGAACAATCCGAACGAATCCCTGATATCGAGGCGGACCGGGATAACTATGATATCGTATCCTTTGGTCTTGAGGTCGGAGATGCCGTCGCCTTCCATTTTCGCACGGTGCATGGCGCGCCCGGAAATGTGTCAGCAGATACCCGCCGCCGTGCAATTTCCTTCCGCTGGACCGGGGACGATGCGCGCTTCGCCATTCGGACCGGCGAGATGTCACCGCCTTTTCTCGACTTCGAAGGATGCACTCATAAGCCGGGCGATGTCCTGGACAGCGCTCTATGGCCGGTGGTGCGTCAGATCGGGCAGGGGGCTGCCTCGACAGGGTAAGCGGGCTAAAGCCGTTAGCCGCCTGGGATAAGTGGTTTCAGCAAGGATACGATTGAGAACTTGTACCCGTCATTCGTCGCCCGATAGGCTTGCGAGAAGAACCGGAAATCCAAGCGGTTCCAGTTTTTCTGATCCATCAAGACAGCAATGGTCGACGCGTTCTCTGCATTGGCGATGCCGTATTTGATCTCATAGCTTGATTGAAAGCGGGCGAAGTCAAAGCCTTGCGCGTGGTCATGAGCCAAAACAATGGCCGCCGGACCGGTCATGAAGCTACCGCCGACCGCGGCGGAAATTCTACCCGAAGCAATCGCGGAGATGGTTTGTTTCGACCAACCGAAATTTCCGATCATGGCATCGACGCCGGCGACCAAACGCGTTCTTTCGGAAAGCGTGGTGAAGACGGCATGGGCCATATATGCACTCTCTGTCAGATAGAGGCGCCCGCCGGACCAGGATTTGAAGGCTTCTTCCGATTCTTTAACAGCGTTTTGATAGTTCCAACCGGCAAACCCGACATAGCCAAGTTTTACATCGTCTCTTTCTGAAACTTGGGCATTTATGCCGCGAAACCGCCGCTGCGTCGTCGGGTCGGCACGATGGCTCAGGATAACATGGATTCCATAAACCTGTTTGTCATGCAGGCGCCGTATCTCGGCATGGTCGAGCAACGCTTTGGTCAGGATGTGGCCGCCCCGCTCATGATCAGACAGGACTTCGCCGATCCAGAAATTGTATTTTTCACGCGGTGACCCATAGAGTGCCTGATCCTGTTTGGATAACCCACCACCGATCATAATCGAATGGACGCCGGCACGCTCTGCCAGCCCCAATATGCGTAACCCGGCGTCACGCTCGTTCGGATAAAGGAGATAGGTGGGCTTGTTCGCACGGGCCAGAATTTCCCTTGCGATGCGGACCATGCGCCCGTGATCACCATTTGCGTGATGAATCTCAAGATTCATTCCAAGGTCGGCAGCCGCCTTGCTCATCAAGGCCAGCTCAAGCGACCATTTAGGATCCTTCGGGCCTTGGGGGCTAATCACAGCAATGTTCGCGTTGTTAGCGGCGTGACCAGTATTCCCGCCAAACCACACCAGACAGGCTAGCAATATGGATAACGCAAGCATCAGCCGGCGGTGCAAGTGTTTTACTTTAAGTCTCATAGTGCACTCTTTTGCGTTTTGAACGCCGCCGCGATGTATCCAGATTTGGCCCTATATCGCACCTGAACCCCTATATTCCAAGTGTGGGATTTTGGCCCAGGAGTGAGGTTACGGCATCTGAATGAAAGGAAGATGACCGGTCCCGTGTTGCCGCTCCCCAGGAGTGAGGGGGCACCCCAATTGATTAGGGATTTGTTCATTATTTCCATGGCATTATTCAAACTCTGCCTGAATAGCCAATCACGGCTCTGGGATTCTTTTAAATTGGGAGAGATTTGGTTGTCAGGACTGTTAGACCTGATTTCATGGTTGGTGCCCATCGCGCCACCAGAGCTGGATCGAAGTTCGGGATATTCGCCGACCTATGATTCTACGATGGTGACGCTATCAATCGCTATTGGCGTCTTGGGATCCTATGCAGCGTTTGCGCTGGCTGAACAAACCCGGGCGAGTTTGACCCGGAATGAGTGGCTCTCCTGGCTGGCAGGTGGGGGCATCGTTCTGGGTGGGGCAATATGGACTTTGCATTTTGTTGGAATGCTTGCATGGCACGTCCCGATCCCCATTCAGTATGATTTTCTCACGACACTTCTATCAGCTTTGCCGGCGATTGCTGCCGGTTCCATAATGTTGGCTGTCATCTCGGTCAAAAATCCCTCGACCAGCGCGATTGTGGGCGGCGGCGTCTTGATGGGGCTGGGCATTGGTACGATGCATTACGCTGGTATGAATGCGATCATTGTTGAAACCCTGATTTATTATGATCCCTTCTATTTTTTAGCCTCTGTCGGTGCAGCGGTCTCCCTGTCCATTCTGGCTCTATTTGTGAAATCCGCCGTGGTTAATGCGGAGGGTGCGCCGTACAGGGTGGTTCGTATCTTTGGCGCGTCGGTGCTGATGGGCGCCGCGATCGCTGTCACTCATTATACGGGAATGGCTGCAGCGATTTGCATCTCGCCCCAAGGAGTGGCGGTTGGTGAGAGCAATACCGTATTCTTGGCGGTCGCGGTTTCACTGGCCTCAACTGTTCTACTGCTCTTTGCGATCCTTGCAGGGCAATTGGGGAAGAGGCTTCGCAGTATTCCTCGCCTGAAACAAGAGATCGAAAGACGACGTGTCGCGGAAAGAGCGCTGGAGGCGAGTAGGGAAGCGCTTGCGGTCAGTCATTTTGAGCTTGAGAACCGGGTGGAGCAACGCACCCGCGAACTCCTGCTTGAAGTGAAAGAGCGGGAACTTGCGGAACAGAAACTGCTTGAAGCCTTACGGGAGGTTCAACAGGCCAACGAGATGAAATCGCGTTTTTTATCGCATGTCAGCCACGAATTGCGGACACCTTTGAACGGGATCATCGGCTATCTGGAATATCTGTCTTCAGGTGCCTATCGGACAATGGAGGCCGAGAAGGTTGAAGAGATTTTTTCTGATATACTGGGCGCTAGCAATCATCTTTTGTCGCTGATCGAGGATGTTCTTGATCTTGCACGGATTGAAGCTGGTAAGCAGGAGGTTCATCCAGAAGAGCTTCGTGTCGAGGATGCTGTTCAAGCCAGTGTTTCGCTTGTTGCCCCGGACCTAGAAAATAAGTGCATTTCTTTGCGGGTGAAGCATGATGACCCCGACGCGGTCGTGAAATGCGATGCCAAACATTTACGCCAGATCCTCATCAACGTGACCGCCAATGCCATTAAATACACGAGCCCTAACAGTGTCATCGAAGTCTATTCGAAGAATAGTGGTGTGGACGGTATCGAAATTTCTGTCACCGATAATGGGCAAGGAATCCCTGCATCGGAGCTCCCGCTCGTCTTTAAGGAATTTGAGCGCTCTGAAGGTGCGATGGTCAGTACGAATGAAGGGGCAGGTTTGGGGCTTCCACTCTCCCTTCGTCTGACGGAGATTAATGGTGGCACCTTGATTTTGGAAAGTGAGGAAGGAAAGGGCACAAAGGTAACTGTCATTCTCCCGAGTGCAGGCGCGGAAAGTTCTGCTGCGAACTTACCGGCCTTCAAGGCGGTATCAGCGGTGTTACCAACCCAATAGTTTGCAATTTCATTAATTTTAGCGTTGCCCGAACGCCTTTGGGTGACAGCATTCGATGGGCGTGCCAATTTCCCAGCCAGTTAGTTTAACAGGGGTCAAGGATCGATGGGTAATCTGGATCAGGGAGAAATCCTGAAGCGGTTGTCTGAAGAATTCGTCGAGGAGACGAAGGAACGGCTGGAAAAGCTTTGGCGCCTGTTCGAAGCGGACCGATCAGGTCAGCATGTTGATGGCGCCCTTCATGAGTTCTTGAGGGAACTCCATACGATGAAAGGCCATGGATCTGTCTTTGGCTTCCAAAGTGTCACTGTCGCCGCCCATCATATCGAAGATTTACTCAGCAGCCTTATTGGAGAGCCCAATTGGACATTACCGGAGGTCAAGGATCTTCTTCTGCTGATCGATGACATCATCGAATCCGGTGCCGATATGCCGCTGAAAGAACTGCAAGAAAAACTGCCATGGTCTGAGCAGGATGAAGCGCGTGATGAGGCGCCGATAACAATTGTCTGGGTTTGTTCCGCGCGGGTCATTCGTCACAAGGTGCGCCGTGATCTCGAAGTCTTTGGTTTCCGTGTGATCTCCATGCATGATGCATTTGAAGCAATGCGATATATCGCGAATGTAATGCCTGATGTGGTTATTACTTCGGCGACGTTGGACGGCCTGCCGGGGACCGATCTGGTACGCGCGGTCGATGCGATGAATACGACGAAGCATATCCCATCCATTGTCGTCACCAGTTTCGACCAGTCCCATCCTGATATCATGGCACTGCCATCCTACGTCCCGGTCGTTCGTTTGGGGCAGAATATGGTGGATGAAATCGTCGGGGCGTTGACGGGACTTGAATTGAAGCGGGTCGATCCCGACCGACCAGTTCGGGCGTTGGATAGCTGATCAGTCGCGCAGCAACTCGCTTTCAGAAGTTCAATAATAACTCCCTTTATCGTCACGAAAAATTTCTTTTCCAATACGTAACCCGCCTGTGTTTTCCAGACATCCGGCCGCAATCCCGATCCCGTCTTCATCGTTCATTCTGTAAAACAGGCTTGATCCGCAGTACTTGCAGAAACCGCGTTTTGCAAAGCTGGAGGACGCGTACCATTCAAGTCCTTGATCTGTTTCGAACCGCAAGTCGGCAAAAGGAGCGTGCGTCGATGCCCAGAGATGACCGCTTGTTCTGCGGCATTGCGAACAGTGACAGATGGTGACTGTTTCCCGAACGGTTTCGACGGAAAATTCAACTTTTCCGCATTCGCATCTGCCTTTCATTAGCTTCCTCCCGTTATTCTGATCAAATTAGAAAAAGCATCATCGCATATTCATGCCGCATTGTTTTCGCAAACATCACGCGATTGCTCGCGGGCTGTCGAATGCTGCCGAATGCTGCCGACAGAGGCTGTCAGGACGCATGGCGACGGGGCTGGGTGCTAAAATCCCATGAATTTTATGTGTTAATTGTATTTCAACACTTAGGTCGGAAAATAGGCAATGTCGGGATGCGGATTGAGATGATCTCCTTTTGAACAGGACAAAAAATAGGGAGGAAACCATGAACGAATTGGAAGGAGCTCAACAATGCCTAGAGATGATTATGATATTGTAGCAGGGAACGAAGTTCCGGTTGATGCCGATAGTTTCAGGGCAATGGTCGACGATATGCCGATCAATGTCATGACCTGCGATCTTGAAGATTTTAAGATCAACTACGCAAACCAAGCGACAATAGAAACATTGCGTTCAATTGAGCATGTCCTTCCGGTCAAAGCGGATGAGATTGTTGGGACCTGTATCGATGTCTTCCACAAAAACCCGGGCCATCAGCGTGTGATGCTAGCTGACCCAAGCAATCTGCCGCATCACGCCACTATCGAAATTGGTGGGGAGATATTGGACCTTCATGTCAGTGCGATCCATGATGCGCAGGGTAATTACATCGCCCCGATGGTCACATGGTCGGTCGTGACGGAAAAGATCCGGAGAGAGGAAGAGGTTGCGATCCAGCAGCAAATGCTCGACCAAATGCCGGTCAATGTCATGATGTGCGAGCTGGAGAACCTCACGATCACCTACTGCAATCAGGCGACGATCGACTCGCTGACCCGCCTGGAACATTTGCTGCCTGTGAAAGTGAAGGACCTGATCGGTACGAGTATTGATGTCTTTCACAAGAACCCGGAGCACCAGCGTCAACTTCTATCAGATCCAGCAAACCTGCCGTTCCAGGGCCGCATTACGTTAGGTGAGGAAATCCTCAATCTGCGTGTGAAAGCAGTCAATGATGCACGGGGCAACTACATCGCGGCGCAGTTGACGTGGACAGTCGTGACAGAACAGGACACCTTTGCAAACAATGTGAAGAGTATTGTCGATGGTGTCACGGCTGCTGCGACGGAGATGAATGCGACCGCTGAGACACTGGCGGCGGGTGCTGAAGAGACGAATGTGCAGGCCGGCACGGTCGCTGCAGCGTCGACGCAGCTGGCAAAATCGATTGAGGAAATCACGCAGCAGGTTACGCAATCTGCGACGATTGCAAGCGACGCTGTTGAGCAGGCCCGTGAATCAAATGGACAGGTTAAGAGTTTATCGGAAGCGGGAGCCAAAATCGGGCAGGTCGTGAAGCTGATCAATGACATCGCCAGCCAGACGAGCTTGTTGGCGTTGAATGCGACAATTGAGGCAGCGCGCGCTGGGGAAGCCGGAAAAGGGTTCGCCGTCGTCGCCAATGAGGTGAAGTCTTTGGCGAGCCAGACCGCCCGCGCGACGGAGGAAATCTCGTCTCAAATCAGTTCGATCCGGCAAGCGACGGAAGGGGCGGTATCCTCGATTGAATCGATCACGGCAATTATCGAACAGATATCTGAAACCTCGACCGCGATATCCTCGGCGGTTGAGCAACAAAGTGCTGCAACACAGGAAGTTACGTCGAATATCGATGGTGTCAGCCAGGCATCTGGGGAGACCGGCGTGGCCGCAACCGAAACCCTGACGGTCGCAACCGAGTTGTCGCAACAATCCGAAAAACTTGCTGCTTCGGTCGAAGATTTCCTGTTGATGATAAGGAAAATCTAACGGCCTAGATATTCGTCAGTACTTGAATTGAAGCACCCCAATTGAGACCGCCCCAATCGAAAACGCCCCAGTAGAGAACGTCCCAATTGAAAACGTCTCAATTGAAAACATCCCGTGGAGTAACACTCTAGAAGAAAGGGGCAGCCCAGAAGCTGCCCCTTTTCCTTCGTTCCGTCATTTAGGCCGGCTAAATCTTGCCGTGGCAATGTTTGTATTTTTTGCCCGAATTACAGGGGCATAGCGCATTGCGGGGGACCTTGCCCCATGTGCCGGGATCGCCGGGATGCAGCCAGCGCTTCAGGCCTTCATGATAAATATAGCCGGGAGGGGCCGTTTCTTCATTGAATGCGTCCGGTTGGCTAATGTTCGTGTATTTCCGTTCAGCCGTCGCCTCTGCGGCTTCCGCGATGTCATCATCGGCCGCCGGACGCATTTCCTGCATCGCCTGCTGGCCATCGGCAGTCTCAGTCGGATCATTAAATCCGTCGAGACGCAGCTCGACCTTGGAAAGGACAGAGGTCACTTGCTCCCGCAATCCGGCCAGCAACCCTTCGAACAACGCAAAGGCTTCCTGTTTGTATTCATTCAGCGGATCACGCTGGGCATAGGCACGCAGACCAATCCCCTGACGCAGGTGGTCGAGTTGCAGCAGGTGATCTTTCCACGCCCCATCCAGGATCTGGAGAAGAAGCGAGCGTTCTGCCAGGCGCATAAGATCGGGACCGTAGTTGGCTGCCTTCTGAGCCATCTTCGCATCGACAGCGGTTTCAATCCGTTCCTGGATTTCGATATCCGCAATGCCTTCCTCAGAAGCCCAATCCTTTACCGGTAGATCAAGGCCGAAGATACGCAGGCATTCTTCATGCAGCGTGTCCAATTCCCACTGATCCGGCAGCGCCTTTTCCGGCATGCAGCGCGCGACCAGACCTTCGATCGTATCGGCGCGCATATCAGCAACCGTTTCTGAGACATCATCCGCGCGCATCAACTCCTTGCGCTGTTCAAAGATGACCTTCCGCTGGTCATTCATGACATCGTCATACTTGAGCAATTGCTTACGAATTTCGAAGTTTCGTCCTTCGACTTTCGACTGCGCCTTCTCAAGAGCTTTGTTGACCCAGGGATGGACGATGGCTTCACCTTCTTCCAGGCCAAGCTTTTTCAGGATGCCATCCATCCGTTCGGATCCGAAGATCCGCATCAGGTCATCTTCCAGGCTGACATAGAAGAGCGACGCGCCCGGGTCTCCTTGTCGGCCAGAGCGGCCACGCAGCTGGTTGTCGATGCGCCGGCTTTCATGCCGCTCCGTCCCCATGACCATCAGGCCACCGGCAGCCAATACCTGTTCGCGCTTCGCTTCGATGTCAGTCTTGATCGCGGCTGCGCGGGCGTCGCGTTCGATATCCGCGCCGAGGTCACCCAATTCGCGCTCCAGGCGTAACTCCAGGTTCCCGCCTAGCTGAATATCGGTTCCACGGCCTGCCATATTGGTCGCAATCGTAACCGCACCCGGCTGTCCCGCATCGCCAATGATATGGGCTTCCTGCTCGTGGTGGCGGGCGTTCAGGACGTTGTGGGGAATGCCCTTTTTCGTCAAAAGTGCCGACAGGGATTCAGATTTTTCGATGGAGACGGTACCAACCAGAACCGGCTGACCTTTCTCGTGACATTCGACAATCTGCAACAGGACCGCGTTATCCCGCTCCTTGCTGGTGCGGTAGACCTCATCGTCATTGTCTTTGCGCTGCATTTCCTTGTTTGTTGGAATCTCAACGACCTGGAGTTCGTAGATTTCTTCAAACTCCGCCGCTTCCGTAAGCGCTGTCCCGGTCATGCCGGCAAGCTTCGGATACATGCGGAAATAGTTCTGGAACGTGACAGAAGCCAGGGTCTGGTTCTCCATCTGAACCGAAACCTTCTCCTTCGCTTCCAGGGCCTGGTGCAGCCCTTCTGAATAGCGACGGCCTTCCATCATCCGGCCAGTGAACTCATCGATGATGACGACCTTATCGTCTTTGACGATATAGTCGACGTCGCGCGCGAACAGCTTATGTGCCTTCAGGCCCTGATTGACATGATGGACGACGGAAACATTGTTGATGTCGTAGAGAGAGCCTTCGTCCAGCAATTCGGTGCGTTCCCGAAGCAGCTCTTCAATCCGTTCTTGTCCTTGCTCCGTCAGGGTGACCGAGCGTTGCTTCTCATCTTTCTCGAAATCGTCTTCTTCCAATTCCGGAATCAACGCATCGATGGTGATATACATCTGCGATGAATCATCCGTCGGGCCGGAGATGATCAAGGGCGTTCGAGCCTCATCAATCAGGATGGAATCAACCTCATCGACAATCGCGAAATTGGGGTCGCGCTGGACCATGTGTTCCAACCGGAACTTCAGATTGTCGCGCAGATAGTCGAAGCCAAGCTCGTTATTGGTCGCGTAGGTTACATCGCAGCCATAGGCCTGCTGGCGCTCCGTCTCATCGATCCCGGGATAGACCACACCAACCGTCAAGCCTAGGAACTGATAGACCGTCCCCATCCATTGGGAATCGCGTCGGGCCAGATAGTCGTTAACCGTAACGACATGGACACCTTTGCCGGATAGCGCATTCAGATAAACCGGCAGGGTCGCGACCAGGGTTTTCCCTTCGCCTGTTTTCATTTCGGAAATCTTGCCCTGGTGGAGGACCATGCCGCCGACCAGCTGAACATCGAAATGGCGCATGCCAAGGGTTCGAAGGGATGCCTCCCGCACAACGGCGAAAGCTTCCGGGAGTATTTGGTCTTCTGTTTCTCCGTCAGCGAGTCGTTTGCGGAACTCGTCAGTCTTGGCGCGCAACTCATCGTCGCTCAACGCCTTCATGGCGGGTTCAAGCGCCGTGACCTTTTCAGCTTCCTTTAGAAAGCCCTTTACGATCCGGTCGTTGGCAGAGCCGAATACGCCCTTGATAAGCCCGCCGAGCATTCCCACCGCTATAATCCTATCCAATTGTCCCGCGGAATACGGGCCATTGCCCGACACTCCTGCCGGATTTGAAAACATAGCGTGGCACCATTGTCGAAGTAGCTGTTCGACGCTGTGTCCCACGCTCAAGAGGAAACGAGCCAGAAAGACCCGAGAAACCGGAACTTGAGATAAGCGCGGGGCGCGGCCCTGTCAACGACCCGCAATGCCGCATCACGGATGTTTCACGCTTGGCATTTACAGAAAAATGCGGTATAGGAATACTTGAAGCGCAGAAAGTGCTTCCGCAATGCCGACTAAAATTGTTGGCTTGCATGAGGTTAAGAACTGACCGCGAGTGTTTTACGCATCCCTTAGAAGGGGCGTCTACTTCCGGACAACATGTTCTCAGCCTTATGGTTTTTGACGGTACCAGTGCGTGGGGCATTGGTATTTTGCGGCAAACTGCCGATGCGTCGGACGAGGCGTCTTGGCGAGAGTAAGGAACGTTGCGCGGTCCAGAAGGAGGGTGCGATGGATATCGAATTCAACAGTTTAACAACACAGACGAGCTTTTCGGCGACCACGACAACGCGTTCTGGCTTGCCCGACAGCGATGCCATTCGGCGTATAGACGGTACGGCTGATGCGATATCGCCATTGGTTGAATTGGGTGAAAGCCTGCGTGGCGAGTTGGTCGAGACCAGCCCTTTTGCCGATATCAAATTAAGCGATGATGCGAAAAGGGCATTGGCAAGCGCGGATGAGGCCTTGGCGATTGCACGGGCCTTCAACCGTGAAGATGGTGCGGAACTGCTGGGCAGTCGTGCGGCAGCATCTTTGAAAGCCTTCGCGGAAGAAATTTTCACGAAGCTCGGTGATCAAGAAGAATTTGCCAGAGGGCGGGCAGAGGATTTGCTGACGCCCTTTGGTCAGGAAATCGCAGACCGGGCCAGGGGCCTGGTTGGTAACGCAGCTGTCGGTGGGTTTGAGCTCACCCAGCTGTCCGTTTCCGTGCGCTCTGAAAGTTATGAGCTTTCGATCAATGACGAGGATGGCGAAACCCGCATCAAGCTGGAAAGTTTCGAGCTTTCGGTGGAGTTAACCCATATCGAAGCGGGTGTTGTTGCGGATGATCGCTTCAAACTCGATCTTGGAGATGGTGGTTTTGCGCAAGCCCAGGATGACGCTGCAGCGCGGTTGGCCGAAGTTTTTGATATTTCCCGGGATGAAGCCTCTGAACGGCAACGCCTGAAATTGCTTTTGGGCGATCTGTTGGAGCGCCAACCCCTGGCAAGTCTGATCGGCCCCGTCGACAATCCGCTTGGTGGTGGCGTTCAGGTTAATCAAGCCATTTAAAGGCGCTGATGATCGGGCTGGAAACTCCGCGCAATGCTTGTGGTGGCGGCACGGATATGGTTTCGTGCGCGCTCCTTTCGAGAGCCTAGCGACCGGAGTCTCAGTATGCGCTTTTCCAAGATCGTTTTCCGTTTTCTCGCAGCAGGTAGTTTGCTGCTTATAGGCATCGCTGGTGCGGCGGCTCAACAGGACCGGGTCGTCGCGACTGTTGAAGGCGATCAGGTCTTGATGAGTGATGTTGAGACCGCATTCCAAACTCTGCCGCGCGAAGTTCGGTCAAACGGGATCGCAGCGCTCTATAACCGCATTCTAGAGCGGATCATCCAGCAGAAGATCGTTATCAAACGCGCCCGCGAAGCCAAGGTGAACGAGCGGGAAGAAGCTAAGCGCCGCCTTCGAGTACTGGAAAATCAGGTTATCCACGACCTTTTCCTGATTGAACAGGTTGATGCTCAACTGGATGAGAACGAACTTCGTCGCCAATATGATGAATGGGCTAAGTCGAACCCGCCGACCGAAGAAGTAAGGGCGCGTCACATTCTTGTTGAGACCGAGGCAGAAGCACGGGAGATCATTAAACTGGTCGCCTCCGGCACACCGTTCTCAGAGCTGGCCAAAACCCGATCCAAGGGACCGAGCAGCGTTCAGGGGGGCGATCTTGGCTGGTTTACCCGAGGACGAATGGTGCCGGAATTTGAGCAGGCAGCCTTTGCCCTTCAAGCCAATCAGTTCACAGCAGATCCGATCCGTACGGAATTCGGCTGGCATGTGATTCTTGTTGAAGACAGACGTGCGATACCAACACCGGGATTTGATGTTGTTCGCCCGCGTCTGGTTGAACAGATGGGCCAGGAAATGGCCTTCCGTATTGCCGATGAAATGGTGCGTGCCAGCGACGTGCAGCGCTATGATATGGGTGGCAACCCGATGCCGGCGCCTGCGCCATTGCCGATACCGGCACCCGCACCGGCCCAGTAACAACCCCGCATTGTAACAACCCCGCATTGCGGCCCTTTGAAATTACCAAACGAGGGAATGGACATGGATAAAGTCTCTCCGCTCGCACCTGCATCCTTTCCGGAAATCCCAGGTATCGCCGGTGTGCGCCTGGGTGGGATTGCGGCAGGTGTTAAGTATGAAAACCGCCCGGACCTTTTCCTGGCCGAACTGGCACCCGGAACGAAGGTGGCCGGCGTTCTGACACAATCTCTGACGCGCTCCGCCCCGGTGGAATGGTGTGCCAAGGTCCTCAAGGAAGGCACAGCGCGGGCGATCATCGTCAATGCTGGTAACGCCAATGCTTTCACCGGTAAGGCCGGGATGGACGGGGTCAAGGTCATGACAGGCGCGGCAGCGAATGCAGTCGGATGCGACCCATCAGACGTACTTGTCGCGTCTACCGGTGTGATTGGCGAGAAACTGCCGGCGGACCGGATTTCCGATGTTGTCCCGTCTCTCTTCAATTCATTGAACGAAGCGAATTGGCCGGTGTCGGCGCGGGCGATCATGACAACCGACACCTTCCCGAAAGGGTCGTATCAGCAGTGCGAGATCGATGGCGTGACCGTCACGATTGGCGGCATCGCAAAAGGTTCTGGCATGATTGCCCCTGATATGGCGACGATGCTGTCCTTCGTCTTCACCGATGCCAATCTGCCGTTAGAGCTTTTGCGAAAACTGCTTCGCAGCGGCGCTGACGAGAGTTTTAATGCAATCACAGTCGATAGCGATACTTCGACCAGTGACACGTTGATTCTGACGGCGACAGGTCAGGCGGCGCATAAGCCAGTTAGTGACGCGTCTGATAAAAGGCTGAAGGGCTTTCGCACGGCGTTGAACGACGTCCTCCGCGATCTCGCATTGCAGGTTGTCCGAGATGGGGAAGGGGCACAGAAGCTTGTCACCATCGATGTGCGTG
>SPJL01004837.1_pt1 | contig 17088 bp, 15 predicted proteins | sample 3741751 | NCBI WGS metagenome assembly SPJL01 (sample SAMN10925998, study PRJNA522277) | cold seep metagenome | isolation source: Elba SIP-enriched marine methane seep metagenome, extraction at timepoint T3 | place: Italy: coast of Elba, Mediterranean Sea | reverse complement strand
CGGGCGGAATTTTCCTAATTTACGATTGTGATTGGCCTCCTTCGTTTGATTGGCAACTAGAGCTGGCTTATCGCGAATTATTTGCCCAGGTACGGGAAATTTCGGATAGTTTAGAGGAACCCTTGGCCCATCGTTGGTCAAAGCAAGAACATGCTCAGCGAGTACGAGAGAGTGGGGCTTTTCGGATGGTGAAGGAAGTCGTTTTTCATCGGGAAATGAAGGGTGGGATCGATGCTTTTCGAGGATTGGCCTTGAGTCAGGGCGGTATTGAAGCCTTGTTGAAGCGAGGGAAGAGTACTGAGGAAATTGGTTTGGAGCAATTCGAAGCCGCTTTACAGGCCCGGGCCGATCAAGTCGAAGATACTTACCTCCTACATTATCGCGCGATTATTGCTAAAAAATAAACTATGCCTTTTAGGAAACTCCTGTTGCTTTTATTGCTTAGCAGCATTTCCCCTCTTACCGGACGTGCTCAGATGGAAGAATTGGGATTGGGGATTAGCCTGAACCCATTACCGCTACTTGATTTTTATCAAGGAGGAAGTTTGCGATTAGGGCTACAAGCTCAGGTTGCCCCCAAGGTTTTTCTCTTGGTAGAAGGAGGACCCTATCTTTCGGCGCTTTCCTACAATACACAGGACTTGGAAGGCTATAATTGGCGGGTAGAGCTGGCTTATAATTATTCGAGCTGGTATTATTGGTCGCTCAGTTATTTTTATAAAGACCATGCTTTTGGTCTGACGGATAAGCTAGCGCAAAATGGACAGGTGGTAGAGCGAAATTATCGTTTGCAGAAATACGCCAATAGCATTGGTATTCGCTGGGGGCGGATGCGCTGGAAGTATCAGGGGCGTTTGTTATTGGATTTTTATTGGGGGGCTGGTATTCGCTGGCGTTCGGTGAGTCGCAGTGGTTTGACGGAGGCGGAACTAGCACAAATTGAATCAGACTCCATTGTGTACGAATATTTGCGACGATCTGGGCAGCGAGTAAGCCCTGATTTGGTGATTGGAGTGCGGGTGAGTGGGCTCTTGTGGCGAAAAAATAGATTTTAATATAATATTTATTCCCCGTCACAAATATACCCTGTTTTAATCCGATTAAATCTAAATAAGCGGACAACTGGCATCCTATTTGACCGTTGTATATCAGTCGGTTGTGTTTATAAAGCCGCCGCAAAAAAGTAAAAAGCATGTATAATGCATAGTATTACCCTTGAAGCGCAGTTAGAACAGCTTTTCTCCAAGGCTAAGAAAATGGAGGCCATTGACCCCATTATGGCATTAGCCGAAGCCGAAAAAGCATTTGATTTAGCCCTTCGTTTGGATGACATTAATATTCAAATCGATTGTCTCATCTTTATGGGGCAGCTCAATCGGATTAAAGGCAATTTTTACCAAAGCCTTAGTCACCTTAAGCGAGCTCACAACCTGGCCAATTCCCATTATACCGAGGATGTGCTTAAAAAAGCACTGGTTTATATAGAATTGGGAAGCACTCATGCCGATGGTCTGGGCGATTTCCATCAGTCCCTCGACTATTTCTTTAAAGCCCTACAATACAATATCCCTGAACTTTGCTGTCGATTGTACAATAATATCGGTAGCGTCTACAAGGATATTGGACAATTTGAAAAAGCCATTCACTACCTTCTCAAGGGCGATGCCTATGCAGTTGAGCAGAATAATTTTTACCACCGTGCCTTTATGATGGAAAACCTGGGAGTGACCTATTATGAATTGGGGCGGTACCAGGAGGCAGAATCCTATTTCCTAAAAGGACTGGAAATTTGTGAGCATGGGATCAAGGCAGGTCAACCCTTTCATTTTATCCACTGTGTTACCTTACAGTCATTAGGGAAATGTGAAACCAAGCGAGGAGCCATCTCCGATGCCGAAGAGTACTTCAATGAAGGCCTACTCATCGCTACCGAACGAGGTTTTAAGGCCGTTATCGCCGAATTACTCCAATCCATTGGAGATATGTATGCCCAGCAAAAGAGTGAAAAACGCTTCTTGGAATACTATCGCCAAGCATTGGAATATGCTCGTCAGCACGATTTATTTGCCATCAAACAAGCCTGTCTGAATCGACTCCGCGAATTTTTTGAAGGGCAAGGGGATTTTCAAATGGCCTACACCATGGCCAAAGAAGTCATCGCCAATCATAACCTTCGGGAGAATATCCATCGCAATCAGAATATCATCGAATACCTCAATGAACGGGAATCAAAAATTGTGATTCTGGAGGAGAAGAATAAGAAGATTAGCCTACAGAAAGAAGAATTGGAGCAATTCGCTCATATCGTGGCCCACGATCTCAAAGAACCCCTTCGGAACATGGGCAACTACAGTGGCTTACTCAAAAAGCGCTACACCAAATTATTGGATGAGCACGGAGTCCAATTTCTTGATTTCATCAATACCAATGCCGAGCATATGTACCTCATGCTAGAGGAATTGCTCACCTTTACCAGCTTATCTACCGAACTCCGAGCGGTTGGTTTAGTCGATGCCCAACGTTTACTGTACGTAATTTTAGAGCAAATGCGAGGCTCCGTCAAAGAGGCCAAGGCCATTATCAACTACGAAAGCCTGCCTTTAGTCAATATCCGTGGTGCTCACCTGGAGATGCTTTTCCAACACCTGATCGCAAATGCCCTCAAATTCAGGAAGGCCGATCAAATCTGTTTGATCGATATTACGGCGACGGATGAAGGGGGTAACATCACCTTTAAGGTATCGGATAATGGCATCGGCATCGCCGAAAAATACCATCAGCGTATATTCCAGCTTTTCAAACGCTTGGATAAAGCCAATTATCAAGGCACAGGGATGGGGCTCGCCATTTGCAAGAAAATCATCGATCTCTATTCGGGTACCATCTGGGTAGAATCGGAAGAAGGAAAGGGGACTACCTTTTTCTTCCGACTGCCTAAAAAGATAAAGTAAACTATTCCGCTTTAAGCACCTTGGTGTTTAATACCACCGTTCCCATTTCATTTACTGCCCGCAAAAAGTACACTCCGGGTGTTAGCTGATCAGTGATAATATCCAATTGCTGATCAAAAGTGGCTACTCGTTGCTGATGTTTTACCTCACCAGACAAGTCAATGACACTAAGGTCTAGCCAATCTCCCGTCATAGCTCCATCGTCCCATTCTAGATGTAAGTATTCCCCAAAGGGATTTGGCCAATTGTGGAGTAAATGCAATGGATACTCGTAGCGTGGGCCATCTTTGCCACCTTCGATATAGCTTAGGCTGGTAAATTGAACCCGACAATCCTTTTCCAAGCGGATATTGATCCCATTATTGGGCGTAAGTTGAATATGGGCCGTCTGTCCATTATTGAATACAGCTAAAGTGCCACTGCCACCAACCTTAGTCCAGGTGACCCCATCCTGATCCAATTCTATAACTGAGAGACTATTGGGTACCACTTGGTGACCGCGCAATGGAGCCGTTAGATTACCGGACGAAACCATTCCTAGAAGATGGATCTCACATAATGTTTCTTCTTCTTCCTCTCGGGTACAAAAATCGCTAGGAAAGCAATCTAAGGATAGACCATCATTGCGTTCTTTATACCGGAAAAAAGTCGTTGATGAGCTATAGCCGTTTGCGTTCGAAAACTGAATACTATGTCTTTCAATCGTCGAGCTCCCTTGTTGCTTGGACACTAAGCAAGTACCGCTGACTACTACCGCACCGTGTCCGCCATAACGTACCATACTAGCTTCATCAGGACAGTCGACGAGAAAGTAACCTTCCTCCTCTGTAAATATTCTATGGTCGCTCTGGCTGGCAATAAAATCGATATCGGCTTGCGTTATTGGCACCCATTCCCCGCTCTCAGAATTGCCAAATTTGGCGAAATAGGCCCTCACGTACTGGAAACAACTGATACCGTCTGGAAGGCCACTAGCTATTTCAATAACTTGGTCTCTACAGTCACATTCGCCTTGAGCGTTGGCAAAGAGAGGGCTAAAAAATAATAAGGAGTAAAGGAAGAATCTATACATGATGATAGGTGATTGATGACTTATTAGAATGGCTAAGTCTACATTTTACCAGTGTGGAGGCAAAAAAGAGGACTAAGACCAGTGTTTCTTCTAGTAGTCACCTTTACCCATAAGTAGAGGGGAGGAGTAATCCGAGACGTAAAATAGAAAAGTTCGGGCAAAAAAAAGAACCGACTGTGTGGAGTCGGTTCACGGGATTATAGAATGCTAGAAAATCGGTCTGCACGAGGCGACCGTGGGTGTTAGTCATAGCGGAAATAGTGGATTGCCGCACGGACTTGTTTATTGGCCCGATGACTCGGAGCCAATTCAAAAAATAAGTAATGTTGTTCGAAATTGATTTGTAAACCTTCTCCTAGAGTATCTAAGGCCTCTGTCATCTGATTGAGATGAGCAAAACAAGCTGCTCTAGCGTAAAAGATCTCTGCTCCATAGGCGTCGATTTCAGCTTCCTCCAATACGGATAGTGCCTTTTCAGGATGTCCCATGGATAAGTAAAAACGAGCCAGGCGCATCCAGAGGTAGCTTTGTTCTGGTAAAACTTGTGTAGCTGCGACAAGTACGGGCTCTGCCTCTTTAAAACGTCCTAAGCGAATTAGAGCATCTGCCTGGGCCGATAGAATATCTTCGCGGTGTGCATCCACATCCAGGGCCTTTTGGTAGTACTCAGTCGCCGTTGCCCAGTTTTCTTCGCGAGCAAAGCACTCTCCAATGTGGAAATAGACCTCTTCGTGCTTGGGGTGGCGTTTTATGGCGAGGAAAAATAAGCGGCGAGCTTCATCCATTTGCCCTAAAAATTCATTGCAAATGCCCAATTTGAAAAGCAGGTCCGCATCGGGTTGATCAAACTCCAAGAGTTCTTGATAACAGCGGCGAGCGCCAGCAAAATCACAGATTTGTAGGTATACATCGGCGCAGTCGTAATAGGCTGGGGCGAAGTTTTCGTTGATTAGGAAGCAGTATTCAAAGGCCTCGATGGCCTTGTCGTAGCGGAACTGCGAATAATAGGCGTGTCCCAGATTATACCAAGCTAAGTAAGAATAAGGATTTTCATCGATCAGATACCAGCACAATTCTACGCTTTGGCTGCCCCATTCGCCCATATTAAGGCAAAAATAGAGTCTTTCCAATGCTCGTTGGTGGTGAGGGTTGAGTCGTAAAGATTCCTGTAGGCTGCCGAACATCCGTTCGAAATCTTCTTGTTTTTCGTGAATATTGGCCTCTTGGAAGTGAATTTCACTCCGCTCTGTTGGAGTACCATGGTTAGAATATTTCAAACTCTGCAGTAAACAGAGTGCCATTTCGTAGTTGCATTTCTGGGCATGGGCCTTCGCTCGTAGCAATTCAAGATGCATCCGAGAATAGCCAAAAGCCTCTGCCAAATCAATCAATTCTAGGGCTTGATCCTCCTTCGATACTCCCAGCAGTAAGTGAGCCTTACGTGCATGTAAAGTAGCAGAACAATCAAATTGTTGAAGTCCTAACTCTATGATTTCTAAGGCTTTATCTACCAATTCAACCTCTTCGTAATAGTCGGCCACCTGTAGGTATTCATTCTCCGCAAGCTGCCATTCTTGACCATTTTTCATCTGCCCTTCGAAATGCATGATTAAGTCTAATATCTCCTTTTGCTTAGCATAATATAAGTGCTTCATAGGTGATAGTTATGGGTTACATAGTGTGTTAAATAGTGCTCTCCTTGGTGCTACAAAAGTAACTAAAACAAATTCATAGTACTCATAATAATAACATATAAGGTTATTAAAACCAGTTATTGAGAGACCAATGATTGTTTTATCTGATAAACACGCAGGTTTATACCTAAAAAAAGGGATAAGATTGCTTTCACAATTGGGGGGAGGGATTCCCTTCAAGTATATTTAATTGCAAACCACTAATTTGTACCAGTTAACCTTTCTCAAAGTGGTTTACACTAAAGTCTTACGACATAAATGATGCTGGGTTACGAGAAATTCGAGGGTTTTTATAACGACAAAGATAAAAAAAATAGTGTGGTAAAATTTAAGTATATAAAATACTGTTAGTCATTTTTTTGTTAAAGTTGAATTTTTATTTTTATTAATTGTTAAATTTCTTCCTCCTCCGCAATTTTTAAATCGCGGTTTACAGCAATACTAGCATTGAGTTCAAAGCCTAGTAAGAGGATAAAACAATTGATTTGAATCCATAACATGACTACGATAACGGTCCCAATAGAGCCGTAGAGCTTATTATAGGTATCGAAATATTCTACATAGTAGGAAAATCCAACCGAAGAGAGGAGGGTAAATATAGTGGCTAGGGTAGCACCAGCAGAAAATATTTGAAAACGACGATAAGTAGCGGCTCCGTAGCGGTAAATGAGCGAAATCCCAAAATAGAAAAAGCCTACCACTACAATCCAGCGGATGATGAAAAATAGGGTAGTGGTAAAGCCATCAGCGTTGATATAGATCAAAAGTTGACCAACCAGTAGTTTGCCCAAAATAACGAGCAATACCGAGGCAATTACCAGAAAACCTACCAAAAAGGTCAATCCAATGGCAATTAGACGTTTGACTAGTGCTGAGCGTCGCATAAAAGTAGTCTTATACGATTTCTCAAAACCCTTCATCATGGCAATCATTCCATTGGAGGCGAAAAAGAGGGCCAAGAAAAAACCAAAGGATAGGAGGCCAAAACGCGGATTGGTAGCTACATCCTTGATGGTTTCGAATACTTCTCCGGGGATGATTTCATTAAACTGCTGTTCGAGGGTCACGAAAATGGTATCGAAGTTTTGCCCTTCTGGGAGATATTGTAAAAAATAGCGCTCCAGATAGGGAAAAAGCGTCAGCAGAGAGATTAGGGATGGAAATAGGGAGAGGAAAAAACTAAAGGCCATGGAGTTGGCACGGGTGATCAATGCTGAGCGGCGCAACTCGTTGATAATAAAGGCCACCACATCGTAAAGCGGGACATTGAAGAGACCGGGCAGAGAGTTCGCTTTGGTCCATGCGATAATATCCTTAACCAAAGGAAGGCCAAAAAACCATTGCTGTATTTCCACCGGGCTGGGTAACTTCATGCGGGCTTATTTATCCTCATTCATCACAAATTCAATTACTTGGCGAAGTAAGGGAGCAAGAGGCTCCGCAAATAATCAGGGGCCTTCACCGCCTGTTGGTTTTGAGCATCGATAAAGCAGAGTTTAACCGAGCCTCCGTTGACCAAGGCCTCGGCCTCATTATACAATTCTACGTGAAAGGTGATGGTCTGTTCCGGCATCTGCCGCAAAACCGTACGAACCTCAATCAAATCATCATAGCGCGCTGGCCGTACAAAGCGCATATTTAAGGACATCACAGGCATCAAAACCCCGCCTTCTTCTTCCATTTTCCGATAGGTCCACCCCAAACTGCGTAGCAATTCGGCCCGGCCTACCTCGTAGTACTGCGCATAATTTCCATAATAAAGGTAACCCATCTGATCGGTCTCCCCGTAGCGTACTCGGATTTTGGTCTGGTGTTCGTACATGTGGCAACTGGCTAAGCCCGTTCAATCGGGCAGGTCATACAATGCGAACCTCCCCGCGCTCGCGATAATTCATTGGAAGGGATATTAATGATCGTATTCTCGATGTCTTCTGGCTTAAGCGTTCCCGCCGCAAATTCCTTTAGCAATTCCTCGGCATCTACGACCTCATACCCCGCCTCTTTAAATGCTTCTTCCGTCATCGGATTGCGGTCGTAGGTAAAAGCTACCCCTGGCTTGATGGTCACCAAATTACAGCCATCCGTCCATTGCTCGCGCTCCTGATAAGGCGATTCGCCATTGCCACTCAGGATAAATTTCATATTGGGGTTGATCTCCTGACGGAAAAAATCACCCACCGAACCATAAGCCGCGGTCGTCCCGTCGATGCGGTATACAATGACATTGGAGCTCATCCCATCAATAATGATGGGCTTAAAAGCCGTTACGTGATTGCTATTGATTTGAGTGAAAATGGTATCAATATGCATACAAGAACGATCCTGGGGGATATTAATTTGCACGACATTGCGAATCACCCCTTTTTCAAAAAGTGCTTTTTTGAGCGAATGTAAACCATGACTTGTGGTTCGCTCGCTACAACCGATCAACAGATAATCTTTATTGATAATCATTACATCGCCACCTTCTACTGATACATTTTCGCCTTTTTTGGAAGGCGGAAACTCTTCGATTGTATTGAGGTTGATGATTTTGCCTTCATCGCGGAGTTGAGCGAAGATGGGGTGGGCCCAAAAGATAAAACGCGTCAGAAAATTTTCCCGATAGCGCGCTTCCTTCGCTGCTTTGGTGATAATCACGTGGTCATTGACGGTCACGGCGATATCGCGGGTAAAGATAAAATTGGGGATGGGGTCGAAGAGGATATGGTCTTCATCCTTCCAATATCCGGTGATGAGGATTTCGGTAAGGGTATGATTGTCCTGTTGGTCGAGCATTTCGACGTAGGAATTGGGTAATTCCTCATAATCGATGATGCGTTCGATGATATCGCGGCGTTTGAGGGCGTCGGTTTGTAGCGCCTCATAGATTAACTGTCTGGTTTCGAGTACATTCTCTTCTCCAAGGAATGCTTTGAGAACATTGGTAAAGATATCGTGTTCTTCTTGCATCCGAGGTAGATGGACGATGTCGTCAAACAATAATTCCTCGGCTCTTTTGGGAGAAATACGGGCAATGCCCTCGTCGGGGCGGTGAACGATCACCCTTTTGAGAGGGCCGATTTCTGAAGAAACGTGGATGCTAGGCTCAGTTGTAGGCATATCTTTGGTTTTTCCCATTTTTCATGGGCATTGATTAGGTGCGAATGAGGCTTGGATTTATTGTCCGGCAGCAAAAATAGCAAAACCGGATCAAAAAAAATACCAGCCTCCGACAGCCTGCGACAAAAGGGGCTCTCGGTGTGGGCTAAGGCCGTGGCCTAAAAGAATGTATTAGTTGTAGAATTGACCGATTTTTCCTTACTTTGTAATTACATTCGGCCCGTTTGGGAATGCGGAATTCCCTTAAATTTTAAAGCAAAAAGTCGAATATCCCTACAATTTTGTACAATTATGTTTAAAAACTTGAAGTCCCTGTTTATTGTGGAGAACGAAGGAGAGAGCAAGTCTTCCCCCAGTAAGTCCCAATCGACAGCTAAACCGACTAAGCAAAGTAGTCCTAAAAGTTCCCCTCCTCCTTCGCCGATGACTAGCTCGACTCCGATTAGTGGGGGTACTGCTAGCCCAGGCAAGGTGACGGACAAATTTAACAAGATACTCTTTGGCGCGATGGAAAAAAACAACATCGACGGTTTTGATTATCTGGAATACCGCCAATCCCTCCAGTCCTTGAAAAAGATGGATATGGATGAGCCGACCCGTTATAAATCGGCTTATGCGATGGCCCAAACGATGGGTGCGAGCCCTGATTATTTGATCAAAACGGCTCAACACTATATCGATGTACTCCAAAAAGAGGAGGATAAATTTGGCAAGGCCCTACAAAACCAACGGACTCGTCAGATTGGAGAGAAAGAACAACAGCTAAAAGATGTCAATACGATGATTCGCCAAAAGGCGGAGCAAATCCAAAAACTGAGCAAACAGATTGAAGAACATCAAGCTCAAATTGCTCAATTAGAGAATGATGTTTCTCAGGCATCGGTTAAAGTAGAATCTACAAAAAATGATTTTGTCGCTTCATACCAGACTATCGTAGGACAAATAGCGAAGGATGTAGAAAATATGAAGCAATATCTCAAATGATTGGTTATATCTAGTACACTATATTTTATTTCAATAACAATATGGAAGGTCAAAAAAATAAAGGGAAGTCTTTTTGGAGAAAACCAGAAGGCGTGACAGGAGCCATCTTTATGGGAGGTATCTTGATTGGTGGAGGAGTCTTACTGGCTACGGTGATGCCGCAGCTTTTGCTATTTGCTCAGACGACGCTTGGGGCAGTAGTTACGCTATTGATTATCGCTGCTTTGGTATACATGGTGCTCGATCCGAAGATGCGGAATCTGGTATGGTATATGTACAAAAGTGTGATGCGTTGGATCACCGGCCTCTTTGTCCAGATCGACCCCATCGGTATCCTCAAATCCTATATTGATGATTTGAAGGGTAACCTACGGAAAATGAATCGTCAAATCAGTCAGCTGAGAGGGCAGATGCATAAGATGAAGGAGTTGATTATCAACAACAAGCGGCAGATTGAAAACAACCTTAACCTGGCCAGTAAAGCCAAGGCCAAGAATAAACAGGCCCAGATGATCCTCAAGTCCCGTAAAGCAGGGCGCTTGAAGGAATCTAATATGCGCTTGGAAGATTTGTACAAAAAAATGGAAGTGCTCTATCGGGTGCTGACCAAGATGTACGAGAACTCCGAAGTGATGCTCGAAGATATTACCGATCAGGTAAAAATGAAAGAGCAGGAAAGCAAGGCCATTCGCGCCAGCCACTCCGCCATGCAGAGTGCCATGAGTGTGATCTCCGGTGATCCCGACAAGCGAGCCATGTTCGAACAGGCCATGGAAGCCGTGGCCGATGATGTGGCCAATAAGGTAGGGGAGATGGAGCGCTTTATGGAAATGTCCGCCAATTTTATGGATTCCGTAGATCTACAAAATGGTGTCTTCGAAGAAGAAGGACTGCAAATGCTGGAAAAATGGGAAAAAGAAGGAATTTCACTAATCCTCGGCTCAGAAAAAGACGAACTCGTCCTACAAGCCAATGATGATTACGATACCCTCGACCTTGATTCTCCCGTAGCCAAACCCCAACGAGCCGATAACCACCGGAATCAATACGATTCCTTTTTCGACTAGGAAGAACCTAACCTACTACAACTTAACGAATAATAAAAAACACACCATCAACATGGCAACCCGTCTTACCACTTTATCTAAGTTTTTAATCACCCTACTTATTGTAGCTGCGGTCTTTTTCGCCGGACGCTTTTTCCTCCAGGAAACGGAGGCCGGCCGTGACCTGCTCGAACAAGCAGAGGAATCTCAAACCACCAACGATTCCGGTTCAAGCTCCAGTAGCAGTAGTTCTTCTTCCTCCTCCAACAACGATCCTAATACCATCAAAATTGGGGTAGTAACTTGGGGTGGTTATGCCGGAGGGCAATACTTCAACGAAGGATTTAAAGCCAATACGCGCTCTCGGTTTTACAAAGACTATGGCTTTAAAGTCGATTTCAAAATTCTCGATGATTTTGAAGCTTCTCGTGCCGCCTTCAAAAATGATGAAGTAAACCTCTTGTGGGCTACCATCGATGCTTTTCCCACCGAAGTGGAAAGCTTACGCCCTTTTAACCCTAAGGTTGTTTTCCAAGCCGACTGGTCGCGAGGTGGTGATGCCATCGTAGTACGTCGTGGCATCAATAAGGTATCTGATTTGAAAGGTAAAAAAATTGCCGTAGCCGAATTGACGCCTTCTCATTCTTTCCTCCTCTGGTTACTTGACGCCGGTGGCCTTTCCATCGATGATGTACAATTGGTCAAGCAAGCCAGTGCCATTGATGCCGCCGCTGCCTTTAAAAGTAAGCAAGTGGACGCCGCTGTAGTATGGAGCCCGGATGATGAAGACTGTGTAAATTCTGTACCGGGTTCGCGAGTGCTAGAAAGTACGCGCTCGGCCTCTCATATCATCGCCGATGTCTTTATCGCGAAGGAAGAATTTATCCAACAAAATGAAGAGAAATTACAACAGCTCTATGAGGGTTGGATGAAAGGAGCCGCCGAAATCAATGCCAATGATGGCAACAAGCGTAAAGCTGCTAAAATCCTAGCCGATGCCTTTGATGGCTTCGATGAGGAAATGACCTATAATGCCATCAGCAACGTTCGCCTCTGTACGCAGGGAGACAACGAACAGTTTTTTGGTTTGGATAAATCTTATAAAGGAATCACCGGAGAGAGCTTGTACAGCCGGATGACTAATGTCTACCGCGACTTGAGCTTTACAGGAGGCAAGGTGCCCAACTGGCGTTTGATTTCTTATAGTCGTTTGGTGAAAAATTCTGGCCTGAGTGGTGCTGAGCAAGCGGCCGAAGGGCAGAAGGTTTTTGCAGCGGTTAAAGAAGAAGATAAAACTAAAGCGGCCATCTCTTCCAAGCAAGTTAGTATCAGCTTCCGCTCGGGAGAATACCGATTGGATGAGAATGCTAAATACATCATCGACAACGAGTTTGTAGAAATTGCTCAAGCTTTTAGCAACTCCCGGATTCGGATCGAAGGAAATACAGATAATACGGGCTCTCGTGCCACTAACGTTCGCTTGTCTAAACAACGGGCGCAATCGGTAGCTGATTACCTCGTAAGTACCTACAATATGCCTCGCAACCGTTTTATCGTGGTCGGTAATGGCCCTGATAAACCAGTAGCCGATAATGGCAATGATGCCGGACGGGCTAAGAATCGCCGGACTGATTTTGAATTAGTGCCTGAATAGTCTTTCCCGCTTTTCCCCGAGTAGTGATTATTGCTGCTCGGGGAAAATTTGGTATCCTTGCTAACCCTAGCCTAGCGCAACGCTAGTACCATCCTACCATGCGATCATTATTCAAACTTCGAGGAGAGCTCAGTTCTTCTCAACGGCTTTCTCTCGGTGCTCTTGGTTTTCTATTACTTGTCGGTATCTGGTGGGCTTTAGCAGAAGCTAAAGCTGAACAACTACCCATCGTAACGGGAGAAAAACTGGAATATCCCGATGCCATCAATCCCGATTCGGCTACCATTGTCATTATCGATTCCTTGGCCCGGATCGACTCTATCCGTTATGCCAATGCCACCGAATTTGAAAAGGTTTATCCGGTTGTTCCCAACCCCGTTCATGTTGTTCAGTCCTTTCCCCGAATGATAAAAGAGGACAAGCTCATAGAAAATACCCTCCGATCAATTTGGCGAAACCTGCAAGGTTATTTGTGGGCCATTATCCTAGCCTTACCGCTCGGTTTTATGATTGGCCTCTTCCCCTTGTTCAAAGGAATGTTTAGCCGTCCGGTGGATGCCCTGCGCTTTTTACCGCTTACTGCTTTGACCGGAGTCTTTATGCTCGCCTTTGGAACGGAGGAAACGATGAAAGTATCCTTTCTGGCCTTTGGTATTTTTGTTTACCTACTGCCAGTAGTGGTACAAAGAATCAATGAAGTCAAAGACGTTTACCTTAAAACGACTTTTACCTTAGGCGCTACCGACTGGCAAACGATTAAGACAGTTTATTTCCCTTCGGTAATGTCAAAATTAATCGATGATATTCGCGTACTTACTGCGATCTCTTGGACCTATATTATCATCGCCGAGTTGCTCAATAAAGAAGGAGGAATTGGTGCCCTGATGTTTACGAGTGGTCGACAAGGACAAACGGAAAAAGTATTTGCTGGTTTGATTGTCATCATCCTGGTAGGCTTTTTACAAGACTGGATTTTTGTCTATATCGAAAAACGGATTTTCCCCTACAGACATTATCCCACTGCGATTCCCGGAATCAATGAAACGCAGTATGGGATTTATATCATCTTTGCCGTGATGGCCATCTTGGTACTCCTAGCGATGCTCGCTCCAGTGTTGTTTAGCAGCCTAACCACCTTTGGCTGGTTGATCATCATTAGCGGTTTAGTCTTAATCGGATTAGGGGAATACAAAATTTTGAAAACCAAAACCTGATGCTGGAATTTAAGGATACGGATCTGAAAAATATTATTGAACTGCAGAACATAACGCAGTCTTACGATAATGGCGAAACGGTCATTATCAAAGACCTTAATTTTCGGATCGAAGATAAACCTGCTCAAGGACAGTTTGTGGTCATCTTGGGAATGTCGGGCTGTGGGAAGTCGACCATCTTACGTTATATTGCCGGTTTGCAGGAACCTACGGCGGGCAATGTTTTGGTAAATGGACAAGCGGTGGGAACTGATAATCGCGTGAGTATGGTTTTCCAGCAATATTCCTCTTTGCCTTGGATGACGGTATTGGATAATGTCGGTTTGGCTTTGCGGTATAAGGGAGTGTCCAAAAAGGAGCGCGATGAGAAGGCCATGGAGTTGATTGAGCTGGTGGGCTTGGCAGGGCATGAGCATAAATTTGCGCAGTACCCGACCTTGTCGGGGGGGCAGTTGCAACGGATTGCGATTGCGCGTAGCCTCATTGCCAATTCAGATATCCTTCTGATGGATGAGCCTTTTGGGGCACTAGATATCCAAACTCGGATTCAGATGCAAGATCTCTTGTTGAGCATTTGGAATCGTTTTCACCCCACCATTATTTTCGTCACCCACGATATCTCCGAAGCCGTTTACCTCGGAGATGATATTTACATTATGAAATCGGCACCTTCCCAATTTGTTGAACACATCAAAGTCGATTTGCCCTTGCAACGGAATCGAGAGACGAAGCGGGAGCAAAAATTTGTAGACTTGGTTCGCGAAGTAGAAGATCGAATGATCAGTGTGGCCCAGATGGGCTAAGCTGCTTCGGCGGCCTTTTTCAAATCTTGGGCAAAACCATCAAAGGCTGGACGGAGATCCGGCATACTCATCGAAATTAGGGGCAACATCAGTCCACCAAAATCTTCTTGCATACTTACCTGGATAGAACCGTCGCTTTGTGGCGTGAGGCTAAAGGTGCGAATCCCTTTAAACAAACCGAGGGGCATTCCACCACTCCAAACCATTTTGCGGGGCGCATCGAGCATACTTACATTGACGGGAAAAGCGCGATCGGGGCTTACCTTGGCAAAAACCTTGATTTGCTGGCCTTGCGCAATCGTTCCTTCCACCTTGGTAACGGTAGAATTCCAGTTGGGATAATCAGCCGCATTGGTGAGGAGGGCCCAGATCTTTTCAGCGGGCGCATTGATGTTGATGCTCACGGCATATTGCATGGCAAAAGTAGACTTCGTACGACGGGCGCTGGTATTCGACATGGTTTTGTTTTGATGAAAGATTAGAAAATCAATGGAATCAAATATAGCTTTTCCTCAAAAAAGTAAGCCCAGAGAAACCTGAATTTTTTGTGAAGGCAGCTTAAATTGCTCGTTTTACACTGATATTTAATACAAAAGTTACCCAATATTTTTTAGGATCGTGTTGTACTTACGCTTAAATCTTTTTATTTTCCCTTAAGCTAAGACGAGCTCTTTTCGAAATTTATTCATCTTGATTTAAGTACTAAAAAATCCCTAGAGGGAATACCCGCAAAGGAAACTGGATTATCCGGTTTGTCTTTGGGGCTAGCCTTTATTTAGGGTGTGTCTGAAAATTATCCTTCGGCCCACCTTAGACATCTTTTGAACCTGTACATCAGCTATTTATCCAGCCGTAGCGACGGCTATGGCTGGATAAAGGAGCTTCGTTCAGAACCAAAATCTGAATAAGCTGGAATCAAAAACATTTTTCAGACACCCCCTAACCTTTAAATTTCGAATCATGAAAAAAACAGTAGCAGTAAAATCAGAACTCAATGATCAGCTTTTGCAAACGGCGCGAGTGTTGTCGGCGAAGGAAGAACAAAAACTTAAAGGTGGGGTAGGGCCTTGGATAGATCCTTCTGGTTGATGAAGTTTATTAACAGGAGGAATAGGAAAAATAGCAAGATTAGGAACCCTGAATTTTTTATGAATCGAGGTATAAAAATAATTTTCACCTTCAATTCATTTAATATTCAAGCAAGGTAATGTTTAAATATAGAACTTAGCTACAGATTTCAATTCCATCCTGATTAAGGATTTAAGACAAACAACCAACCTGCCAAATTCCTTAAGTGCTTAGGAAATTATAAAAAGAATGGTCAAGGATCAGCGCTGATGCTTGGGTGGGGCGCTATTTTTTAAACTTAAATTCTACGCCATGAAAAAAACAGTAAAAGACAAACAATCATTGGAGTTACTTCCGCAAAGTTCGCAAGTATTATCAGTCAAAGCAGCGGAAAGCCTTAAGGGAGGTTATGGCCCTTTGATAGACCCTTGGGGATAGTGCTAGAAGTGAAGTCCGATGGCTAAAGATACACGTAATAATTAGATGTAAGTTGAACAGGCCCGGGGTAACTCCCGGGTTTATTTAATTTGGCCCTTCAACAGGCCCCAATGACTAAGACCTGGAGGAATGAAGAATAAATCAAAATGACCTTTCCGATAAGCAAATAAAGACGATCAAGGAGGGGCGCGAGTACATCGTGAACCTTCTGGTTAATGTACATTTTTCAATCCTAGTGTGTCGGGTGGTCCAAGTGGCCACCCCTTTTTTTTATAAAAAACTAAACGATGAAAAAATCATTGCAACAACTGTCCGAAAGCTCCAAGACAGCGATCATTAATGCTTCCCAAGCTACCCGAATTAAAGGCGGTCAAAGTAGCGTCGCTATCTTAGGAAACACCTAAAAGCATAGGGATTATACCAGCTCTGATGAGCTGGTATAACTTTCACTAATCCTAACTTGTTGTGATGGGAAATCCTAAATCCAAGGCCTTTTCAATCCTTAACCGCTCGTGGCGATTCCAATTGATAAGGCACCTGCCAATAAGCTCCCTCGTCGAATACAATTCTCTTATTTATCACGATCTCATCTTGCACAATACTTTCTTTAGGAGGGTCAATGATGCAGGAAAGCCAGCCAATCGATAAAATACCAATCAGCAAAAGGTAAAGCTTTTCCCGTAGCGAAGCATTAACCGAAAAGTTGGGGTTGGCCCCAGCAGTACTGGTCTTGATAGGATGTTGTTGCAAATGTAAGGGATGATCGGCCTTGAGTCGATAGCCAATGCCGCGAATCGTTTCGATACGGATTTGCATCCCAAAATATTCTTGGAGCATTTGTCGCAATTCAGAAATGGACTTGGCCACTAAATTATCCGTGACGATTTGTCCCGGCCATACCGCCTCAATCAAATTTTCTTTGCGGACAATCTCTTGTTGGTGTAGCATCAAAAAATGCCATACTCGCATTAGGCGAGGCTTAACTGCGATTTCTGTGTTGGCCTTTACCATACGATTCTGGAAGGGATAAATCAACCATTCTTCAAAGGCCCACTGTGGGTT
>SPJL01030865.1_pt1 | contig 17097 bp, 15 predicted proteins | sample 3741751 | NCBI WGS metagenome assembly SPJL01 (sample SAMN10925998, study PRJNA522277) | cold seep metagenome | isolation source: Elba SIP-enriched marine methane seep metagenome, extraction at timepoint T3 | place: Italy: coast of Elba, Mediterranean Sea | reverse complement strand
TATACTTTTTATATTTCCTGCTTGATCGTTAATAGTTCTAATAGAATTTGTTTGAGCAGGCCTTAACTTAAGTATTTCGTATACACCGGATAGATGACGGCCCAGCAATTCAATTTCTATACAGGCTCTACTAAAAAGGTAACTGTGGCAATATACTCCATAGGCGATTTAGAAAAGCTTAGCGGCATAAAAGCACACACCATCAGGATGTGGGAGCAGCGCTATGGAATTGTTATCCCTCGCCGAACGGATACGAATATCCGCTATTACGAAGATTCTGACTTGAAGTTATTGCTCAATATCGCATTACTCAACAAGAATGGCATCAAGATTTCTAAGATTGCCAAGATGAGTAAGGCAGATATCGCTCAAAAAGTAGCGGCAATTTCTGAGGTCAATTTCGAATACGATACCCAACTCGATGCCCTTACCATTTCGATGATCGAAATGGATGAGTATAAATTTGATCGGATCATTTCTACCAATATCCGGCAAATTGGTTTTGAAAAAACCATGTTAGAGGTCATTTACCCCTTCCTCGAAAAATTAAGCTTGCTATGGATGACAGGCTCAATTCAACCCGTCCAAGAACATTTTATTAGCAACTTAATCCGCCAAAAATTAATCGTCGCCATTGATCAAGAACCCTTCCCACGGGGCTCTAAAGTCAAAAAGTTCGTGGTTTATCTCCCCGAAGGAGAAACCCAAGAGCTAAGTTTGCTTTTTATGCATTATCTGCTCAAGTCGAGAAATCACCAGGTAGTCTACCTCGGTCAGAATATCTCGATGTACGATCTCAAAGATACTTGCAAAATTCATCAGCCAGATTACGTGTTTACACTCATTACCGAAACCTTTATCCAACGCTCTATTCAGGAGTACATCGATGAATTGGCCGACTATATTCAGCCCGCTCATATGTTACTTTCGGGCTATCAGGTCGTCGTACAACGTGTAAACTCTACGGATTCTGTATCCGTCTTTGGCAGTCTCGATGAAACCACCGATTTTTTAGAGCGACTTCCCTAAGACTTTAAAGTAGAGTAATTATCATCTATCACTTAAACCATGTTTTTCATGAAAAATCTTAAGCATTTCTCTTTCCTCTTGGTATTGGCCCTAGCTCTCACAGCCTGTGGTGAAAAGCCTGCCGGAGAAAAAGCTGCTACTGGAGAGGCTGCTGCTCCAACCGCTACTCCTAGCGATGCCAAATCTATGGCCGTCAACACGGGTACGAGCCAAGTACTCTGGGTAGGTAGCAAACCTACTGGCACCCACAACGGTACCATCAACCTTGCTAATGGTAAACTCGATGTAGCGGGTAACAAACTAGTAAGCGGTGAATTCGAACTTGATATGAGTTCTATCTCTGTAATCGACCTCAAACCAGGGGAAGGAAAAGAAGATCTGGAAGATCACCTCAAAGGCTTAGTGGACGAAAAAGCGGATCACTTTTTCAATGTCCGCAAATTCCCTACGGCTAAATTCGTTATCACGAAAGTGGAAGATTTACCCGCAGGAGGCCCTTCTACCCATAATATCACTGGTAACCTGACTTTGAAGGACCAGACCAAAAGCCTCACGTTCCCAGCTAATGTTGCTGTAGTAAACGGACAAGTATCTGCTACTACGCCTTCTTTCAAAATCAACCGCACAGAATGGGGAATCAACTTTATGTCAAAATCAGTCTTTGATGACCTTAAAGACAAGTTTATTGACGACGAAATCGCACTTAGCATCAATCTCAAAGCTAGCTAAACTGCTCATTTTTGTTGGCCGTCGTTAGGGGCGGCCAACAAAATTCCCTATTTTCCGCTGAGCGAAGTCCAACCAAGTCTCAGCGCACATGAATTTTCAACGCCTTTTTGATCTCCTTCCTTTTCAAGCTTATCGCTACCCACAAAAGATAGCGCTGGCCCATAAAGTACAAGGCCAATGGCAAAGCTATGCCACCCACGACTGCCTGGAAATCATCGAGGAACTCAGCTCTGGCTTAATTGAACTAGGACTTCAACCCGGCGATAAAGTAGGTATCATGAGTGCTGTGGGCAGTCCTCCTTGGACCATGCTTGACCTCAGCCTCCAACAAATCGGCGTCATCGTCGTACCACTCCACACCTCTATTGCCGATACTTCTCTACACCACATCCTTCAGGAAGCAGAGCTACTCTACTGCTTCGTTGCCAATGAGGACCTTTACCAAAGAGTCCAAAACCTGCAAGCACAATTGCCGCGACTCCAAGGCATCTACACCTTGCAAAAGGTAAATACGCTGCCCCATTGGGAAAGTCTTCGGCAAAGTCCATCTAAAGGTCAATGCGAGCAAATTGATGCTCGCAAAGCAGCCATTCGCCCCGACGATTTAGCCACCATCATCTATACTTCGGGAACCACGGGCCGTCCAAAGGGCGTAATGCTCAGTCACCGCAATCTGGTCAGTAATATCAAAGCCATTATTTCCCTCTTGCCCATTACCTACTTTGATCGTACCATCAGTTTTTTGCCGATGAGTCATATCTTCGAACGCGTGGCGATTTACACCTATATCACTGTTGGAGCCTCTGTATATTATGCGGAGAGTGTTGATCGAATTTTGGATAATATTGCGGAAGTCAAGCCACAGTATTTTACGGCAGTGCCTCGGCTCTTGGAGCGGATGTATGATTCTATCCAGGAGATGGCAACGGCTCAATCGCCTTGGCAACGGCGGATGTTGGTTTGGGCGATGCGTTTGGGGGAAAAGGCTCAGGCCAATACTCAAACGGGTTTGGGATTTCGTTTACAGCGGCAATTGGCAGATCTCTTGGTCTATCGCCGTTGGCGTAAGGTATTGGGAGGGCAGGTAAAAGGCGTGATTGTAGGAGCCGCGGCTTTGCAACCGCAGCTGGGAAAGCTATTTTCGGTGGCGGGCATTCATATTCGCGAGGGGTATGGGCTAACGGAGACCTCTCCGGCGATTGCCTTTAATCGTTTCGAGCCCGGTGGAGTACATTTTGGGACTGTTGGCATTCCGTTGCCGGGCGTAGAAGTTCGGATTGATGCGGAAGAAGGAGAGGAGGGAGAAATATTGGTGCGTGGCCCCAATGTGATGCAAGGTTATTATCAACAACCCGAGCGAACCAAGGAGGTCATTGACTCGGAGGGCTGGTTTCATACAGGAGATGTGGGAAAAATGGTTTTCAAACGCTTTTTACAAATTACCGACCGGAAAAAAGATATTTTTAAAACCAGTAGTGGGAAATATGTTGCTCCCCAACAAGTAGAAAATCTGCTTAAGTCGAGCCGCTTTATCAGTCAGTGTATGGTAGTGGGATACAAACGACCCTACGTCATTGCCCTAATCATTCCCAACTTTATCCATCTCCAACGCTGGTGTGAGGCCAATCAAGTACACTGGACCTCGCCGCCTTATATGATAATCAATCCCAAGGTGGAGCAATTTTACCACAATCTCATCAGCGAGCTCAATAAAGAACTCAACAAGGAAGCGCGAATCCGGCGGATTCATCTACTCCATGAAGAATGGTCAGTAAGTGGTGGCGAATATGCTCAAACCCTCAAATTACGCCGCTCTTTTATCCTCCAGAAGTATCAAAAAGCTATCGAAAGCTTGTATACTAAAAAAGATGGCCTTTTGGATTGACATTTTTTAAGAAAATGTAGCTTTTCGTCAAACCTTTTGTATATTTTCCGAATTATAGTTTGACTTATTATGCATTATTTAAAATAATAGTGGGAATTCTCGCAATCATACCAAAAAATAAACTACCAATTTGCAATGAAGCCAAGTAGACTCTTCGAATTTATTTATCAACAAAAAAATAATTACCCACAAGAGAGAGCCTTTGGGCATAATCTAAATGGGAAATGGGTGTATTATAGCACTGACGACATAATCAACCTTGCCAATAAGGTGAGTTGTGGTTTGCTAAAAATGGGTCTTAAACCCGGTGATAAAGTAGCAACCGTCGTTTATAAAAATCGCCCAGAATGGACCATCATGGATTTGGGGATGCTGCAAGTAGGGGTAATCAACGTTCCAGTTTACCCAACTATTAGTCCTAGTGACTACGAATACATCTTTAATGATTCGGAAGTAAAATATTGTGTCGTTGGTGATGGAGACCTTTATGACAAGGTGCAAACTGCTATGCCTAACGTCAGCTCGCTTCAAGAAATTTTCACTTTCGATAAGACCGAAGGTCGTCGCTATTGGGAAGAACTCTTTGCGGAGGAAGGATTGGATGAAGTAGAAAAAATCAAGGAGAGTATTGATCCCAACTCCATGGCTACCATCATCTATACCTCGGGAACCACGGGTAACCCCAAAGGAGTGATGTTGAGTCACCGTAATATCGTCTCAAATGTGGAAGGGGTACAAGACTTGATGCCGATTAAAGCAGGTCAAATTGCGATGAGTTTCCTCCCCATTTGTCACATCTTCGAACGCACGGCCTCTTATGCCTATACCCTCCTCGGTATCAATGTAGTCTTTGTAGGCACCAATAACCTTGGTGGCGACGATGGTGATTTGCGGGCAGTGAAGCCTCATTTTTTCACTACCGTACCTCGATTACTAGAAAAGGTCTACGAAAAAATTTACAATAAAGGTCTCGACTTAACCGGCGTCAAAAAGAGTCTTTTCTTCTGGGCTCTTGGCCTTACGGAAGACTATGAATATGAAAAGCAGTATGGCGGTTTCCGTGGCATCAAGCAAAGCATTGCAGATAGCCTTATTTTCAGCAAATGGCGTGAAGCCTTGGGCGGTAATGTTCAAGGTATTCTCACCGGTGCTGCTGCCTGCCCGGTCAAAATTGCCCGTGTCTTTTCTGCAGCTGGTATTCCCATTCGCGAAGGTTATGGCTTGACGGAGACCTCTCCCGGCCTGACCATCAATCGCTATGATGAGGGTGGTGCCATGTTGGGTACCGTAGGCCCTGCTCTTAAGCACGTAGAGATCAGAATCGATGCTAGCGAAGGCGATTATCGCAATGGCGAAGGCGAGATTTTGGCGAAAGGACCTAATATCATGATGGGCTATTATAACCAGCCCGGCAAGACCGCTGAGGTTACTAAGGAGATCGATGGAGAATCTTGGTTCCGCACCGGAGATGTTGGGAAATTGGTAGATGGGCACAAAGGACAAAAATTCCTCAAGATTACCGACCGTAAGAAAGAGTTGCTCAAGACTTCGGGCGGTAAATATGTTGCGCCAGCTCCGATTGAAAATAAGTTTAAAGAAGATTTCTTGATTGAGCAAATGATGGTAGTGGGAGAGAAGCAAAAGTTCGTATCGGCGCTGATCGTTCCGGCGGAGGAAGCCTTGAAATCTTGGTGTGAGGATTGTGGCGTTGGTTTCGCTTCTGTACGCGACGCCATTCAGGACCCGAAGGTGATCTCGCGTTACCAAGAGGTGGTTAATCAGTACAACCCTGAATTTAGCCACATCGAGCAAATTAAGAAATTTGTACTCGTCGATGGCACCTGGGAACCTACTAAGCCTGACGGAAGTCCAGGAGAGCTTACTCCTACCATGAAGCTCAAAAGAAGAGTTATCCTAGAAAAATACGAATCAGAAATTAACTCCATCTATTCCTAAACAGGGCTGAAATACCTTAGAATAGTATTTTTTTGCTATATTTACATAGCAGAACAAAAAACAAACACCCAAGCTTCCAGCACAGTAATTGTGTCTGGAAGCTTTTTTCTCCCCTCTCCCATCCCGATTTCCTGACATTCTATATTAGTTTTTTAACATATTTTGGATTGATTTTTGCAGTTATTTCTTTTGCATAACTGTTGCAAAAATAACATAACTATGTTCTCGTTCCCCCTATCCCGAGTACTGCCATACCTGGCCCTGCTTGCCCTTGCCATCCTGACCCCGGCTTGCGCACCAGATGATGACGATGTAATCAAACCCAGCGAATTTACCAAAGCTCAACGCGAAGACCTCGGTGATCTGGTACAAGGTGCCATCCAAAGTAATACCCGCGAATATTCTATTTTACCCGATATTGCCCCCTACCACGAAGCCTACGATCACCTGCGCCGCCTCTATAGCCAAGCCTATGATAACCTACGCCGGGATCGCCATTCCCAAAGTAGCGACCGCTGGGACACCGAAAGAGAATGGCAAGTCCATATCCTCCTCGATGAGCAAAAAAATGCTTTTATCCTACCCGGAGGTCACCTTTACCTGACTACAGCCCTACTCAAATCCATCCACGCTGAAAACGAATTGTACTACATCATGGCCTTTGAATTGACCTTGATGAATGAAAAATACCTCTTCAACCGCCTACTCAACCAGTTTAATACCACCATCCTCGTCAACTTAGTCAATGGCAGCCCTTCGCCCAATGGAGCCACGCCCAATAGTATCGCTCAGGCCCTGAGCACCATCGATTTTGAAGAGGAAGATATCTTTATCTCCGACGAAAAGACCATCGATCTGATTTGTGAAACTTCTATCTGGGATCCCTCGGGTTTGATTCCGATTTACGCCTCTAATGTGGAGCAAGATATGTTGTGGATCGAGCGGCGCGACTACGACGGCAGAGCAAGCCGGGTAGGACAATTGGCACAGCGAGATGGCGGCTGTGGCATCCTCGTCAGCAATGGAGAGTATCTACAAAAGGTGGTGAAAAATATACCCTAACTAAGCGGCCCTTCACTTCGATTCCGATCTACAATGGGGCTACCGCTCCGCAAAGGATCGAGGTTAAATATTTGGACATGGCGTTGATACAAGGTGGGTAGTTTTTCCCGGAAGGAACGGGAAAAGTGGAAAAAGTGATGAATAGCCACCGCTCGCAAATCAATAAAGTCTAAGCCTATCGTCTCACGAATTTTAGCTTCGCTAAATCCACTGACCTCTGCTAATATTTCCCAATTTAACTCACCTTCTTTTGCATAGGCCTCATCGGGATAGCTGATGATAAAGGCCTGGATATATTCGTGGAAGCCAATATTGTATTGATCTGGTCGGATGACGCCCTCCATAAGTGGATGTACCGCAAAGATCAGAACGCCATCTTCGGCAAAGATTTCGGAGGCATGGATTTGCTCGGGAAATTGAGGGGAGGGAAAAGGCGCGGGATATACTACGATTCGTTCAAAAAGTGGCAGGCGAAAATCTACCAAACCAAAAGTAAGTTGCGTAATACAGGTAGCGATAAAATAAACCACTTCATCTGGCGGCACTCCATCCTCCTTGATACCCTTGGAAATATAGGCATTGGCACGCACGTAGAGTTCGACCCGATCTTGAAAGCGTTTTTTATCCTCCGGTGATAAAGCTGCGTAGAAGGGATTCATTTTGCGAATAATCTCTTCCAACTTGGGGTTCATCTGAGGAGGGTGACGCACATACCACCACCAATCAATTTGGGGCGAAAGAAAGTAAATCCCCGAAAGAATTACGATCGGAGGAATGAGGTAAATCGAGTATCCTTCGTCTACTTCAAAGGTGAGGTAGAGCGCAATGATAATCATAGCCACGAATGGTAAGTATAGAATTCTTGTTAACATACCTGTGCTTTACATCCCAAAATTAAAAAGAGCAGGCTTAAAATTTATTTTTGTAGACGAAAAATCCATTAGCTTTGCCATATGGCCATTTCTACCGAACAAAGCTACCGTGCTCAAGGCAAACTTCTCCTTACCGGAGAATACTTTGTACTTGATGGTGCACTAGCCCTCGCCCTGCCCACTAAACTAGGACAAAGTCTACACCTTCGCCCTACCACTAGCAATCAACTGCATTGGCGCAGCGAAAACCCCGATGGTAGTCCTTGGTTTGAAGGTCAATTTCAACTCAGTACCAATGAAGTCCTACACGCTACCGATATTCCCACAGCACAACGCCTTCAGGAAATCATCCAAGCCATCCGACGCCAACATCCCGGCTTTTTACCTCCCGGAGCAGGTTTTGAAGTACGTAGCCACCTAGAATTTCCCCGGCATTGGGGACTAGGGAGTAGTTCTACCCTGATTACTACGCTGGCTCAATGGGCCGGTGTCAATCCTTACCGACTGCTAGCCGATACCTTTGGCGGCTCAGGTTATGATATCGCCTGTGCCACGGCCCAAGGCCCAATTCTCTATCAAAATACCCCAGAGGGACCGTTGCAGAAAGATAGCTCTTTTGAACCCTCTTTTCGCGATCAATTATTTTTCGTTTATCTGGGGCAAAAGCAAAATAGCCGAGATGGGATCGCAAGATACCGGCAAGTAGTAGAAAAGAAAGCGCTATTAATAGATAAAATTTCAGACTGGACGCGTAAAATCCAAACTTGTGTCAGCCTAGAAGCATTTTGTGCCATCATCGAACAGCACGAAGCTACTATTGCGGAAGCCCTCCAAATGCAAACCGTCAAAAAAAGTCGTTTTGCAGATTTCTGGGGTAGTGTCAAATCGCTGGGAGCTTGGGGAGGTGATTTTGTTCTCCTAGCCTCTAATCGCTCCCGAGAAGAAACACAACGCTATTGCAACGAAAAGGGTTTTACGGTGTTTTTTAGTTACGACGAACTAATACTCTAAATTACATGCCCTGGAAATGGTACGATAGTAAGGTGATCCGCATTAGCGACGAAACACCGCAGACCAAACGCTTTTGGTTGGAGATAGAAGGAGAAGAACCTTTTGATTTCCGCGCGGGTCAGTTTGTGACGATGGATCTACCCATTAATGAGAAACGCCTCAAACGCTGGCGAAGCTATTCGATCGCTAATACTCCCGATGGGTCTAGGGTGCTCGAATTTTGCATCGTCCGTCTGGAAGGAGGAGCGGCGACTCGCTATCTTTTTGAAGACGTAAGCGTGGGGAGTAGCATTCGTTTTAAGGGGCCTTCTGGTGCTTTTGTGTTGCCCGAGAAAATAGAGCGCGAATTAGTGATGATTTGTACGGGCACGGGCGTGGCGCCCTTCCGCAGTATGATTGGCGATTTGCTAAAACGCGATGGAAGCTTGCCTGCTATTCACCTAATCTTTGGGACCCGCACCGAAGATGGGATTTTGTATCGCGAAGAGTTTGAGCAATTGGCGCGGGAGCAGGAAAACTTTCGTTTTTCCGTTGCGTTATCCCGCGAGGAAAATTGGCCGGGTTATCGCGGCTATGTTCACCAAATCTATCAGGAACATTATCCTGAGGCTCGGTCAGATATCGATTTCTACCTCTGTGGTTGGAGTAATATGATTGATGATGCGGTGGCTAAATTGATGCTGGAATTACATTTTGATAAATCACAAATTCACTACGAACTATACGGTTAAGCTATTCCATCTATGATTTCCAGATCTCGTTACGACATCATTCAAAAACTTATTGCCGATCTGGCGGAAACCTTTACGCGGCTAATGGGCTTACCTATTCCCGAAGCACTCGAAGAAATCCGCGAGTACTATCAGACTTGGTTACAAATCGATCCCGATCAGTTGACCAATCGAAATGATAGCGAACTCTTGGAATATTTGTTGCGTGAAAAAGACTTGAATGTCTCTCAATTGGAATTGCTGGCCTCCCTTTTAGCTAAGGAAGCAGAAATTTTACATCAAAATCAACAAATTGAACAAGCAATTTCTCATTTAAAAAAAGCTTTGGTTATTTTTGAATACGTCGATGCCAAGGCCGAAGTTTTTTCCTTTGACCGAATCCAACGCATCGAGCAAACTCGAATTCTGTACCGAGATATTTCTTCAAAACACAATTCATGACCTACGACAATTTTACCATCAAATCGCAAGAAGCGATTTTGAAAGCACAGCAATTAGCCGCCAAATTAAGCCAACAAACGGTCGGTACCGTGCACCTTATCAAGGGCATCTTGGAAACCGACGAAAGCGTCGCCCAATTTTTATTTAAAAAAATGGACGTCAATATGATGAACTTGGAGCGCCGCTTGGCCGAAGAGGTCCGCAAGTTTCCTCAGGTTAAAGGGGAAGACAAGCAGTACCTAACGCCCGATGCGAATAAGGCCTTGAGCCGCGCCAAGAAATTGCTTAAAACTTTTGGCGATGAGTATATCTCTATCGAATTGATGATCTTCGGTATTTTGCAGGGGAAAGATAAGGGGGGAAAGGTGCTCCAATCTCTTGGAGTAACCGAAGACGGCTTGACCGACGCGATCAATGAATTGCGGAAGGGTCGTAAGGTAACGGATCAAAGTGCTGATGGTACTTATAATGCCCTCTCTAAATTTGCCATCAACCTCAACGAAAGAGCCGAATCTGGTGAACTAGACCCCATCATCGGTCGGGATGAAGAAATTCGGAGACTCTTACACATCCTCTCGCGGCGAAAGAAAAATAACCCCATCGTTATTGGTGAGGCGGGTGTAGGAAAAACCGCCATTGTAGAAGGACTAGCTTGGCGGATTGTAAAGCATGATGTGCCAGAGAATCTGATCTCTAAAAAAATATTTGCACTCGATATCGCCTCCCTAGTAGCTGGAGCAAAGTTTAAAGGTGAGTTTGAAGAACGCCTCAAAAGCGTAATCAAAGAGGTGACTAACTCGGGGGGAGAAGTGATTCTCTTTATCGATGAGATCCATACCTTGATTGGTGCTGGTGGTGGTAGCGGCGCCATGGATGCCGCCAATATTCTCAAGCCAGCATTAGCGCGGGGTGTACTCCGCACCATCGGAGCAACTACGCTCGATGAATACCAAAAATATTTTGAGCAGGATAAAGCCCTGGTCCGTAGGTTCCAAACCGTAGTAATCGACGAACCTAGTGTGGAAGATACCATTTCCATTCTGCGGGGCCTCCAAGAACGTTACGAAGTATACCACAAAATCGAAATCCTCGACGAGGCCTTAATTGCCGCCGCCGAACTTTCGCACCGCTATATTTCCGACCGCAGCTTACCAGACAAAGCCATCGACCTGATTGATGAGGCCGCTGCCAAACTCCGGCTCGAACTCGACTCGGTTCCCGACGAAGTGGACGAACGCGAACGCAAAGTGCGTCAATTGGAAATCGAACGCGAAGCGATCAAACGCGAAAAGAGCAAAAAGAAATTGACCGCCATCAACCAACAAATTGCCAATGCCCGCGAAAGCTTGGAGTCAATTACAGCTGCTTGGCAAAATGAAAAGGAAATCGTTGATACCATCCAAAGTATCAAGAAAAATATTGAAGAGTTAGAACAACAAGCGGAGAAAGCAGAACGCGATAGTGATTTTGAGGCGGTAGCAAAAATCCGCTATGGACAACTCAAAGAAGAGGAAGCCAAACTCAAAGAGGAGGAGGAAAAATTGAATGCCTTACCTGAAGAGAATCGTTTTACCAATGATGAAGTAACAGGTAATGATATCGCCGAAGTAGTATCGCGTTGGACGGGTATCCCGCTGCAAAAAATGATGCAGAGTGAAAAGGAAAAACTCCTTCGCCTCGAAGAACAAATTGGTCAGCGACTCATCGGCCAGCAGGAAGCCGTACGTGCGGTATCCGATGCCGTGCGTCGAAGCCGGGCAGGTTTGCAAGATGCTAATCGCCCCATTGGTTCCTTTATCTTTGTGGGCCCCACAGGAGTAGGAAAAACCGAGCTAGCCAAGGCCCTTGCCGAAGTACTCTTCGACGACGAACGCGCCATCACCCGGATCGATATGAGTGAATACCAAGAACGACATTCTGTATCGCGATTGGTAGGAGCGCCTCCGGGCTACGTGGGCTATGATGAAGGTGGACAACTCACCGAGGCCGTCCGTCGCAAGCCTTATTCCATCATCCTCCTCGACGAGATCGAAAAAGCACACCCCGATACTTTCAACATCCTACTTCAAGTACTCGATGATGGCCGCTTGACCGATAATAAAGGCCGGGTCGCCAATTTTAAGAATACCATTATCATCATGACCTCCAATATGGGCGCCGAGAAGATTTTGGAAAACTTTGAAGACCTCGATGCTTTGGGAGAAGAACATCGGGCAGATATTATCGAAACGACCCAAGAAGAAGTGCTCGAAGCGCTTAAGGAAAATCTACGGCCAGAATTTCTAAACCGGATCGATGAGCAAATCATGTTCCTCCCCCTTACCAAGGCGGAAATCAAACGGATCATGGAACTCTTGCTCAAGAAAACGTATAAAATGCTCGCCCAGCAAGGTCTGAGCATGGTGGTGAGTGATAAAGCGAAAGATCTCTTGGCCGATCTAGGCTATGATCCTCAATTTGGAGCCCGCCCGATGAAGCGCGTGTTGCAAAAAGAAATTGTCAACGAGCTATCCAAAATTGTATTGAGTGGCCAGTTTGGTCCTGGTGATACGATTTACGTTCGGGTAGAGAATAAGAAAATTGCCTTTGGAGATCAGCAGGTCGAAGAGGCCGAGGAAGAAGATCAAACGCCTGAAGCAGAAGAAAAAGGTGGTGGTCGCCGCCGGAGAAGACGGAAAAAGCCAAGTACTGAAGAATTGGAGAAAGCGACGAAGGACGTGGAAGATGCGGTAAAGGAGCTAAAAGACGAACCAAAAGATAAGACACCCGAGCCTAAAGAAGGCGGAGGTCAAGGCTAGCGTAGATCGCGGCCTGCGACTTCGATAAAGTGCGCAATTTCGTTGGGGTCCTTGTGTTTGAGAAGGATAGCTTTGAGGAATAAAAATTCCAATATGCAGCGTTCGCTGTCGACCTCGTCAAAGAGGTCGTAGATAAAGGCCAGGGGTTCTTCAAAACGCGAAACGAGACAGACGCGGTAGCAATCTTCGATAAAGTCGAAGTCGACCACTAGCCATTTGCGCTCGTCATTACTAACGCCACAGCGCAGCAGCAAGGGTGCGCGGTAATAGCGCATTTCTTCAAAGCCAAAAAGTTTTTTATCATACAACTGATAAACTAGCCGATCGTGAGGTAAATCCCGATGATCCAACTGTTCTTCCAATAGATCGAGCTGAGTATGCAATTTTTCCGAAGGCAGGTCTTCGATTACAATCTCTTCGTAAGGATACCAGGATTTATTTCGAACATCAAAATATTCCACTGCTCCAATCCGTAATTTATAGTCAAAACGGCCATAACCGGGCACCACGTAGCCTGGATAATAGTAGTGCATTTCTTTTTGGAGGCCGTATTGAATTTCCGTCAACATGGTGAAAAAGCCGAGGCTATAACGTTCGTAGCTGGGGTCGTAGAGGCCCATGATACTGGCCAAGGAATCTGCGCCAAGGTCGAAAAAGCTCGCGCCAATTAATTTTTCGCCATCGTAGATACAGGTTTCCCAGGTATTATAAAGATCTGTTTTATCGCTACTTCCAAAGAGGGATTCGCGAAGGGTGGGAGCAATATAGCCTTCAAAGCGTTGTTTGTGCAATTGATAAAGACGTTCTTTATCGGCGTCGAAGACTGCGGGCTGGGTGACGGTGCGAAAGCGTTCGCCGTTGCGCGAGATGATTTTGCGCAGACTTTTGCGGAAGCGATAGTTGTGTAGGGGCAGGCGGGCCCAAACGGCGGAGTAAAGTTCGTTGTGAAAGCAGAGGTAATGACAGGTAAAGATCATAGCACCCATCCGAAACCAGCCTCTTGCCAGGTATTCGTCTAGCTTCTCCGGAGCTAGGGTTTCTGGATAGTGAATTTCTGTAATCATTAGGTTTTTACTCTACAGTCTTGACAACAATTTGGGGAAAGCAATGTATCGTTTGCTTAAAAAGGATTCTCCTTTCTTCTAAATATACGACTTTTAATCAATCGATGGGGCCGAATAACAAAACGGTCGGACAAGCCAAGGCTTATCCGACCGTTTTATAATTGGGAAAACTGTGCGTTTTAGAGTCCCAACTTGGCTTTTACCATATTACTGACATCAGCAGAATCTTCCGCCCAGAGGAGTACTCCGGCTTCAAAAATCATCTGAAAGCCATTTTCTGTAGCGACCTCTTGAATCGCGGCATTAACCTTTTCGTAGATAGGTTTTAGCAATTCTTGCTCTTTATCAGCCAGGTTTTGCTGCATCTCCTTCTCGAATTTGAGGATTTCTTCCTGCTCTTTTTGCAGTTCTTGCAATACCGTTTCTTCCTGAACAGGAGATAACTCACCACGTTCTTTCTTACGCATGGCGTTACTTTCCTTTTCTTTGTAGGCGGCTAGCATATTTTGGCCCTTCTTCTGTAATTGAGTTCCGAGCGTCTGCAAATTGGCATTCATCTGTTGAACTTCACTCATTTCTGCCAAAATTGCTTGAGAACTGAGGTAGCCAAATTTTTGAGCTTCCACAGCTTCCATGTTTACTGCTAAGAAGGCAATTGCCAGTAAGCTCAATCGAATTAACTTCTTCATTGCTTGCTTATTTTATATGTTTCTCGAATAAGTCCCCTAGCAAAAGGGAACACAAAAGTAATATTTACAAACGGATAATTACTTCAAATCCGCAATAATATCGTCAGTTTTATCATAGCGATCGTTAGCGAAAATGATTCCTGAGGCGCTAGAACGGTCCAAAATAAAGTCAAAACCTTTTTCATTGGCAAACTTTTCAATCGCTGCATACACTCGATCCTGAATGGGTTGTACTAATTGCTGTCGCTTTTGAAACAGTGCTCCTTCAGGGCCAAATTTATCTTTCTGCATCTCCCGGACTTGCTTTTCCTTGCTAATGATCTCCTCTTCACGCTGTCGGCTTACTTCGTCACTTAAAAGAACCTGTTCGGCCTGGTAACGGTTGTATAGCCCCTTAATTTTATCGTATTCTACCTCAATTTCGCGTTTCCACTTGGAAGCTAATTCGTCCAATTGTGCTTGGGCGCTAACATAATCCGATTGGCTTTCCAAAATACGGGTAACATCTACAGAGGCCACTTTTTGAGCTTGGAGCGCAAAAACGGCTAAAAAGGCAAAGGAGAGAGTGAAAATTGCTTTCTTTATCATAATTAAAATTTGTAGTATATCAAATAATCTTTTAGTTTCTGCGGTAGTACTTGTAACGCTAACTTATAGACTGCTAAAATTACAATTTTATTGCTACCTTTCAATCAATAAGACACTTCCAGCAGTGGAAAGTTGCTTACTTTAACGTAGGTTTAACGCCTGTTTAAAACCTCTTAACAAGCCTCAAAAAGCAAAGAAGCAAGACAATTTTTTAACGAGACCTTAATTTGATTTTCGTACCAAAGCCATTACCACATCCGTTTTTTATACCTTAAACCTTACTGGGAATGGCCGATTTTCCCATTCATCAAAACACCAGCACCATGTCTAATACCAAAGCCTTTTTCTTCCTTGTTGTCCTACTGAGTGGCGTGCTAATCAGCTGCGAATTTACCAAAAAGACCGTCAATAACGTCAACCTCTTTACCATCGACGATGATATCCGACTAGGCAAACAAGTGAGTGAAGAGATAGCGAATGACTCCAAACAGTTTCCCATCTTGTCAGAACGACAAAATCCAGAAGTGTATCGCTATGTTCGAGGCATCACCAATAGAATCCTGAATAGTGGGAAAATCGTTAACCGCAACAACTTTGCCTGGGAAGTCAAAATCATCGATGATTTGGAGACGCTCAATGCCTTTGCCACCCCCGGTGGTTATATTTACGTCTATACTGGCCTGATCAATTACCTCGATAGCGAAGATCAACTAGCAGGGGTAATGGGCCACGAAATTGCACATTCGGACCAACGCCATTCTACCAAGCAAATGACTAAATCGGGCGCCATCGACCTTTTGTTGAGCGCTGCCCTCGGGGAGCGCGAAGCCGTGCGCCAAGTAGTCGGCGGCATCATTGGCCTGCGCTTTAGCCGTACCCACGAAACCGAAGCAGATGAATATTCCGTCCGCTATCTCTGTGGTACCGATTATAATGCAGCGGGAGCAGCTGGTTTTTTCAAAAAAATCGGCGGAGCTGGTTCGCCTCCAGAATTCTTGAGTACTCACCCCAACCCAGATAATCGAGTCCAAGAAATCGAGAATCGGGCTAAGGCCATGGCTTGCCGAGGTCGTAAAACCAATGATGCGGCTTACCAGAAGATTAAGAATTTGTTGAAGTAGATTCAGTAGCCGACTGCTTGGCTTTCTCTTGTCAAATTACAAGAAAATTGAAGCGGAGACTCCCCTTCTTGAGTTTACTACTGTTTCGGCTATTATTTTTATACCTTGTTGTGTTGCGTGCTGGCTTTATTTACTTTTTTTAAGCCTTTCAGGATAGAATACGACTTGAATTAAGTTATATTCCAATTGACTAAATTGGAATTTTTCTTCATTTACTTTAAATTCAGAAAACGGATACCATCTCAAATTGGTTCTCAGTATAAGAGCTTCATTGGTTTTTCCAGGTACAATGTCCCAGCCAAAAGTAAATCCAGGCTCTATTTTATTAGTAAATGTTTTTTGTGTTTTAATTCCATCAACATTTTGCTCATAGTTAAACCTATCATAGGCTACATTTAATCCAATATACGGTGCAAAGCCAGAGTAGTCAGTCAAAAACTTATTAAGTTCTAAAGCTAAAGAAGTCTTTTTAATGGTTTGTTTTGACTCAAAACCTTCAGTTTCAAATGTTGGATTTCTGAACGATAGGGTCGTAAATAAATTTGCTTTAATAAAGTGATAGCCCAAAGTTATATCGAAATAGTTTGTAGAAGTTAGCTTTTGCTTTAAATAAGGGAACTGAATGGCATTATAGTCAGATTTTGAAAGTGAAAACGAAATTGATGGCCCTGCACCTATAAAAAGGTCTCCAAATTTATTAGCACTATAAGATAATTTCGAAACAGTCGGATAACTATTCCACTGCTCAATATTTTCTTCGTTGGTGTCTTTTGTAGAATCAAAGGAATAAAGCAGTCCCATTTGCAAAGAAATTCTAGGAGTTCTAATTTCTGACAACTGGGTTTTGCTTAAAGGATATTGCCATTTGTTATCTGCAAAATAATTAATCCCTAGTCTTAGGGCTAATTTTTTATAATTGTACATAACACCAGCATCATAGTTGAGCATAAAGTCCTTGGAGAGTTTACTTTGATTTTCATCAGGTTTTAATATCTGCCTGAAATCTAGCGCTCCCCAATTAGCTCCAATATAAGGCCGTATTTTTCTTTCTTTCATTGCCCAAGGGTATATTCTTACACCTGTGGCTACCGAATGAGTCAATTCGTGACTTGTTCCATTAT
>SPJL01043396.1_pt1 | contig 17220 bp, 7 predicted proteins | sample 3741751 | NCBI WGS metagenome assembly SPJL01 (sample SAMN10925998, study PRJNA522277) | cold seep metagenome | isolation source: Elba SIP-enriched marine methane seep metagenome, extraction at timepoint T3 | place: Italy: coast of Elba, Mediterranean Sea | reverse complement strand
TCTATGGAGAACAGGCCATTTGGTATACTGCTCTGGCCCATCTCGCCCTCGACGAAGTCGCTCCGGCTCAGCCTTTATTACAAAAACTTGCAGCCAATCCGAATGCCTTTAAATCCGAAAAAGCGCGTGAATTATTGAAGGAAAAGATGAAATAAAGCCTTTGCTAGAATCAGATATGCCTAACACTGCTGTACCACTCCCTTAAAAAGCTAAATCTGGGTTTTTACCCCATGCTATTATTAGCTCACTAGGCTTATTCCTAAAAGTAAGCCAATTTTTGCTCCGCGTTTAAAAACTGCGAATCGAGCCTCAATGCCCATAAATACAGGGTTTTCCTAATGGTGAGTGATTTTTTTAGAAAAAAAATAGCTCTAAATGATTACCTTTTACTAGTTCAGGGAACTACTTAATATACGAACAAGCGTAATTGCGCTTACCCAGTAAACAAACACAAAGATATAAGGTTATTGCTGGCTCGACCCCTACTATAGTGGGTCGACCTGGCGAATGTTACATTTTGCATTTTTTAGAGGGTAAAAATCCCTCCTTTTGAGTACTGACACATATAGGATTTAAAAAAATCGGTAATGTTTAGATCAACCATTAGAGAGGGTCGCGATCTATTCGTTATGGGTTTAAAGATCAAATGTGTCAGTATTTTTTTTGGGCTAAATGATCTGCAGGAGTAAGTGACGCTAGTCACTGCTCTTGCAGAAGCCTTTGCTGCCTCAATCAGAGAGAATATTTTCCTCAATACATTGAAGTTAAATTTTATTCACCTGTACTGATCCGGGTCAGATAATCATTCCGGAGTAGTCAAAATTTGAAGTTTATGAAATTCTTTATGCCGCTAATCCTGGCTTGGATTAGCCTACTACCCCTGCGCGCGCAGGAAATTTTATTCCCCAATTTTGGTTTCGAAAATATTTCGTGCCCCATCAATTGTACGCCTCAAAATGGACAAATGAATTGTATCGATGGTTGGCACGCTGATGTGGTCTTTGGTCCTAATGTACGACCACTGGTTTGGGAAAACTGCTCTAATAGCACCGTCTGCTCCGGCGATTTTGGGCTACGGTTACAATTGCAATCGGGAGCTCCGCGAGTAATGGTAAAAGCGGATAATCCCCTCAACGCTACCAATAGCATGCCCGGAATGCCGATGATCTTGAGTATGGAAGTACGCAAGGAGGCGGAAACACTAGATTCGGGTATCCATATTTCCGGGACTAATGTAGGGCCGGGAGCGGCTTCTAACGATTTAGTTCCCCTTGGATTTCAATTGGTCGGGCCGGTAAAGGAATGCCTCGACCTAAATTTTATAATGCCCGGCAACATCCATGATTTCGATTTTATCCATTTCGAGACCGCTACCGAAGCCGGTAATCATTCTGGTGGGCATAATATCGTGATCGACCAGGTGCGTTTTTGTGGACCCTTGATCAGCTTTGATGATGTGTGTGGCGATCTGAGCCTGGCCGTTAATAGTGGCTGTGGAATTACAAAACCTAATGCTCTAATATTTGGAGTTTCGGACGAAATGGGGAATGGAATATTTGATGCTACCGTCCAGAATGGAGCTACGGTCAATTGGACTCCACCAAGTACGGGGACCTATCGCTTTTTGGGTTATGTGGAATTTGCAAATGGCGAAATCAGTGTCTTTGACTTTGACTACGAAGTGGAAAGACTAGGCGATTGCTGTCCTTCCGGGATTAGTGCTAGTTTTGATATTGGTCATCCCGGTGGGAATATTCCTTTTTTCCTCAATACTTCGATAGCTGGTGAGGACTGTCCTTTAGTGGCTTCGGACCGTTGGGACTTTGGCGATGGGACTAGCTGTGTAAACCCGGGCGATTGTAATAATGGAGGCTTTGGAACGGTTTGGCACGAATACGATTATTGTGGAACCTACGAAGTTTGCCTGACCGTAGAGGATGAATGTGGTTGTGAGTCGACAATTTGCCGGGAAGTCCTGATCGAGGAAGCCTGTGATCCCAACCCCTGCGATCGCTCACTACTAGTCGACTTCGATGTTCAATGGAGTAATAGCCTAGCTATCTTGCTTCCGCAGATTGCCTATAGCCGCCTCTGCCCAATTGTTAGTCAGGAATGGAGTTTTGGCGATGGCAATAGCTGTACCAGCCCCGGCGATTGTAGCAATGGCCCTTTCGGAACGGTACTCCATCAATACCCCGATTGTGGAAATTTTGAACTTTGCCTCACGGTAAAAGATGCTTGTGGTTGTATCAAAACCCATTGCGAAACTGTGGTAGTCGATTTTGATTGTACCGGAGCCGAGAGATTAGAAAGTCGACAGACGCAAGTTGCGCTGCGTCCTTATCCCAATCCTTTTCAGGATCAATTACAGATAGACTGGCCGGGGCCCGAAGCTGCTTGGGTTCGGGTCTACAGTCTGCGAGGAGATTTGGTATGGGAAGAAAAAGTAGCGACAGGCGAATCTGGGCTGACTTTAGCCACGAGTCAATGGGCCAAGGGAGTATACCTCTTGCAATGGCAATATGGAGCCGTGATAGAAAGCCAACGAATTATCAAGCACTAGAAGCTGTTGGACATAGCACAAAAAAAGAGGTCCCGAATTTTCGGGACCTCTTCATCACATTAATCACCTATCGTAAACCTATTCTTATATATCTTGTGTAAGAATTACAATCATTTTAACGCGTTACCATTAGTCGAGTAACTTGCTGTCCGACTTGTACCACATAGGTACCGATGGGCAGCGATTCGATCAAGTCAAGATCGATATTATTCATCCCTGGGTTGATCTCAATTTCTTGGCGAAGCACAACCGTTCCATAAAGGTCACTCATCACGAGTGCGGTCATTTCGGTCTTTTGTGCCTTAAAGCGGAGGTCAACATTGCCGCTGAGTACTGGGTTGGGAAAGAGCGTTACAATCCCAATATTTTCTTTCGTTCCTGCACACTCTAGGCTTTGGTGAACCACGTCGGAAGTAGTGTACTCTCCATTATAATCTACCTGTACCAAGCGATAGTAGTTTTGCTCTAGTGGCAAGGGATCAACAAAGTCATAAACATGAGTCAACTTGCTGGTACCGCTTCCGGCTACTACCCCGATTTTTTCAAAGTAATATCCATCCTCACTGCGCTCAATATTAAAGTGGCTGTTGTTTAATTCGCTTGCTGTCGACCAACTCACCGTTACTTGACAAGCTTTTTGCTGCACTCCAAAACTGGATAATTCTACTGGTAATACTTCCATTACCTCAAGTACTACTTCGGCTGCGGCATAACCTCCCTGGCCATCGCTGATGATATAGTTAAATCCATCAAAGCCTAAAAAGTTAGTTGGTGGCGTATAAGCTATCACATCGTCCGTTGGGTCAAGTGGTGTTCCTTTGTCAAGGATAATGACTTGTCCTCCTTCCTTAGTCTGTTGATTATTGGAGAAGCCCGTACCCACTGCGATCAATTCCAATTTATCGCTTATATTAACATCGCTATCCGGGGTGCCCATATTAAGGACGTCAATCTCCGTTACTTCATTTTTAAATACGGACTGTTGATCGTCGACCGCTACTGGATTGGTATTTCCCGTTCCGGCGCTTACCAAAGTTACACAGGTATTGACTCCATCGTTGCGATACACTTGTACCTCCACACAAACCTGATTGATATTTGCTCCACTCATCAAGGTGAAGTTATTGGTATGGGTATCCTCTCCGATGCTTACGCCACCGTCTCCACAAAGCGAAGTATGCGTACCATGTATTTCAAAGTCATCATTAACTCGTATGCAAATGTCTTCGACTACGATATTTGCATTTCCCATTAGTTTGAAATCATCTTTTACCCAGATGCTAGAGCCAGCGTGAGCCCAAAATAAAGCATCTCCCGTGATGGCAAAATCTTGATCGGTGCCAGTGGAAAAACTTCCACGTAGATGAAATTCCAAACCGCAAAAAACAAAACCTTCAAGGTGGTCGCCGACGTTGGCAAGAAGTTCTCCATTGCTTTCGACGGAGATATTGCCATAGTGCGTATAATCCGTTGCAGTAAGTGTTATCAAGTGTCCGGTTTTGATGATGATATCATCATCTTCACTCGGTATTTGCTGGTTCTCCCAAGTGTTGGCGTCAAACCAATTGCCGCTACCCGCTGAAGTATAGGTGCTGGCGTTGAGGTGGAAAGAACTGCTTAAAAGGAGGGTAAAAGTGAAAAGTTGTGTTAGGTGTAGGTTTAGATTCATGTAATAAATTGTAAGTGTAAGGAACTGGTGTTAATTCGTTCTCTTCTTGGTCTAAAGCCAAGTGGTTAAAATTGTAAGATTCGTTTCGGGAGGAATACGTTTTTTCTCTTAAACGGTGGGGAGGAAAATTGTTTTGGTATTGCTGGTGCCTTTGTGACAGGCTTTTATTTCTTATGTCTTAAAGGGAGGATATGTAAAATACTGATGGGGGAAAATGGGCTCAGTAAATACGAGGGGGAAGTGGAATTGCTCTAATGAATTGTTTCTTGTTTTTGTAACGTGGTTACGGATACAAATCTGCACTCTTTCATATTAAAAAGCAACACTTACGAAAAAAAAAGTTGCGTAACTATTCTTTTAAATTGAATTGAGTTACGCAACTTTCCTTATTTTTCAATGCTTTGCGCCGATTTTTGTTTTACCACAAAAAAATAAAGTTTTTGTGACAGGCAATAATTTGGGCGGTAGTTTATCGGCCCGTCACTGAAAGCAGGTCGGTCAATTGGCCATTGAAATCTTCGGCCTCGGCCAATTCTTCCAAAGGCAAGTGAAGCCGATACCGCCAATAGTGCTTGGGATTAGCCGGTACATTGATACGCTCCTCTGCTGGATTTTCGCGTCGCAAGGTTCCATCCATCGCCAATAAATCCTGTAGCGGAAAGACCGCCCACATCCCCGGCCAAAAAAGATGCTGCCGGATAATACGCTCGGCCACCCAAGGTTCACAAAACTGAGGCGGCAATTGATAAACTCCCATTTCCTGTTGGCAAAAACGTTGACGTTGATCGATCTCCATTTCTTCCCACCAACCACGGACCGTAGCCATATCATGCGTAGAAGGGCTACACACGGAGAGGTAGGGAATATCCTCGGCCTGTAAAAACTCGGTCTTCGGATTTTTCGACATCCGTTGAATCTCCAAAGTCAAAATACCTAGTTCACTCATCACCCCGGGAACACAGTCTGGGACCATCCCCAAATCTTCTCCACAGATCAACATATTGGTAGCCGCCTTAATTACAGGCAATTTTGTCATCGCTTGGTTACGCCAAAAATCTTCTTGCCGATGGTAGAAATAATCGTTATACAAATCCATCAGGCGATCACGGGTGCTAGGGGCCAGGGCTTTAAAGGAAGCCGTTTTACTAAAGTCGATCCGTGGATGAAACTCGCGACCTTTAGATTCTGGTACTTCAAAAAAGAGCACATTGCTCACGAGGTCGTATAATTTTTGCTTGATCGATTCGTGCTGGGGCGAAGCTGTTTCAATGAGAAAAGCTTCGATCTTTCGTTGGGTATTAAAATTACTTTTTAGTGCAAAACGATCTCCTCCTGCACTGTCCAGAAAAGTGTTGCGGACGTATTCCGAATGATCTCCAAACCATTCCCAAAGTAAGGCGGCGGTGATATAAGGTCGACAAAAACGTTCGTAGTCAAAGCCAATGCCTCTTATCCCAAACTCGCCAACTCCGATGGGAAGCGCTGGATTGAAAAAGCCCATGGTGCCTTCCACCTGTTCCAGCGGGATTTGCCAAATTCGGAAAAAACCGAGGATGTGATCGATTCGAAAAGAATCAAAATAGCGCGATAATTGTAAGAGCCGATTTTGCCACCATTGGTAACCATCTTTTGCCATCTCTTCCCAATTATAAGTCGGGAAGCCCCAGTTCTGACCACTGTCCGAAAAGGGATCTGGTGGCGCGCCAGACTGTCCGTTCATATTGAACAATTCTGGTTCCCGCCAAGCATCGACGCTATAGCGGTAGATACCAATGGGAATATCACCTTTGAGCAAAATGCCCTTGCTACGCGCATAGTCGCTAGCAGCTTTGAGCTGTTGGTCGAGATGATATTGGAGGAAATAATAAAAGGCGAGTTTGTCGTACTCTTTTGATTTAGGATTGCTGGCTTGGTCAAGTGCTGCTTGCGAAAATACTGCATCTTGTTCCCAGACTTGGAAATCCGTAGTTCCGTTCTGATCGCGACGGACGCAAAAAAGGGCATAGGCCGGAAGCCAGTGATTATTGTCGGTCAAGAATTTTTTGAAGTCTGCTTTTTTGTAAAGCGCTTTTTTATCCTTTTCAAACACCTGCCGAGCCAATTCTAATTTGAGCGACATCACCGCTTCGTAATCTACCTCGGGTAGAGCATTGAGTTGAGCTTTGGCTTTGGCCAAGGCCTTGACATCGATGATTTTTTTACGCCCTTGCGTTTGAGCTACATTGAGATAAAGCGGATGTAGGGCATAAGTTGACAAACAGGCATAGGGATAGGAGTCGACCCAAGTCCCGGAATTGGAAGTATCGTTGATGGGTAGAATTTGTACCATTTTTAACCCCACCGAAGCGGCCCAATCGATGAGTAAAGGGATGTCGGTAAATTCTCCTACGCCCAGCCCTTGCTCGCTCCGCAAGGCAAAAACGGGCATCGCTACTCCTGCGCCTTTCCATGGGCCTTGAGGATGCGAAAAGTATTCATCCGATACCACCAAAGCTTCCTTTGGACGAGGCAATAAGGTGCCCGCCAACTGACGATTGTCACCAGCTTCAAGGGCCGTTACTTTTTTCTGAGCAGGATCGTAATAACCGTATTTGTATTCAATGGTCCGAGTCAGGTCGGTAAATATTTCTGCCGACCACAGGGGAGCAGCTTCATTACCCAAGAGCAAAGGCTTTTCAAAGTCCCAATCACCAAATTCAGGCGCATTACCACAAACACAGAGTTGCTGACCCTGTGGTACGCGTGGCGCTCGCACTTGAATCCGCAAACGCCCTTTCTTGGCATTAGCTTTACTTTTTTTAGCCACAAATGCTTCGGAACGAAAGATAACCTCCGAAAAGGCGGAAGTATAAAAAGCATTTTCAGGATGCCATTGGTTGCGCCAAAAATCCTGAAAAAGAATATTGCTAAGTTTTGCTTGTGGTAATTTAGCTTGGCGAGGAGCGCCCCAGTCGCGATTGAGAACTTGGCCTTCCGAACCAATTAAAAGATAGTGATAATGAAAGGCGCGCGGCGGCTTGGCGGACTCAAAGCTGTATTCCCAGAGGCCATCGCCAAGATAACTACAGGCGGCAGCTTGAGAAAGTTCGTCAGCTCCTAATTCGGGGAGGGAACCCAAGAGGCGAATTTGCTCTCCCCACTGCGTATGATAATGGATTCTAAAGGTTAGTCTCACAGTAACTTCGGGTTTAAAAGATTCACCGAAAGGTACGAATTGTGGGCTAACTAGACAACTTTATCCTACTGTACCAGAACCCGGATAGCACTACTCTTTTCTCGGTCTTTGATTTGTAAAAAGTAAAGACCCGGATGTAAGTGACTTAAGGCAATTGGATAATTGCTCCGACCAGCCTTGGTTAGGAATTGTTCTTCCCACATTTTTTTTCCTACCACATCATAAAGCTGGCAGGTCAATTGACGTTGGGTAAAATCAGCAATCTGAATTTGAAAACTTCCCGAGTTAGGATTGGGATAAACCTGTACGGCAAATTGATCTACTTGATCGCGGGTACTAGAGGAAAGCGAAATGTCGATTTGCTTGCTTTGACTAACGGGGCTACAGTAGTCGGAGTAGACCGTGAGTTGAATATCGAAAGCGCCTTCTGATTCGTAACTATGAACAGGGTTTTCTACGGTACTGGTATTCTCGTCTCCAAAATCCCAGAGGTAGCTAGTCCCTTCCGTCGACTGATTAACAATGGTAATGGTAGCACCATCTTGATCCACATTAAAATCGGGTAAGGGAGGATTGACCACCGGAACTTCGAGTACGACGCTATCTTCTCCATGAGGATTATTCAACCATAATTGTACGCTTTGGGTATCGGTGGTATTAAAAACGACGTCCCAAGGCCCTTTACCATCCGCCGTTGCTGGCGTAGCATTCGGACCAAAATCCCAGCGATAAGCTTCAATGCCAAGGCCCGTACCACTACTGCTAAAAGTAATGGCTTCTTCAATACAGGCCTTATCTTGCCTACTACTAATTTGAGCTTCTGGAATGGCAGTACTTTCGTACAAGCTAAAATCACTAAGGTAAAAATGATTGCCTCGGTAATTTCTCGTCACCAATTTGATCACGATCTCTTGTCCTTTAAATTCGGTAAGATCGATGGTTTGCTGTTGCCAATCTTCGGCACCTTGCGGTTCCCAGGCGGTTTCACTAACTGGGTGAGTTGCCAGTCTACTTCCCGCCGCACCAAAGATGCTGGTCAGAAAAGTATTGCCACAATCCGTATGGAGTTCGATCCGAAAAGAATCGGCTTGGTTGGCCGCACCACGAGGAGCATAAGCCCAGTTGAAACTCAAGGCCGAGGTGATGCTATTGCTTAAGTCGATGGGAATGGAGACCAATCGATCAATGGCTCTGAAACTGGTGTAGCCAAAGTGTGGAAGCCGTAATACCGTAGCCTGTTGTCCTGATGGGCCAATGGTTGAATAGCTTTCCCAAGTCCGCAAGGAGTCAGGGTTTTCCAATAGCCAACCAGGGGGAGGCACTTGGGAAAAAGATTCATTGACATCTGGGCTTTGAGTAGCACCCAAAAGATTGAGGTGAAAACTGCTGGCTGTTTGATTATTGAAAGGGTTCTCATCCCCAGGAATACTTACCCAAGTCTCAATTTGGTGCGGGCCGGATTGATCAATATTTAAACGTTGATTAAAAGTAATAAAAGCCGTTTCGCCTGCGGTAATGGTGGAGGTATAACGTTCCACGACCACCGGTTCATCATCAACTTGGTAATGAAGGTCAAAATTTGTTTGATCCTTGCTGCCATTATTACGCAGGTTGATGATCAAATCTTCGGTAAGAACTCCACATGCTTGTATCGTAGACTGATTGGGATTTTGAATAAAATTGATTGCTAAATCATCCTGAAAAGGACAATCAAAAAAGTCACCAGAAGGATTGTTTACCGCGACGCTCCGTTCGCTCCGCCAATCACTACCGATGGCGCGTACTGCGAGCCATATATCTGTTCCATCGCTGAGATCTGCGTAGGATAGCCCCCAAGCATTATCAACGGTGGTAGCAACTTTTTCCATAAATTTATCCCCTAGCCGATATATTTCGTATTCTACGGCATCGGGAATAGCGGGCCATTCAATGCGCATTTCGGTTAGGCAAGCGGATAAAAGTCTTGGCTCTGGCCGGGGAGCGATAGAAAAGGTCGTATCGCTTTGATCGCTCCAGCTATTATGGCTGACTCGGATCAAGGCCTTTCCGCTAAGTAAATCTTCTGGTACCGACCATTGCACCTGTCGAGTCATCGGACCTGCGGAATCAATATCTTTCCAGCTTCCTCCATTGTCTTCGGAATAAGCGATGGTGAAATCTTGGTCCGTAGGCGGGGCATCCCAATGAATAGAGACCATGCTTCCGGGCTCCCAGCTCTCTCCACCATTGGGATAGGTAATCATTATTTCCTCTTCAATAATTTCGTAGGTCCAATAATAGGCGACCTTCCCAAAAGGAATGACCGTTCCCGTAACTTGAATTTCGTAGACCCCAGCGACTGGATCATCAAAGGTAATTTGCTCCATATTATTGATCCGGTCTATACCGCGAATGGCTGGTGCGCTGAGGCGCGTAGGGTCGGGAAAATGATCCAATACCCAGGGGAGGTGTTCGCTATTGTCGGGAGCGATTATTTGTAGGTCAAGGTCATTGATCAGGCTTTGCTGGACCTGTGGATTGGCGGCGGGGTCTGCCCAGTAGAGCATCACTTTGACTTGCTTGGTGCCAGCGGGAATATCAATGGTATGGATATTTTTTTTGGCTAAGTCGATACTATCGGATGCGTGGCGTTGTTCTTCTAGGCCACGGAGGGCGCGATAGGCATTGACCTGTCCCCAACCCGTTCTAAAATCAGGACCGGGGGTACTGAGGTCGTTGCAAGTATTGAGGAGTAAGGCTTTGATCAGGGCGGCTGGCGCGGTGGCGCCGGCATTGAGTTCTCGATAGGCTTGATAGAGTTGGGCCATACTTCCTGCGATGCCGGGAGCTGCGGCGGAGGTGCCAGAAAAATTGCTGTATTGGTTGTTGGGCGTGGTAGAACGTTGCCCATGCCCATGAGCACAAAGGTCCGGTTTGATCCGGCCATCGGAAGCTGGGCCGCGACTGCTACTAATGTAAAGGTCTCCTCGGGCCGTTAAATTACCCGTAGCAATAACATTTTTACCCTGCTTATGTCCTCCAGTAATATTTCCCCAATTATTTCCTGCTCCAAAGCCACAATTCGCTCCACCACTATTGCCCGCTGAAAAGATATGGGCTAAAGTGGGGTTCTGATACATCTGCTCATCGACCATTTGAGAAATCAAAGTGTAGCCATCATTACAACCATCGCCATAGGAAGAGTTGGTAATCACAACATCTTGCTCAAAATGCAAATCCATCGTTCGATCCATAAAGTTGGACGAGTAGGGCAAAACGTAAAGGTCTACTCCCGCAGCGCAGCCACGATGATAAGGATCGAGGTTGCCCGCTCCGGCTAAAATTCCTCCTACTCGGTCGCCATGGTCGCCACCTTCAGAAATTCCGTTCAACTGAAAAAGTCGCCCTTGAAAGTCAATATGAGGACCAATATTTCCATCATCTCTAACCAAGGTAGCGATGCCACTGCCATCGTAATGAGGACCAAGCAGGTTAGGACTGTCGAGGAGGTTATTGCGGTGAAGTACCCGGCCATCGCGATGTTCGGGTTCAAAATCATCATTATATTTTTCTAGGTAACTGACAAAGGGGAGTTGACTCAATTTCTCCAAAGCCGTATAAGCTACTCGAAGTCGGAGTAAAGGACTGTGTTTGGCCATCAATTCAATTTGATAGCCTCGCTCTTCTAAGGCTTGGCGGACATAAGTCGAAGTGATGGGAGAAAAATAACGGAGATTAACATCAATAGTGCCCGTTTGAGCTCGATCAATGCCCATGGCCAATAATTCCGGGGCCATTTTCCACTGCGGCGCCATCGGAGCAATGCTGCGAATGGGCCATTCCAACCATAAATTAGCAGGTAAATGAACGGGAATTCGTGCAAAATAAGCAAGGTGAGGAAGGTAGGAAAGGAGTTTAACCCCAGCTTCCCTCAGCTCTTGGTGTAAGGCTTGATCCGGTAATTCTTCAAATTGGATGATCCGGTAATAATGTCCCTCTACGAGTTCCGCCTCGCTGACCTGTGGCAAGGGAAGGGCTAAGGGCGTCAACCGGACGCTTTGGTGCTTTAGCAATAGATCATAACCTACAATTTCGCTCTGAGCCACCACCCAAATCGGACCTATCCCAAGCAATATGAATAACAAAAGGAGTAATCTTTTCATAACCTTCAAAAGGTACGGAATTTCAGCCCCCTCTACTTATTGCTTAACGATTTTTATGCCGGAAATTTGACCATTTTCAAGATTGCGGACGCTAGCAAGGTAAAGTCCTGGAGGCCAATGATCGGTAGATAGCGAAAATGTAGGGTTTTCCCATTGGCTGCGATGCCACCTCCGTCCATCGAGTTGATAGATTTCGAGTGCTAGGGGATCGGGACTATCTTTGTGGAGAGTCAGGGCCTCGGAAAAAGGATTTTCGGCTACCTGCACCGTGATTTGATCAAAGTTATCGCTTAGGTTGATGGTGCTAACTGGAAAACGCTGACAGTCTGAAGGGGTTGGATTGAGTTCGAGTGGTTCGCCGGGAATAAGGTCTCGACCATCGAAGGCAGGGTATTGGGAAGGGTAGCGCGTAGCGCGAAAGATATTATTAAAAGGAGGAAAATTCCCTTGGTTTACAGGGCCTGATATCCCCACCGGGTTGATATAGCGCCAGACCTCATCGCCTTCTTCGGTTACTTCAATAAATAAATTAATATCCGAAACGGAGATCAGGAAATTGCCATTGGGCAAAGGGTGAGCACCAGACATGATAGAAGAGAAAAATTCCTCGTTGGGTTCGGAGGGATAAGTCCAAGCTAATTCGTTGGGACCATAGCTTTCACCATCTTGGAGTAGATAACGTCCATCGGAATCGAGGGGAGGTTCGATAATGTCGACGGTAGAGTAGGAGCCTCCGGGGCGACTGATGCCATTATTGAAGACCATGATTTGTCCAGCTCGGGGGTAGCCTTGGGGTATCCAACGGGCATCGTGTTGGAGAAAAAGCTGTTGTGCTTCTGGGCCTTTGCGTTGGTAGGATTGTGGATTACCCCATCGGTAAAGGATATCACCGCCTCGGCCTGATTGACCTCCGGTATGCCCTGCGGCCTCTTCGGTACTGGTGCTATGGTAGATGACTATAACTTCGTTGAGGTCGCGAGCGCTAAAGAGGATTTCGTCGCGAAGAGGATTGTAATCAATGCCATTGGTATGTAGCCAATCAAAACCACCAAAATTACCTGCGGGTGGGTTAAAATTGATATTAACCAACTCCGGGTGATCGGCAATTACACCATAATTATCTTTTTGTGGATCGTGATCTTGGATGAGATGATCCCACATGTGCCATTCCCATACAATATTAGCATCGTTGAGGCCTTGCGGCTCTAGTTCAACGATATGTAAGACCCAATATTCTCGTGGGCTTTCCGATCCTGCTTGAACTGCCTCGCCATCCGTTTTACGTTCCCAGGCCAAGATCAACACATTCCCATTTGGCAAAGGCTCAATATCGTGATGCTGATGCCAGTTATCGCTAATGTAGGCATAGGACCACAAGACCTCGCCGTCCCAGCTAAATTTTTCTATTCTACCACCCACTCCTGCGGCATTCATTACCCCTGTTTGCCGACCCGCTCGTAGCAAAGAGCCATCTTCCAAAAGATAAGCAGATAAACCCGGCAGGTAGTCATGCTCCCAGCTATTGATCAATCGTCCACAGTTGTCAATCAGGTAAGTATTGCGATTGGGCGTCCAAAGCGTATAACCATCCTGAGCAAAGGGCTCGTTGAAAAATAGTCCAACGGTTTGTTGGGCCGTCGTCCCATTAATCATCCAAAACCAGAGTACAAGCCACAGGTAATTTCTCAAAACGATCTACTATTTGATGGGTAATATTTGGCAGGGCTGCTTTCATTTATCGCTAGCCACTTTACGCCGTCATTACTTAGGTTTATAATTTTACTAAGCGCGTCGTTCCCCACTGATCGCCTAGTTGGATACTGATCCAATAGATACCAGCAGGCAGGGTCGAAATATCAACGTCGCTATGGGGTTCTAGCGCTGCGTGGCGAGTTCGCAAAGTGCCCGTTGCGTCGCGAATTATCATTTGATCGATGGTTTGATCAAAATCGATCTGTAATTTTTCTTGAGCGGGGTTGGGGTAAATTTGAAAATCGAGGCCGATTAGTTCCTGCAAGCCTACGGGGACATTGCTAAAGCCCGGCGTAGGTCCTCCGATGGAGGTTACGGGGCCTTGACCATCGGGTAGTCGACCGAGGCTAACGTTGGGAAACATGGGGCCAAAGGTAAAGGTATCGATGGGGGCAAAATTATTGGCGGCGCTATCCCAAAGGCCGAGTTCTTCTCCACTTTTGGATAGTTTGAAATTGGTATGGAGCGGGCCTTGTTCTTGATCTTCATCACACCAAAACAGGAGAAATTCTCCGGCGCCCAAGGTAATATCTGGTAGAGGCCACTTGCTGCGATTGTCATGGTCGTCGGAAAGAAAGAGGCCTGCGAGGTTAATGGCCTCGGAGTCGGCATTATAAATTTCCAACCAATCCTCAAATTCGCCTTCTTCATCGGCAAAGATGGTATTGCTGGCTACAAATTCATTGATCACTAAGTTGGGCGTAGCCAAGTAGCCAATGCCACTATTGAGATCTTCGCAGAAGGGGAATCGGCTAAGCTGACTGTTTTGATCCAAACCCTCAAAATAATAAGTGAGTTGACCAAAACCGGGAAAAGGAATGCTTGTGGTAAAATATTCATCATTGGCCACTTCATCAGGAGCTTGTCCATCATCGCGTAGTTCAATGCCATTTTGCCATCCATTCCCTTCAAAATTATAATTGACGCTGACTGTTTCTAAATCAAGATCACGAACCCGTACTGAAAAATTCAATTCACTATCCGTCCACTCGATTTTAGAGTCAGAAAGAATTGGAGCAATGCTGCTGGTTTGAGCTTGGCCATTGGCACTTTCCGAACGAGTTTTTAGGTAAGGTTTAATGCCGTATTTGACATGATTACCCCAGTCGTTTTCGAAAGACTCAAGAAAGTCGTCGAGCTTAAAACCATAATCGAGTTGAGCGTAGGTATCGTTGACCACCGCAGCGGTAAGCCGATCTTTAAATTGGTCGAGATAGTCATTGAGATAATCTTCGTTGAAAAAGTCGTTGGTAAACTGATAGAGGTAATAACTCAATTTTTGTCGATACTCTGGTATGGCGATTAAATTGTCATAAAGGGGGCGATCTTCCTCCGGGCCCCAAGCGTAGACATAACGACTAGCCCAATCGATGTTGAACCAATCGATGCCAAAGGTATTGTCGAGATCGTAAGGAATAAATTGGAATTGCCCGGTCTTAGGATCACTATAGAGGTAGAAGTTATTTTTATTGTAGAGCGGCCCATCCCAATGCCCTACGAGTATGTCCATTGCCATAGCTCTCAAATAGCCATCGACATTGAAGACTTCTTCTAATTGGCAACGATAGTCGGGATTGTCCCGGTCATTGAGTGCGATGATAAATCGAGCGAGATCGGAGTAGTCATCTAGGTCCTTATTGGTTTTGAGATCATAGACTTGTCGATCGTAGAGTTCGAATTTATAGGCCTCAGGGTCATTGCCACGGTAGGCTAGGTCTGCACCAAAAAAGCATTTGTACAAGTTGCCATCGTCATCGTCGTAGCGTTTTTTGAGATAGCGTTTGTCAATATGTTCGACATTGAGGTAGAGGCCGCGATATTCGCCATTGATGTAGAGTTGGACGTGACTGGCCCGGGTGCTGGGGATGCCGGCCAATTTATAAATATCCCAACAAAGCTTGGCTCTCATGATTGAAGGATCATTATGCTCGCCATTGAGGTTCATCTCGTTGAGGTCGTGGAAGCGAGGCCCGTCAAACTTCGTAAAATCAACTTTGAAAGATTTTTTCGCAGAATATCGCGAAGTATTTCCCCTGAGTCGGAACCCAATATCTTGGAGCGTATCAATATTCTCGCCATCGTTCCAAACAAAAACCGCAGGAAATTCCTCACTATTCTCGGCGTTCTCTGGCTTCAATAGTTCGTCGAGCAAAGTTTGCTGAATAATAATGTCTACCCGAGGAAGAATGGCATCATTGAAGGCAATCCCTTTTTCGGGGAAAGGGGTTTGAGCAAAGGCTCCAGCAAATAAGCTGAGACAAATGGCAAGAATCTGATAACGCATAAGTTGAAGTAGTTTGAATAAAGATAGTACTTTTATTATTTTTAGTCCATCACTAATCCTTTATCCGCATGCCTCAATTGCACGCCTTACTCGTTGGAATCAATAAATATGATCCCCGTTCTCAGGTTCGCGCCCTAAAGGGCTGTCACAACGATGTGAAAGCTATTCAAAAAGTACTTAAAAATAACTATCCCCATCTCAATCCACGGATTAAGATTCTAAAAGATAAACAAGCCACTCGCGAAAAACTTATTCAAAATTTTCGCAAACATTTGTCGGCTAAGGCGCAATCGGGTGATATGGTGCTCTTTTACTTCAGCGGTCATGGTTCTTATTGGGACTCTTCTCCCGTTTTCCAACACCTCGATAGTACGGGGAAGGATGAAACCTTGGTTTGCTACGATAGCCGAGTACCGGGCAAATACGACCTGGCCGATAAGGAATTAGCGGTTTTACTCTCGGAGATAAAGGAAGGAATAGACGTAGTGGTTTTGATCGATTCTTGTCATTCGGGCCAAATGACGAAGTCGCTGTCTAATGAGGTGAATGGCCTCCGGAGTCGTTTTACCCCTACTCAATCGGGCTATCGGGATTTAAAGACCTATTTCTTGTCCGCAGATAATTATTATACCCGCCAACTGGCCGACCAAGGCACGGTACAGATTCCCAAGCGCCCGCATGTCGTGTTGGGAGCCTGTGGGCGAGAAGAAGAGGCCTGGGAAACGGATGATGAAAGGGGAGTGTTTACCAAGTACTTGGTGGAGTGCCTAGAGGAAAATCCTGCGATTAGTTATCAGGACTTATTTTTAATGGTACGGGTAAAGGTTAAGCAAGAGTCATCTAAGCAAAACTCCCAATTTCAAGCATATGATAATTTTAATCACAATTTCAGCTTTCTGACCCGGAAAAAAGCAAGCGAGATTCGTCGACACCTTTTACAATTTGTAAATGGTTGGTGGCGGATTAATGTGGGAGCCGTTCATGGCTTGCCTGATGACCCTGCGGTAGTGGAGGACATTCAGCTGGCCGTGTATCATGGCTTGGGTAGTGAAGTCATTTGTCATGTACCATTAGAGGCAGTGAGTTTAAAAGAGTCGCTGCTTTCTTTTCCCGAAGGAGATATTGATGGCCATTATATGGCCGAGATAGTCAATTTTCCCCTGAGCTTACCGGTATACCTTAAAGGCAGTAAACGCGCTCGTCAGCAGTTTAGAAAGCTGTATCAGGAAAGTCCTTCGCCCTATTTACAATTTGTAGATCAGCCAGAACAATGCAAATACGAATTGGCTATTGAGCGCAAGCGTCTAGTCCTTTACCAGCGAGAATCCCAAACGCTATTGCACGGTCGAGAAGGGAGGAACGGATTGGCGATCGACTATATGACCGGTATCCTCGAAAGAGTAGAAGAGTGGGAACGACTAGCAGCTCTGAATCACGATAAAACCACTTTTAAGAAGAAAGACATTGATTTGTTTTTCTACCGCGAAACAGATGAGGGAGAGATAGACGAGCAGGCTGGCCGGAAAGATCCTTTAATTACTTTGGAAGCTACCGAAGAGGAACCCGTAGTTTGGTATCAAATCAAAGGCTTTAATCATACTGATCAGGAGTTATATTTTTGCTTAGTCGATTTGG
>SPJL01002109.1_pt1 | contig 17286 bp, 16 predicted proteins | sample 3741751 | NCBI WGS metagenome assembly SPJL01 (sample SAMN10925998, study PRJNA522277) | cold seep metagenome | isolation source: Elba SIP-enriched marine methane seep metagenome, extraction at timepoint T3 | place: Italy: coast of Elba, Mediterranean Sea | reverse complement strand
TGCACATGAAAATCGAGCTTCTTGAATGCTTCCACGGCCCGCTCGGGATCAGGCTGCGCTGCCAACAGATTGCCGCCGAATGAAAACAACATTCGAACCGGATAGGGGGCATCTTCCAGCACGGCCTTATAGACATCACGGGCGGTGACCCAACCAGTATTGCCGGGCCCCAAGGGTCGGTCCGACAGGCCGAGCGCCTTGGCGCGTTGCTCATCGGACAGAAGCTCATGACCGGAGATATCGGCAAAGGATGCCGCAGCGCCGGAGACATTGCCGCCCTTATGCCCATAGGATCCCGTCAATGTGTAAAGCAGCGAGATCGCCCGATCCGTCTGTGTCGCCGTCGCGCTTTGCCCCACGCCATTCCATGTGTAGTAGGCGGTAACCTCCGCCTCTGCCAACAACGCCGCCGCATGCTCGATATCGGCAACACTGACGCCTGTGATTTCTGCGATCCATTCCAATCCCTGCGCGCCCGCTGTGTCCGCATAGACGGACATCGCGGTACGGCATGAGACAGCACCTTCCAATGTCTCAACAGACAGAGCGGCGAATAGGTCGAGTTCCGCCTGCGTATCCAGCCATGCTCCAGTCTCGCTATGATAGCCAAGCAATCCACCGCTAGAGGCAGCGCTTGCCAGAAGCACAGCAGGATCACCGCCCTGCACGATATCTGACTGCCTTAAGAATTTTCCGGTATCAGAGCGAATGAGGAATGGGCCATTCGTCCATTCGCGCAGGAACGCTTCATCATAACCGCGCTGATCCATCAAGGCCTTGGCAATACCAAGCGCCAGCGCCTGATCCATCCCCGGTTTCACCCGCAACCAACAATCCGCGCGCCGGGCCAGGACTGTCGGCTTCGGATCGATGACAATCAGCTTCGCCCCTTTCTTCAGCCCCTTCTGGACTTCGCCCAAGCGGGCCAACCAGGTTGCCGCCGGATTGTTTCCCCATAGGACAGCGCAATCCGTATGCGCAAAATCCGGAATACCGATATCCGTTCCATAGGTGAAGCGCGCTGCGACATCCTTGTGCCAGTTGCAAATTTCCGTCCCATAGATCGTGTTTGGGCTGCCATAGGACCGGATGAAGCGTTCTATCCAAGAGATACAATCTGAGATATGGGTGCCGCTGGGTGTCGTGACCGAGAACGCGACTGTTTCAGGCCCGGTCGTATCCCGGTATTCGGCCATTCGACGAGCAATCTCATCCAGCGCTTCAGTCCAGGAAATCGGCTCCCAAGCCGCTTTCGCGTTTTTCGGCGTTGTCCGCCGCAGCGGTTGGGTCAAGCGATCCGGATGATAGACGAGTTCGGTGGCCACACGCCCCTTGGGACAGAGTTTCGCACCGCTTGGGTGCGACGGCAGAGGTTCAATCTTCTGCAGCCTTCCGTCTTCAACATAAGCGGTGCAACCACATCGCGACCGGCATTGCGTACAAAAGCTCGGAATTGTGACCATCTCAGATGTCATGTCCGTTCCCTCAATCACGAGCGCCTCCCCCGTCGAGAACCGGGGACAAATCACTGCTTCCTATCTAAGACGGGCAAATGACCACTTGGCAAACTGTTCCCAATTTATCGAAAGAATGGATCGGCGCGCGACAGATGAACGTATCGGATCTCGATAGTTCAACCCTCACAAGGGCATGAACCGCTCCCCACAGGCGGTTTTCACCAGACGCCTCAGCCATTGATGGGCCGGGTCTTGTGTGAAGCGTTCATGCCAGATTTGCGAAATCGTGAAGGAAGGGGGGCGGATTTCCGACGGTGGCTCAAGCATTTGCAGCTTGTCGGTCAGAACCTGACGGGCCAGGCGCTCAGGCACCGTTATGATCAGGTCAGTCTCTGCAATCACGGTATTGATCGTCAGAAAATGAGAAACGCGCAAGACGACCTGCCTCGACAACCCCAAATCCTGCAGAACATCATCGATCCGACTGTTCCCCTTGCCGGTGATGCTGAGCATGGCATGGGGCGCTGCGGCATAAGCCGCCAGGGTCATCCCATCTGTGAAGAGCGGATGGCCCTTGCGGACCAGACAGACGTGGCGATCATCGAACAGCGCTTGGGCGGCGACGTTCTGTAACAGCGGGCCATCACTCACGACACCAAACCCCAGTGAAACCTTCCCCTCATTAAGTTCTGAAACCGCAGGGCCCGACAGGTTTTCAATGTCGATCTGCACGTGCGGCGCCAAGGTAAAGACCTGGCTGAGGATGGATGGCATAATTGATTGCGCCAGATAATCCGGCGCCATGATCCGGAATCGATCTTGCGCAACCGATGGATCAAAAACCGCTGGTTTGAAGACAGCGGATACCTGGGCCAAGGCAACCTGGACCGGCTCCCTTAACGCTTCAGCCCGCGGGGTGCGCACCATCCCCCGCCCGGACCGGATCAACAGCGGGTCCTTCAGGGCATATTGCAAGCGGTTCAAGGCGCGGCTCATCGCCGGCTGAGAGAGGTTCTCCAAAACCGCAGCCTTACTGACGCTCGCCGTCTCCAACAGCGCCCCAAGGGACTTTAACAGATTAAGGTCGATGTTATTTATATTCGTATCACGCATGTATTTTATATAAAACATGCATTAGAGTAATTCAATGATTCCTCCTAGGTTCTGGGCATCGCAAACACATGAAACCCCAAGCACATGAAACTAAGGAGAAATCATTATGTTCGTTGTATTAGGTGCCACCGGGAACACCGGGTCTACCGTTGCACAGACCCTGCTTGATCAGGGCCAACCGGTTCGCGTTGTCGTCCGGTCTGAAGAAAAAGGCATCGCCTGGGCCGCAAAAGGTGCTGAGGTCTCGATTGCCGACCACATGGATAGCAAGGGCATGGAGAAAGCCCTTGAAGGCGCCGATGGTGCGTTCATCATGTTACCGCCGGATCTCACCAGTAAGGACTTCCTGGGGGAGAGTTTGAAACGCGCGGAGGCTATCGTTGAAGCCGCAAAGGTCGCAAGACTGCCACATGCGGTTCTGCTGTCTTCCGTTGGCGCGCAGCACGAGGACAAGGTTGGCCCCATCGAGACTATCAGCCGGTTCGAGCGCCTGCTGGTCAAAGCCTCGATCCCGCTCACCGCAATCCGTCCGGGCTACTTCCTGGAGAACCTGCAGAATGTCATGCCGGCTGTCCTTCATGAAGGGATCTATCCCAGCATGGTCCTCCCCCTGGACTTCAAGATCGATATGGTCGCGACGCGGGATATTGGCCTAACGGTCGTGGATGCGCTGTTGAACCCGCCTGCCCAACCGCATCGGGTTATCGAACTCAAAGGAGCGGAGACCTATTCAGCCAACGACATCGCCGCCGCATTGTCTAAAGCGCTAAACCGCGAGATCACGCCAATCGCTGTGCCCCCCGAGGCCTGGGTCGATCAGCTTCGCCAAAGCGGCCTGTCCCAACAATCTGCTGAGACCATGGCGGAAATGCATGCAAACATTAACAATGGCCGCATCGCCTTCCTGGATGACACGGCACGAAAGGGACAGATTGATCTGACCCGCTATGTTGAGACACTGGTTGCTTAGCTGGGTTTGATTTAGCTGGGTTTGATATGGAAGCCTGAAGTCGAGTGCCCCACCCTCCCATAAGGGTGGGGTATTCGCTTTGCTCTAGACGTCGAAGCCACCTCCAACGCCGGCACGTCGGCTACAATAGGTCTGATCTGCGGGAAAGGTGCGGCTGGCCCAGGCGACAGTCGGCGCAGGCGATAGTCGGCACGATCAGGAAACGATACCATCGACATAGACCCAGCCCTGCCCTTCCCGGCGGAAACGGCTGGTTTCGCTAAGGCGTCCCTTTTTGCGGCCCTGGCGCCACTTGGCGGTGAACGCAACAACAGCCCAATCCGGCTCGGTCAATTCGTGGCGCGTGATCTTAAGGCTGATCCATTCCTGATCGGGCTCCAGCGACAATGCCCTTGGCCGCGTCTCCGGCGCCCAACTTTTCAGAAGATACGCCACATCACCCCGACGAAAGGCACTGTAGCGGGACCGCATCAGCGCTTCCGCCGTCTCTGCCGGCGCGCCGGAATGCAGCCGCCCACAACAGGCGATATAGGTCTTTCCGCTTCCGCAATCACAAGGCTCAAACACGTCCTGAAACTCCACCGATTGCTAACGACTATTCGCCAAATTGGGCGATTGCGTTCCAGATGATACGTCAGTCACGCAGACATTCCGAGAGGCATCAACCAACTGACTAACGGATGCCTGACGATCAGCTTCATCAACGAGATAGTTCAGGAATTTTTCGACGCTGGGTCGGAGCGGCTTCGTCTTGGGATAGGCGATAAAATACTTGTATGGGCTAACCAATTTTTGATCGCCGAGACAACATAACAGACCCGATGAAAGCTCTTTCTCAACCAGGGCGACACTGCCCAAAGCGATCCCCTGGCCTTCAAGTGCGCGCCCAATCGTATGGGCATAGGTGGGGCAATCTCGGATTTTGTGCGTCATCACGCCCTTGGCACCGACATGCCTTTGCCAGGTTTCCCAGTTGTTTGATTCGGGTCCTATCCTCGGATAGTTCAGCAAAGGAGGCGGTTCAATTCCCGAAACCTGAATTGGGAAGTCAAATCCGCTTGTACTCCTCCCGACCAATTTTGGGGAGGCCATCGGCAACAGATGTTCTTCGAACAATTCAACGCAGTTCCAGCCCGGTAGGTTTCCATCGGTGTAAACGATAGCCAAATCGCCATCGGAGGAGAGTTGATCAGACAGTCGATCAACCATGCTCAAACCAACCGGGCAGCTATCGTCGCTCAGGCTGAAGGCTTTCACCCTGGGCTGAAGCCAAAAAAGCGATACGGCGCTATTCGCACAAATTCGAACGTCAGCGTCACTATTAGCCAAAACGGACTGCACCGCGCTATCCATGAATTCGAGCGAAATTGAAACGTTCTTGGACAATGCCTCCCCCTCTTCAGTAAGGGAAAGGGTCCGTCCATTGCGCTGGAAAAGAGGGATCCCAAGAACCGTTTCCAGGTTCTGGATGCGTTTGCTCACCGCCGCCTGCGTCACGTACAACTCTTCAGCGGCACGCGTGAAATTGAGATGGCGGGCAGCCGCTTCGAAAAACACGAGCCCGTCAAGGGACCCCAAGGTTCGACGATATCTTATCATAACCAAATATTATCTAACTAATTCCCAAAAGTGCAGTTTTTATATCAACAGCAATGGTCAAAATAACGATTGGTAATCAAATTGGAGATAGCCATGCGCCCTCATTCCGATACGTCCGCCCCCTCTAAGTCTCCCACTAGCGCCGCGGGCAGTGCAGGCGCGCTCGCCGAACCTGGGAATCTAACCGCTGACATTCAGGCCATTCGGTCGACCTTGGACGCGCTCCCCCAAATCGATCTGAACAAGATGCGCCTGGACCGGTTGGCTCGACTTCAAAACGAATTGTCAGCGCGCAACGTCGATGGGATCCTACTCTATGATCCGATAAACGTTCGGTATGCGACGGATTGCCGGAACATGCAGATCTGGACGATGCATAATTCTGCCCGATACTGCCTTGTACCGACGGAAGGCAAAGCCGTGATGTTTGACTTCGTCGGCAGTCAACATCTCGCTGACGGCAATCCCACGATCTCTGAATCCCGCCCTGGTATCCTCTGGTACAACCACACCGCAGGGTCAAAACGCGACGATCTGATCGAGGATTGGGCCGATGACTTAGCGAGCGTTGTCCGCGAAACCTGTCCCGGAAGTACTATTGTTACTGATCGCCTGGACGCCGATGGCAGAGCCGCCTTGGAGAAAAGACAAATCGCGGTCAGTTTCGGTCAGGACATCATTGAGCGCGCGCGCTGCATCAAAACCGAAGAGGAGTTGAAAGCGCAGCGGCATTCCGCCGCCGTCTGTGAGGGCGCGCTGGCGGCTATGCGGCGACAGACTGCGCCGGGCGTTTCCGAGAACGAACTTTGGGCAACCCTCGTCGCCGTCAATTCAAACCTTGGCGGCGACTATATTGAAACGCGATTGGTCTTGTCCGGCGAGAACACGAACCCTTGGTACAACGAAGCCAGTGAACGCAAAGTTCAAGCGGGTGATTTGGTTGCAATCGATACCGATATGATCGGGCCCTTTGGATACAACACAGATATTTCGAGGACATGGCTCTGCCACCCTGGAAAACCCAGCGCTGAGCAGAAAACAATCTACCAGCTGGCCTATGAACAAATTCACCACAACATGTCGTTGCTCCGCGCTGGACAGTCTTTCCGGGAATACGCGGAGCAATCTTGGAAAATGCCTGAGCGTTACCGCGAATTGGATTGCCGCGTCCTGGTCCATGGAACCGGCATGTGTAACGAATACCCGCAAATCCCTTCACATCCGCATTTTGAGCGAACCGGATACGACGGCATGTTTGCCGAAAACATGACCGTGTCCGTCGAGAGCTATATCGGGGAAGTCGGTAAGAACGATGGCGTCAAGTTGGAGCAGATGGTTCGAATTACCAAAGACGGCTTTGAACTTATCGCCAATTTCCCCTTTGAGGATGAGTTGCTCGGTTAACGGTGTGCAAAGAGTAGCGGGCCCTGAGTGCCGGACCTCAGGGCGGTTGGCAGGGCCGTTCCCGTGGCTGGTCGCTACAGTCAACAATATTGATAGTTTTGATATATACGGCATTATGCGCCTCGTTCATAAACCCGTATTTTCGAGTTACCCATTGTGCCGAATGCCCCAAAACATTCAGTCCTTGATGGCGCCTATATCCGTTTGCGTTCGGAAATCCTGCGCGGCGACCAGGTCCCTGGCCAACGCCTGAAACTTGATGGGTTAAGCGAACAGCTAAAGGTCAGCATCAACACCCTGCGTGAGATCCTTCGCCGACTGGTATCCGAAGGGCTGGTCGTGGCTGTTGAGAATAAAGGGTTCACGGTGGCGCCGGTTTCGGCAAATGAATTGACGGAGATCACCGAAGTCCGTTGCCTGCTGGAATGTGAGGCACTGACCAAATCCATCACAAATGGTGATTTGGACTGGGAAGCTCGTGTCATCGCGTCACACTATAAGCTACAACGTTTTGAAGGTGACATGCCTGATGACGACGTGGCGCGGGCTGAAAGTTGGGAACAGCACAACTACGATCTTCATGAATCATTGATATCCGCCTGCAACGCGCCAAAGCTTCTTGGATTCCAACGCGCCATTTATGATCAGAGCTTACGGTATCGGATGATCGCTATCCGGCTTTCCGGAAGCGCCATCAAAGAATCAGCAGCAGAGCATGATCGCCTCGTTCGCTTGGCGCTTGACCGCGACTGTGATCAGGCTGTGGCATTGCTGCGGGCCCATATTCGCCGCGCGGCGAGAACAGCAATCGTTGACCTTCTCGACTAGGCGCGAAGCCCAAAAAATTTAAGATCATTGAATGATTTTAAGATAAGTCACCTATTATTGACTCCCCTTTGGCACGTGCATAGGGTGCCCACGAGGTCGCTTAAGCGATCCATTAAAAACGGGAGGTCAGCAATGAAATTTACAAAACTCGTTCTCGCCGCGCTCGTCGCGGGCGGGTTAGCATCGAGCGCAACAGCATCCGATACTGTCAAAATCGCCAATGTCATCGAGCTGACGGGCGGCGGCGCCACGGTCGGCACGAATTGGCGCGATGCGGTCACATTAGCTGTCGAGGAAATCAATGCCCATGGCGGTATCCTCGGCCACCAAATTGAGCTGGAAAATTACGACACTCAAACCAACGCGCAGAATTCCCGCGCCATGGTTCAAAAGGCCCTCGATAACGATTCCTATGTCGTTCTCGGCCCAATTTATTCGTCATCTACGAAGGTCAATATGATCCTGACCCAGCGGGCTGAAGTGCCGCAAATTGTTGGGTCGGAAGCCCCTTTCATCACCGAAACAGGCAATCCATATATCTTCCGCACATCCTTTGGCGCGGCGCAATCCATGCCGAAGCTGGCGAACCACTTACATGACAACGTGAAAGCCAAGTCCGTTGCCATCGTCTGGGTCAATGACGACTTCGGCAAAGGCGGTCGGGATTCAGTGATCAAGGAACTGGGCGCGCGCGGAATTGAGGTCGTCGCCGATGTTTCAAGTGAAGTCGGACAGGCCGATTTTGCCGCTGATGTCATCAAGCTGAAGGGCAGCCATGCAGATGCGATCTTCGCCTATCTGCATGAAGAAGAAAGCGCCCGCTTGCTGAAGGAAATTCGCAAACAGAATGTGAATGTGCCCATCGTTGGCGAAACGACGTTGATGAACCAAAAAGTAATCGACCTTGCCGGCGATGCTGCGAATGGCGCAAAGGGTCATGTTGGTCTTTCAGCAGACGCCCCGGTCCCAGCCGTGAAAACCTTTGTCAAAAAGTTCAATGACAAATATGGCTATAAGCCGGACCATAACGGCATCAAGGGCTATATCGCTGCCTATACGGTTAAGCATGTTACGGAAAAGGTTGGTAAATTCGACCGCAAAGCCTTCGCCGACACGCTGCATGGCCTCACCATTTCCCCCAAGGACGAGCCTGGAATCCTCATGGAGGTAACCTGGGACGATAAGGGCGATGTTGATCGTGAAAGCTTCCTTGTTGAAGTCGTTGACGGGAAACAAAAGATCACAACGATCTTACCGAAACTCGGCAACTAACCTTCCCAGAGTTGGTGTAGAGGGCGGCACATGGCATAGCTGGTGCCGCCCTCTTGCCTACCCGCTGTGCCCGCCTTCACTCGCATGCGGGGCCGCTGTCACCGGCATGCGGACTTAATAGACGACGAAATGCGAGGACCCTGGATGGTCGAATTCCTACAGCTTTTGATTTCCGGCTTGGCAACCGGATCGATTTACGCCCTGGCCGCAATTGGTTTCACGCTCCTTTGGCAGGCGTCTCAGACGATCAATTTCGCCCAGGGTGAGTTCGTCATGCTGCCTGCATTCTTTGTGTTGATCGGAGGAGAGTTCCTGGGGTTGAGCTTTCCCGTCGCCATTCTTTTCGCATTGGTCATAACGCTGCTGTTACTCGGCGCCGTGTTCAAACGACTACTCGTCGATCCAATCCTGCCGCACGGGGTCTTGCCGATTGTCATTGTGACCATCGCGCTGGGCGTCATCATGCGCGATGGGGTGAAGGAATTTTACAGCGCCGAAGCGCAGCCGTTCCCTGCCCTGTTTTCAGAAGAAAGCATTGAGATCGCAGGCGCGGTATTTTCCCTACAAGACATAGCCATTCTAGCGATATCCATGCTGACGGTATTGGCCCTTCAGGGGTTTTTGACACGGACCCGGACCGGGCGCTGCATGCAGGCCACAGCCCAAAATCGTGAAGTCGCTGAGATCCTAGGCGTCAATGTCCGGCGCATGGTGTTGTACACATTCTTGATCAACGCCGCGCTAGCAACGATGGCGTCTGTCCTGATTTCACCGATCTATCTCGCAAAGTTCTCGAACGGCACATCGATCGGCGTGATCGCCTTCATCGCAGCGATTGTCGGTGGCTTCAATCAGGTCCGCGGCGCCTTGGCCGGAGGGTTGCTCATCGGCGTTATCGACAATTTGGCGGCGGCCTATATCTCAGCCAATTACCGTACAGCCGTTCCGCTCGTTCTGCTGGTCATCATCATTCTGGTCCGCCCACAAGGGCTACTTGGCAAAGCAGAGGAGCGGGTCGTATGAGCAAGCGCGCCCTCGTATCCACTATCCTGGCCTTAGCCGTGTTGATCGCATTGCCCTTCGGCCTAAAAAGTTATGGCATCTATTTGCTGACATTGTGGCTGGTTTATTCCATCGCCGCTATGGGGCTCAATCTGACGCTCGGCTACGCGGGTCAGGTATCATTGGCACAAGCAGCATTTCTTGGGATCGGAGCCTATACAACTGCGCTGATGCTCAAAGCCGGCGTGCCGTTCTTCGTCGCTTTTGGGGCATCCGGGGTGAGTTGTTTTCTCATCGGTCTCGTTCTTGGATATCCGGCCTTGCGGGTCCAGCATCATTTCCTGGCCTTCGTCACCCTAGCCTTCAACGCCTTGGTCTGGTTGATATTCCGGAACGAGGAATGGTTAACCGGCGGGACCTATGGCCTTTTGAATTTCCCGAGGCCAACCGTGTTCGGTATCGATACCGCATCCCCAATTGCCTTCTATCTATTCTCGCTGGCGATATTTGTGCTATTGGCGCTGGCATTGTGGTGGATCGTGCGTTCCCCCTGGGGACGGGCATTTCAGGCCTTGCGAGAGAATCCAGTTCGCGCCAATAGTCTAGGCGTCGATATCCGGACGATGACGCTTCTCGCCTTCGCGACGGGCTCTGCTTTTGGCGGTCTCGCCGGATCGTTATTCGCTCCATTGGTCGAGTTCATCGACCCCATGTCCTTTACGCTAAATACCTCCCTGATGTTTCTGCTGATGGTCATGGTCGGCGGATCTGGATCCTTCGCGGGGCCTATCGTGGGCGCCCTGCTGGTCGTGCTCCTGCCAGAGTGGCTGCGGTTCACAGAAGGGCTGTATCTGATTATCTACGCGACATTGGTCATCATATTGATGGTTTATTGCCCGACCGGCCTGATGGGGCTTTACGAGCGCGCTGCGACACATATCCGCGCACGCGTCGAAAGCCGGCGTGAGTTGAAAGGGGACGCGGCATGACCGATGTGCTTTCCGTCCGGGGCATCCGAAAAACCTTTGGCGGTGTGAACGCCGTCGATGATGTCAGTTTCGGCGTAAGCGAAGGGGAAATCCTTGGTTTGATCGGCCCAAATGGCAGCGGCAAGTCGACCCTGTTCAATTGCATCCTTGGACAATTGAAGCCTGATGAGGGTAGCGTCTTCGTCAATGACCGGGCGGTGGGCGGCATGCGGCCCTGCGATCTGAATAAGCTCGGTGTCGCCCGCACCTTCGAAATGCTTCAGGTCTTCCCCGAAATGACGGTCCTGGAAAATATCATCCTGGCGGGACAAGAGCATGAGGGATCCATGCTATCGCGCCTTTTCGGGCCATCGGATGCAGGCTTAACCGAAGCGGCGGACGACATGATCTCCTTCTTCCGGCTGTCGCATCTGCGGGACAAGAAGGCCGGGTCCCTATCATTCGGTCAACAGAAGCTCTTGGATGTTGCCATGGCCTTCATGGCCGGGCCCCTTCTGGTGATGCTCGATGAACCCGCTGGTGGCGTCAATTTGACCATGCTGGAGAGCCTGAAGGAACGCCTTATTGCCTTCAACCGGGAACGCGGCGCGACCTTCGTGGTGATTGAACATAATATGGAATTCGTCATGTCGCTCTGCACCCGCATCATCGTCTTGGCGAACGGCCAGGTCATTGCCGAAGGCACACCGGATGAGGTTCGCAAAAACCCGCTGGTGATAGAAGCTTACCTGGGTGGATGACGATGTTAGAACTTCAGACCTTGTTTGGCGGCTATGGCACAATGACCATCTTGAACGGTGTGTCTTTCGCCGTTAAGCCGGCCTCCATCACCACTGTTATTGGTCCAAATGGCGCCGGTAAATCAACCGTCTTCAAAGCCATATTCGGACTGCTGAAGATCCGATCCGGACAAATCCTATTTGATGGAGAGGACGTCACACGCGAGCCACCTGCGCGCATGCTTGATCGCGGCGTGACCTATGTCCCGCAAGGGCGCAACATCATTCCCCAGCTCTCCGTCTACCACAATCTGGAGATCGGCGGCATTACCCTGAAAGACCAGTCTTCTTTGGGGTCGCGGATTGATCGGGTCATGGACCGCTTTCCGATGTTGCGGGAAAAGGCGCGGGATTCCGCCGCGACACTATCCGGTGGCCAGCAAAAGCAGTTGGAGATCGCCCGGGCCCTCCTCCTCGAGCCAAAACTGATGCTGGTCGATGAGCCCTCCATTGGACTGTCGCCCCATCTGATCCGCGAGACCTTCGAGATCCTGACCAACCTACGCGACCAGGGTGTGACCATCTTAATGGTCGAACAGAATGCCAAAAGCGCGTTGGCAATCTCCGATTTCGGGATCGTCCTGGAACTCGGACAAACCCGGATGCACGAGCCGGCACAGGTCTTGTTGAACGACCCCCGCGTCGGACAATTATTCCTCGGCGGCAGTGCAGATGATGCGGACGAACCTGACGGGGCAGATATGTCCTGAAACGTCCGATACAGTGGGAAAGCGTGTCTGGACGCCTGTCTTCTGCCGGAATCCCTTGTCGAGAAACCGGGCACGGTTCGCGATCTTAAACCCGCAATCATCCCTATGCTTGATGAAGCGGGAATGCCATCAGGGCCGATGCGCGATGCCCTTTCCGACGACATCGCAGCCCTGGTCAACACCTTCGCCATCATCACGAAAACAGACAGCGTCGATGTTCGCCTTGAACAGATCGACGATGATGCGTGCTGGCGTTTTCATCGTGACGCCGTCGACACCCGGCTTGTCTCCACCTATCGCGGCCCGACGACGGAATGGGTTCCACCTGCCTATTCAGAGCGCGCGATTGATGAACAACAGTCCTATGAGGGGCCTTTGGAAAGGCTGGGCGATCATCATGTTGCAATCTTCAAAGGAAAGTCTGCAGGACCAGGCAGCGGTATTGTCCATCGCTCCCCGCCGATTTCCGGGACAAACCAGACTCGTCTGTTCCTCTGCTTGAACACGGAAACGATTGTGTCTCCACCCTTGTGGCAAGAAGGCTGACTTACAGACCGTTTGGCTCACACGCTACGCTACGGGCTCATTTCGAAGCCACCAATCAACGGAAGCGGGCAACTTTTCGCCAGAATCCATATCTGTGCCCCACTGTCCCGTCCATATTACCCTGTCATCAAACATCCATACCGCCAGGATAAACATCAAAGGTCGCGGCCTCTCAGCGTTGTCGATGTTGACAAAATGAATACATTGTCATACATTTGAATTCAAAGAGGTCATAGGCAAACTAAGAAAGCACGAAAGATGCCCGGAAAATCTGTACCACTCAGCGTAAGACTGACACCAGAAGAAGCGTCTTTTTTGGCCGGCTATGAAGCACCAAATTCAAGAACCCTTAGCGAAAAAGTTCGCGCCATTATTGCTGAAGCTAAGGAACAACAGACTGGAAATGTGGACTATGCGAGCAGCCTTGCTTTCACCACACGTCTGTTATCGCCCGCACTCGCCTGCCTCCGCGAAGCCGAAGATCGGGAAAAGGCACATTCAGAACTCTTGGCTATCCTCATGCATTGGTTGCCAGAAGTAACAGCCTTACTCCTGGCACATACCAATCGAACGGATGGTTCAATTGATAATTTGGAAACGTTGGAAGCAGATGTGGCTGACCGAACATTCTCATTATTCGAGCAAATCCTGCGGCTCGGTGTAACAGGTGAAAGCCCCTGCTATGACCCCATGGCGATCATTCGCAGGGTCAATACTATTGTTAAGTTAAGTGAAATCGTTAATCATTCTACTAAAACAACCGAGGAATAACGCTATGGCTGAAAACATCGCGGCACGGGTAGGAAGACTGATCAGCGGAACAGCGAATATGCTGGTCGACACAGTTGAAAACATGGCTCCCGAAGTGGTCATGGAGGAAGCGATCAGAGAGGTTGATCGCGCCATTGATGAGGTTCGCGCCGAACTTGGTACTGTCCTTTCAAAACAACACATGGCGACGCAGCGCCTTGCCAGCGAAAACGACAAACACGCGACCCTATCGGAGCAAGTGCAACTCGCTCTAAAGGAAGATCGTGAGGATTTGGCAGAAGTGGCCGTGGCCCAACTTTTGGATGTCGAAGCGCAAATTCCCGTCCTTGAAGCTACGATAGCCGAAACGAAGGACGCCAAAACGGAACTCGAAGGTTACATCTCCGCCCTGCAAGGTCGCAAACGGGAAATGAAGCTAGAACTAAAGCAGTTCCGTGACGCACAATCCGCAAGCAGTCCAGCCTATGGCAATGGCGGCAACGACCCACAGCAAGGACCTGGCGGCGTAGAACGCAGTGTCTCCAAAGCTGAAGAAGCTTTCGAACGCGCAATTGAGAGCGCAGGCGGCGTCAGCAGTGCTGCCAATACACCGGATAAGGTCAGCGCCGCCAAGGCTGCCGAACTTGACGAATTGTCTCGCCGAAACCGCGTGAAGGAGCGCCTCGCCTCCTTCAAGTCGAAGGAGAGCTAATCTTGCTTACATTCGTTCTTGCTGAAGGGAATTTCCCATTTGCGGTCGCGTTGGGACTGATGTTGGGAATTGCCGTTCTAGAAGGAACGATGACGATGCTGGGCGCCGGCATCTCGCAAACGCTGGATTCCATGTTGCCGAGCGCGGTCGATACGGACATCGACATGGATGTAGACATGGACCTCGACGTCGATGCTGCACCAGATATTGCCACTGTCGATGGCAGCGGCGCGGACTTCGGTGATGCGGAATTGTCGGCGGATACGGTCGGCTCCGCATCGGCACTTTCCAGGGTGTTAGGCTGGCTTTGTATTGGCAGGGTCCCTGTTCTGATTTTGCTGGTTGTCTTTCTGACGACATTTGGTCTCGCCGGCCTTGGCGTCCAATCGATCGTTGCCAGTGTTTTTGGCGCGCCCCTGCCGTCACTCCTGGCGTCGATCCCCGCGGTCTTAATCGCGTTGCCATCAGTTCGGGTTCTTGGATCCGGGCTCGCGAAACTCATCCCAAAGGACGAAACATCCGCTGTTGGAAGTGACACCTTTGTTGGACGCATCGCGACCATCACCGTCGGAACGGCACGGAGCGGACAACCGGCCGAAGCAAGGTTGAAGGACAAGCATGGTCAATCCCACTACGTCATGCTCGAACCCGATGTCGCTGGCGAGGAGTATTCGACAGGCACACGTGTCTTGATCGTTGCGCGTAACGGCTCGCGGTTCAGAGGGATCATCAATACCAGTACTGCACTTGTCGACGACTAGGACACCGATGGCGCAATTTGTCGACAACGAGATCGTAGGACCACCTTTTGGAGCGAACCTGAAAATAGGAGCTGAAACAGTGTACTTCTATGGCATCACAGATATCCTAATTATTGTCGCGATCATCCTCGTTGCCCTCGTAACGATGGGTCTGATTTTCGCGCGTCTATACAAACGATCTTCCAAAGAAATTTCGTTTGTGCGAACCGGATTGGGCGGACAGAGAGTAATCGTGAATGGCGGAGCACTGGTCTTTCCGGTGCTGCATGAAATCATCCCAGTCAACATGAACACAATGCGCCTTGAAGTGCGCCGCGCAGATGATCAAGCGCTGATCACCCGCGATCGCATGCGTGTCGATGTCTTGGCTGAATTCTACACCCGCGTCCAACCAACGACGGAATCAATTGCGAACGCCGCACAAACACTGGGGCAAAGAACAATGTACCCCGACGCCCTGCGCGAGCTCGTCGAAGGGAAGTTCGTTGACGCCCTTCGCGCCGTCGCTGCAGAAATGGCGATGGAAGAGCTTCATGAGCAGCGGGTCGATTTTGTCCAGAAAGTGCAGCTCGCCGTCTCCGAAGACCTATTGAAAAACGGACTTGAGCTAGAAACGGTTTCTCTCACTGGCCTGGATCAAACCAATCGCACCTTCTTCAATCCAGATAATGCCTTCGATGCTGCGGGTTTGACCCGATTGACGTCTGAGATTGAGGAGAAAAGAAAACGTCGGAACGAAATTGAGCAGGACACCGAAGTCTCAATCAATCAAAAGAACCTTGAAGCTGAAAAGCTGAAGCTCGAGATCGCCCGAGATACGGAATATGCGGAGCTTCAACAAAAGAGAGAGATTGAAATTCGCCGCGCTGCTCAAGCTGCAGAGATCGCCTCTGAGCAAGCCAACAAGCATCGGGAGGCGGAAGAGGCTGAAATCTCTGCCGCCCAAAGTATCCAATTGGCGAAAATTGCAGCCGAGCGCAAAACGGAAGAAGAGCGCCTGCTAAAAGAGCAACAAATCGCCGAAACGGAAATCGGGAAGGCAAAGTCTGTCGAGTTAGCCAGCCAGGCGCGTAATATCGCTATTGCGGAGAAATCGAAAGAACAATCCGTTTCTCAAGCGGCAGCAGATCGCGCCCGCGCTGACGCGGTTAAAGCTGAGGAGCAAGTGGTAACCGCCCGAGAGACCGAGAAAGCAGAGCGTGAAAAAGCGGTCGAGTTGGTCGAGGCCCGCAGACTTGCTGAACGCGACGCCATTCAAATCACAGTCGCTGCCGAGGCACAGAAAACAGCCGCGGAAGATGAGGCAGATTCCATTCGAACGCTTGCAGAAGCGGAAGCCAGTCAGGCACGGATCCGCGCCGAGGGTGAAGCCGAAGCTGAGAAGCTCCGTGTTGCTGCAGCAGAGCAACGCTATGCCGTTGAGGCAACGGGTCGCTTGGCGTTGAACGAGGCGGAAAACAAACTCAGCGAAGAAATTGTCGCGATGAAAGTCCGTCTCGCTGTTATCGAGAACTTGAAAGATATCATTCGTGAATCCGTCAAGCCGATTGAAAACATCGACGGTATCAAAATTGTACAAGTTGATGGGTTAACGTCCGGCGGTTCCAACGGTGGCGGTTCAAACGGCGGCGGCTCAAACGGTAATGGCCAATCCTCTTCTGGGGGAAGCCTTGCCGATCAGGTCGTGGCAAGCGCCCTACAATATCGCAGCCAGGCCCCGCTGATTGACGCCCTGATGAAGGAAGTGGGGCTTTCAGGAGCTGATTTGGCCGGTCTCAGTAGTGGATTGAGCGGTGGGTCGGATAGCAGCACGACGGCGGGTGGCACTGGCGCCAGCCCCTCCAAATCCGACTAATGCTGATCCGGGTTTCCGGCTTCTTAAGAAAGGCTCGTTTCGGAAATAGCCGATTGCATTGAGCCAAGCCCCATCACTCGTTCCAGTATGGGGCATCTAGAAACAAAAGCGGCGCTCTCCAAGCCAGGAGGGCGCCGCTTTGACAGTGTCGTTGAGAATCTCGGTGAACGCTTCCCCAGTAAATCCATCCGCAACTGATTTGTTATGTCCCGTTTGGGGTTTCAATATCAAAGCACCTCTTATCACACAGAGACTGACTGCCTATGGCCGCTCGACCGCCAATGGTACAGTGCCCCCACGGGGAAACTTAAGGGGAGTTGTTTCTTCGGCGATTGTTTCACGCCCGCCGGGTTATCGGATCGACACTATGCGTCCGCGCGATATACAGTACGCGGCAAACTCCAAGCCGAAAGGGAGTAAACATGTCAGTGGTACCCGTCAGCCTTGGTCATCATTTTGCGGTTAGCGCAGGTCATGATCAGGCCGCCTTAGCATCTTTTGAAGTCCTTGAATCTGGCGGCAACGCGGTTGACGCGGCG
>SPJL01017803.1_pt1 | contig 17311 bp, 13 predicted proteins | sample 3741751 | NCBI WGS metagenome assembly SPJL01 (sample SAMN10925998, study PRJNA522277) | cold seep metagenome | isolation source: Elba SIP-enriched marine methane seep metagenome, extraction at timepoint T3 | place: Italy: coast of Elba, Mediterranean Sea | reverse complement strand
GTTAACCAGCGCATGTTGGCCGCGCGATTATAGGCTTGTGAGCCGGGGTTTTGATCCATCATGGCCTGATAATAATGACGCGCTTCAAGCAGTTGCCCTTGTTCCATCAAGGCATCGCCCAACAAGCCGTGATCAAACCAGCGGCCACGCTGTTGCACCAGTTGCCGGGCAATGGTTTCAGCCTGCTTGAATTGATGCATGTGCTGATGAATATGGCCTTGCAACAACAGCCCGGCAAATTCGTCCGTGTGTTTGCTTTGCAAGCAGACCACGGTTTGCTCGGCCAGTTTGTAATAACCGGGATCAAAACTGGACGCAGCCTTGTCAACATACGCCCATCCCAGTTTTTCCAGACTGGCAAAATGGTCGGGTTTTTGGGAAAGCTGTTGCTGTAGTCTTTGAATTTTTAGATCGTAAGGTGTGCTGCCGTCATGTTCCGCCAGCGCGATCAGACAGGCGGCAGGGGAGCTATCCTGATTGACAGCCAGTTTTTGTTTATCTTGTGAGATCAGGTTGCAGGCACTTGTACCTGTTAACAGGCAGATCAGTCCCAGTTTTTTTATATTCGCATTGCCAATGAATTGCATATCCACTCCAAAAATAGTGCCTTTGTAGTTGAATACGGAGCCAGGGCGAATTTGGATGCAAAAAATTTTTTTTAATCTTTGATCATTTTTGCGATTTTCTCAGTTGGTAGGATATGATTCGCATTTATATTGATTTCAATATTTACTAACGTGATCATTCTCTGGACAGACGCCCTGATTTTTTTCTTGTTGATAGCCATGTCGATTTTGCTTGGTTTTATGCTTCGCAAGCCGCATATGCAACGCCCGTTGCGCAAAATTGCGCATAGCCGGGTTGGACTGAGCTCGTTGGTGGTGTTAGTGTTTTTTGTGGTGATCGGTGTCACTGACTCCATTCACTTTAAAGATACCGAGAGCCAGACCCAGGATGTCATCAGCCTGTTGGATTATTTTGCCAAACCACTGATTAATCGTTCAGAAAAAACCTATTCTGCGCCATTTTCGGCGTATCAATACAGCAAGGAAAATATCACGCATGCGGATGGACGCAGTGAGTGGGGGTATCCACGCTTGCAGCATGGCGGCGCCCATCTTGATAATCCTGAACAGCAAAAGGCGAGGGATATTGCGCTCAAAGTGTTAACCGCCTTATTGCGCAGTTGTGGTGTGTTATTGCTGGCATTTTTGTTGGTTGTGTGGGTTTTTCGGCGGCAAAGTATTAAATACTTGCAAGTGCCCTCGATAAATATGGCGTTACTTACATGTGCCGTGTTGTTTACGGTGTTTTATACGCTTGGTTATTTGTCCACTTTTTATCATGTGTTAGGTACGGATAAAGTCGGCGAGGATGTGTTTTATCAGGCGATTAAAAGCATTCGCACCGGGCTGGTGATTGGCTCGTTAACCACCTTGATCATGTTGCCTTTGGCGATTCTGTTTGGCATCCTGGCCGGTTTTTTTCGTGGCTGGGTGGATGATGCGATCCAGTTTATTTACACCACGTTGAATTCGATTCCGGGGGTATTGCTGATTGCCGCTTCCATTTTAATGGTGCAGGTGTATATGGCCAATCACGCTGAAGACTTTAACAGTTTACTGGTGCGTTCTGATATGCGCTTGTTGTTTTTATGCCTGATTTTAGGCGTAACCAGCTGGACGGGGTTGTGCCGATTGTTGCGTGCAGAAACGTTAAAATTACGTGAAATGGAATATGTGCAGGCAGCGACAGCGTTGGGTGTCAGCCGTAGTACGATTTTGTGGCGGCATATTTTGCCCAATGTGATGCATATCGTGTTGATCTCGGTGGTGCTGGATTTCAGTTCGCTGGTGTTGGCAGAGGCCGTGTTGTCGTATATCAATATCGGCGTTGACCCCACCACCTACAGTTGGGGCAATATGATTAACGGTGCGCGGCTGGAAATGGCACGCGACCCGATAGTCTGGTGGTCGCTGACGGCCTCGTTCGTATTCATGTTCACACTGGTGCTGGCCGCCAATTTGTTTGCCGATACGGTGAGGAATGCATTTGATCCACGGAGGGCAGATCATGACTGAGGTTTTACTAAAAGTAGAAGGCTTGCAGGTTGCTTTTAAGCAGGACAAAGTCGTCGATGACATCAGTTTTGATATCAAGTGCGGCGAGACATTTGCGCTGGTAGGGGAGTCGGGCTCAGGCAAGTCGATTACCGCAATGTCGGTGTTGCGCTTGTTGCCCTCTTCGGCACGTATGCAGGCTAGCGATATCAGTTTGGCCGGTGAATCATTACATGAAAAAAGCGAAGTTGACTATTGCCAGGTGCGTGGCAAAAAAATCGGCCTGATTTTTCAGGACCCGATGTCGTCATTAAATCCGGTCATGAGCATCGGCGAGCAGATTGGCGAAGTCATCCAGCTGCATTTTTCGTTGACTAAACAGCAACGCCGCGATCGGGTACTACATCTGTTGAAGCAGGTGGAAATGCCGCAGCCGGAACGACGCATAAACGAATATCCTCACCAGCTATCCGGCGGACAGAGGCAACGGGTGATGATTGCTATCGCATTGGCGGGTGAGCCGGATTTGTTGATTGCCGATGAACCCACAACGGCGCTGGATGTGACGATACAGGCGCAAATTCTGGAATTATTGAAATCCATTCAACAGCAAACCGGTATGGCCTTGTGGTTGATCAGTCATGACCTGGCGCTGGTATCCAATATGGCGGATCGTATTGCCGTCATGCAAAAAGGCAAGATTGTGGAGACTGCCGTGACCCACACTTTTTTTCAGCATGCCCAGCATCCCTATAGCCAGCAATTACTGGCAGCATTGCCCGACATGGAGAGCTGTAGAAAAAATCAGGCGCAGGCGACAGAAAGTTTGTTGAAGGTGGATGACTTCAAAGTCTATTATCCGATCCGCAAAGGTGTTTTTAAGCGCGTGGTTGATCATGTCAGAGCCGTAGACGGCGTCAGCTTTAGTATCGCCAAAGGTAAGACACTGGCGTTGGTAGGGGAATCCGGTTGCGGCAAGACCACGTTAGGCAAAGGACTGTTGAATTTAAGTCCGGCTTCAGCCGGTCGTATTATCTTTGATGGGGCTGAGTTTGAAGCGCAACAGATGGTGGCGAGCAAAGATTTTCGTGCGCAGATGCAAATTGTCTTTCAAGACCCGTACGCGGCGATGAATCCGCGTATGCTGGTCGGCGATATTATTGAGGAAGGCATGCAATCGTTGCGCCCTGAATTGAGTTCAGCCGAGCGTCAGCAACGTGTTGTTAGCTTGTTGCAGCAGGTTGATTTGCCCGAATCCTCAGTGCTGCGTTATCCGCATGAATTTTCTGGCGGTCAGCGACAACGCATCTGCATTGCGCGTGCATTAGCAGTCGAGCCGAAACTGTTGATCTGTGATGAGCCGACCAGTGCGCTGGATGTTTCGGTTCAAGCGCAAATCATTCGATTGTTGAAAAAAATTCAGCAACAACAGGGCTTGAGTTATTTGTTTATCACTCATGATTTAGCGGTGGTCGGTGAATTGGCCGATGACGTGGCGGTAATGTATCAAGGCAAAATTGTAGAGCAGGGCGGCGTTGAGCAAGTGTTGACCCAACCCCGCCACGAGTATACGCAGACACTCATTGCTGCGGTTCCTAAACTTAAAGAGGCATAATATGAATCCAATTACAACAGCTGTTTCCGGCAGTGTCATGCTGTTACTGACAGCAACTTCCCATGCCGATATTTACGATATGGTGGAATCAGTCAATAAAACCCAGCAGACGGTAGACAGTACATCGCAAGCCATGGGTAGTGTGTCGCAAGCGGTCACTGCGCCGAAAGCCGGTTTGTCCGATCTGCTGGTAAAACAACTGGGCGTATCTCAAACCCAGGCAACGGGCGGTGCGGGCGCGTTATTTCAAATGGCCAAAAGTCGTATGAAAGCAGAAGCATTCAATCAACTAAGTGATGCGGTACCGGGCATGGATGGCTTGTTGGCGGCTGTCCCCAAACAGCAGGCAGGTGGTGCACTAGGCTTGGCTAGCGGTTTGTCTTCCATGATGGGCGGTGGGAGCACCGTGTCCAGCGCGCTGTCATTGGTGTCTGCTTTTAAGCAATTAAACTTGTCTGAAGGGATGGTTTCACAATTTACACCAGTTGTGTTGAATTATGTTCAGCAACAGGCGGGGCCGGAATTGACGGGCTTATTACGCGTGGCACTGGCTGCCCAGTGAAAAAAGGCTGTGTTTGAAATCTACAAAAATGTGGTAAATGGCTTACAGAAGAATTGATATTTACTTAACCTGGGAGGCTGTCGGATTATGGACAATTCTACTGCGGCGAGTGGGAAATCAAGCGGATTGTCCACTCACCTCGCTACAAACCCCATCACCCGACCGACATAAGATTAGCGAAATTGATAACGAAAGCTGATCAGAACCAGCGCAACCGCTAAGGTCATTAAAGCTTCCCAAGGCACAGGAATTTGTTCGCTACCTGTGCCATTACTGTTTCCACCATCAAACGCATCGGTTAAGAATATGCCATTACGAAAATCACCCAATGTAGAGCCCTGAAAAATAACCTGCCCCGTTTCGCTCATTTGGCTGGCGAATCCGGATTGAGACGTTTCACCCTTTCCACCTAGCGATATATTCATTCCAAACACATAATTAAGGGTTTCGGTGACGCCATTGACGTCGACCGACATCCCCGGCTCGACCAGCAACTTTACACCTTCTTCACTATTTCCGCGCCATAGCGTATTTTTACGCGTAGCAAAAACATTATTGGCATCGGCTACACTGGCATAAAAACCTACAATGCCATTACCCGCAATTGAAGGCCTACCCAGCGTTTCAAAAAAATAACTGGCCGGGAAGCCTGGAGGATGCTGATTAATTTGTGCCAGTACGCTTAATTGCGATACGCCGGAAACCGGCAAACTTGAATACGGCTGTGATGCGCGCGGTAAACCCGCCAAGATGGAAAATGTTGATGTTGTTCGCGCAATAAAAGTGGTTGTAGCCTGATCAGCAGACAACGCCTGCTCTGTAAAAAAACCGTTCAGCATAAACTGACTGGGATGTCCGGGTAACGTCTCATCTGCGATAGAAACCAGTTGCAGGCTACCGTTTGCTTTTGCAACCCACACACTTGACCTTGTGGTAAAGGTTGCTGCATGTCTAACATTCGCAAGAAATGTCACATCGCCTGCGTTATTAATTTTTGCAAAATTTAACGAGGAAAATTCATACCCACTCATACCAGGGACGGCTTGCTTAATGTCAACAATATTATTCAGATTACCGTTATTCCATTCTAAAAATGCCCCAAAACTAGAGCAACCCGTACCACTAAACGTTGCTTGAATTACAATTTTCCCGGCATCATTAATGCCTACTGGAATCAATTGCAAATAGGTACAGTTTGGTGTTTGAGGGTCAGCTGGTTCCAATGAACTGGCGATCAGCTTGACCGTATTGAAGTCCCAAAACCAAACAGCCTGACGAAACTGACTGGTCAGCCCGGTAATCAACATCCCTGCATCACTGAATGCGATACTTGTATTGATGCCTGAAAATAATATGCCTGCCGGAAACCCCGGCGCCTGATCACCCGCCCGCATAATGGCTTTATTTTCACCGTTCACATACGCTACAACGGCATTATCTGACTGATTGAATGCCACGGCTCCTTTTAATCGGGCAATATATCCCACATGCCCTGATGTAGTCACATTTAAACTGCCGCCTAAATTTGACACGCCAGCCGCTTCATTAAACAACACATTCGCCGGCAAGCCACTGATATTATCGCCCTCTTTAATGATCAGAGAAATATCACTCCCCAAACCTGTCCAGATGGCCGGCGTATTATTAACTGTTGATTGAGTACTGGTATCTGCCGAACCCATAAATGCGACATGCCCGGCAGACCCGATCACGGGATTATTAACGTCCCAATAGACATAGTTAGATGGAAACCCTACCGCCGGACGACTGATTTCGGCGATATATTCGACCGTTGAAAAAACCGGCTGACAAAACAAGATGACATTGAGCATGATGACGTAGCTCAGGCTGTTTTTAACATTATTCATTCTATTTCCTGATAAATTTGACTGGACGACTGCACTTGAAAAATCACGTTTTTAACACGTCCCCTCGTATTAAGACGGATTGATGCTAATGGAGCGCATCTTCAGTGTCAATTTATTACCTATTTGAATTCCGTTTTATAAAAAATGCGCCCGCCACAGCGCATAATTACTTGATCACGCAACAAATATTTTTTTGAAATACCGGCACACATTGCGTTTCAAACCACGGGTTATGTTTTAACCAGCGGTTATTGCGTGGACTGTCCCCTATTTACTTTTCCTATTTACGTTAGAAATACGATGTCCGTTCAGACTCATCCATCATTGGAAGAGGCTTTATGTGTTTGCTAGGACTTACAGGTGGTAAAATACCCGTTGTTACTTAACCATCGGTCAAGAGCTTACAATGACAGCAAATATTGGATTAATCGGCCTTGCGGTAATGGGGCAAAACCTGGTTCTGAACATGAATGACCATGGCTTTAAAGTTGCCGTTTATAACCGTACTACAAGCAGAGTGGATGAGTTTTTGGAAGGGCCTGCCAAAGGGACGAATATTGTCGGAACGTATTCGCTGGAACAGTTGGTTGACAGTCTGGATGCGCCGCGCCGAGTAATGTTGATGGTGAAAGCCGGAGATGTGCTCGACCAATATATTGAAAATTTACTGCCATTATTATCAGCTGGCGACATTATCATTGACGGCGGCAATTCACTGTACTCCGATAGTAATCGCCGTACCGATTACCTTAGAGACAATGGTATTCTCTATATCGGTACCGGAGTTTCCGGCGGCGAAGAAGGCGCCAGACACGGACCGTCCATTATGCCGGGCGGCAACAAAGACGCATGGCCTGCGGTTAAGCCTATCTTTCAAGCGATCAGCGCAAAAGTCGATGGAGCTCCTTGTTGCGAATGGGTGGGCGATAATGGAGGCGGACACTACGTGAAAATGGTCCATAATGGTATTGAATACGGCGATATGCAGTTGATTTGTGAAGCTTATCAATTGATGCGCGAGGGATTGGGATTGAGTGTCGATGAAATACAGGAGATTTTTGCGCAGTGGAACAATGGTGTGCTGGATTCCTATCTGGTGGAAATTACCGCCAATATTCTCGCCTATAAAGATGAAAACGGCCAGCCTTTGCTCGACAGTATATTGGATACGGCCGGCCAGAAAGGCACCGGTAAGTGGACCGGTATTAATGCCTTGGATATGGGGATTCCATTGACATTGATTGCCGAGTCGGTATTCGCTCGTTGCTTGTCCGCACAGAAAGAAGAACGAGTTAAAGTGGCTGAATCTTTGCCGAAACAGACTGTTGTTTTCAATGGTGATAAGAAAGCCATGATTGATGCGATTCACGATGCGTTGTATGCCTCGAAGATTATTTCTTACGCGCAGGGTTTTCAACTAATGCGTGAAGCGGCCAAAGAATACAAGTGGACGTTGAATTATGGCGATATAGCGTTGATGTGGCGCGGTGGCTGCATCATCCGGAGCCAGTTCTTGGGTAATATCAAACAAGCGTATGATGAAAACCCTGAACTGGAAAATTTACTGCTGGCGGATTTTTTTGCACAAGCCATGGTAAAAGCCGATGTCGGTTGGCGTCAGGCCGTTATTCTGGGGATTCAGCTTAATGTTCCGACTCCGGCTTTTTCCTCGGCGTTGGCTTACTTTGATGGCTACCGGACGGCCCGATTGCCGGCTAACTTATTACAGGCGCAACGCGATTATTTCGGCGCCCACTCTTATGAGCGGACTGATAAACCGCGTGGCGAATTTTTTCATACCGATTGGACCGGACAAGGTGGTAAAACTGCTTCGTCTACCTATAACGTTTAAGGCGATTTAATGAAAGCAGAAGATTGTACTTATGTCATTTATGGCGCGACGGGTAATTTATCGCGAATTAAATTGATTCCGGCATTGTATCATCTGGATGTGGAAAATCTGTTGCCGGAAGGCTGCACAATTGTGGCCGTAGGTCGGCGCGATTGGGAGCAGGAGAAATGGCAGGCTGAAGTGCGCGATATGCTGGAAGTAAAGGCGCGAAAGGGTGTGGATGAAGTTGTATTCAAGCGATTTTGTCAGCGCTTACATTTTCATAAAGGTGATATCAAGGAAGCGGAAAGTTACGGTAGCCTTGCACAAGTCCTCAACGACACTAAAAAATTTCCTCAGAATAAGGCGTTTTATTTGGCAATCAGTCCATCTGATTTCGGTGATACCATCGAAATGCTTAGTGATGTTGGTTTACTAAAGGAAGATGGAGGTTGGAGTCGGGTCGTAATCGAAAAACCGTTTGGATATGATCTGCAAAGTTCGCAATCGCTGCAAAAACGTATCGATAAGTATTTGCAGGAAGAGCAAATTTATCGAATAGACCATTATTTAGGTAAAGGCACCGTACAAAATCTGTTGGTATTCCGTTTTGCGAATACCATGCTGGAACCGCTTTGGAACCGGCACTATATTGATCATATCCAGATCACCCATTCCGAAGAATTCGGTATCGGTTCCAGAGCGCAATATTACGATACCTCTGGGGCGATGCGCGATATGCTACAAAGCCATTTATTACAATTGCTGACGCTGGTTACGATGGAGCCGCCGGCTTCGATGGAGGCGGAATCATTACGTGACGAAAAAGTTAAAGTACTTAAGTCCATTCGGCCGATACCGAAAGAAGCGGTGAATGCATGCGCCTTTCGTGCTCAATATGTAAGCGGCAACATCAACGGGGAAAAGGTCAATGGTTATTTGCAGGAAGAGAACGTTCCGGCCGATAGTGTGACAGAAACCTATGCAGCCATGAAACTCTATGTGGATAACTGGCGCTGGAAAGATGTACCGATTTATTTACGAACCGGTAAACGCATGGCCAAGGGGCAATCGACCATTTCCATCTGTTTTCGCCAGCCACCGTTACAACTTTTTCGTGATACTCATGTACGCTGCACCAGTCCGAACTGGTTGCTACTGGGAATTCAGCCGGAAGAATGCATTCGTATGGAAATGACCGTCAAAGAGCCGGGGCTGGAGATGAGTACTCGTATTACCAGTTTGGACGCCAGCTACCGGAAAGAAGACGAGCATCAAACCGATGCCTACGAAGATTTATTGTTGGATGTAATTCAGGGTGATCGTTCCTTATTTTTACGTTCGGATGAGGTTGAATATGCCTGGCGTATTGTCGACCCGATTTTACAGAAATGGGCTGAAGAACGCGACTACATTGCTTCTTATCCGGCTGGTTCCTGGGGACCGGACGAATGCCGGCGTCTGTTCGAAAAAGAAAGCCAGCACTGGCGACATACATTAACGCCGGAGTGTTGATCACGACTCTGGGGTCATATATGGTCCGCCCCGTATTGCAAGTAAAATTTACTCGTAGCATAAAGAAATATTGCTTCCATATATCCGGCCTTGGGGTGAGATATTTTTGTCATCTCTGGCCCTGATGGAATCCGCAAATTCCCGTCTCATCAGGTCTTCGGCTTCAATTGAGCCCGGAAAAATAGGGGACAAAAATAGGACAAAAATAGGGGACAGACCACGTTTAATAATTTGCTTCTCTCTCCTTGTGCATTTATTTCCATTTTATCGTGGTCTGTCCCCTATTTAGTCGTCCCCTATTTATTTGCGGCAAATTATTGGTTTTGGGTATTTGAATACGCACAGCAATTACAAAACAAACACCATCCTACTGACACTGATTACACCCGGCAGTTAGCGGTTAAACGTGCTTACACACCTGTCTGGACGGAAGAACAAATTGTGTCGCCTATGCCAAACTGTATCATCAACAATACCTTGCAAGGTTTGCCTGAAACTACGCTGATTGTTGTTCCGGTGGGAGACGTATCACAGAAAATCATTGATATTATCGGCCATGTCGTCAGCAAGGAACTGGGATTGCCCACCTGCATTTCCGATGTTTCCTTGCCCTTGCCTGAATACACCCGCTTTCGGGGCCTGGTCTTTGGTCAACAATGGGATGTTACATCCATCTATGAAGCATTTGCCCAGACCTTTCATGTTACCGAAACCAACCCGGCCATTTATCTGATGGTGACGGAAAAAGATATTTATTCCAACAATTCAAATTTCGTTTTCTCAGCCACCTTTCCCTGGGGAGCGGTCATGTCGTATAAACGTTTTGATGATGGCGACTCACTATTAATGACACGACGCGCGGCCAAGCAGGCACAAGGCGCACTGGCCAAAGCCCTGGGAGCCAGCGCCTCACATGACCCTTTGTGTGTCACCAGTTACACATCAAACCTGAACGAATTTGACAACAAAGGCAACCGGCCAACGCTCGAAACCCTGAACATTGTCAATCGTTACATTCAGTTAAGAAACCATGAGTGGCGGAAAATGTCTGGCGGGTAAAGATAAATAGGTCATCGTTTATGAATAGAGATTAAATCAATATTGACAACAAATGCTGAGTGGGACGCAGAGAAATCAAGCTGGCTTGTATCTTAAGTCCAGTGCCTGACCCCCCTTGATCTGATGACTCTTGATTACTGGAGTTAAGATACAAGCCAGATTGATTTTTGAGAGGATACCGAGGATTGAGCCAGAAAATTATGAAAATGAAAGGTTGAGGCGTTGGCGTTTTTTTAGATAAAAACTTCAGAAAATGTGAAAAAAAAGCCCAATTATTCATTGGGCAACAAAGGCTGAAATACCAAAAATGTTATAAAATGAGTCCTCCTGTTTAAATGGTTAAAAATATCCTGTTTAAAACTTAATAGTGTGTGGATGATTGTGATTTACATAAATTAATTTTTCTGTATCGAACCCCATTTGTTGAGCAGTATTAACCAGCTTATCGAGAATTTCCTTTGGCATTTGTGGTTTTCTTGAAAGTATCCATAAATAGGAATTATTTGGTCCGGTAACAATTGAATAGGAATAATTTTCTTTATCCAAAGCAATGATGTTGTAACCACCATAAAAGGGTCCAAAAAAAGAAACTTTAAGCCGTCCAATATGTTCTTTGTCAACAAAATACGCTTTTCCTTCGGCAATTTTCCATTCTCCAGATTTATGGTGTCTGCCTTTATTAATAACCTTTATACCACCATCATCCCTTAAAGAGTATTGGGCGGTTACATGGTGAAGGTCTTCCTCAAAAGAATGATCAAGACGTGCTATTTCATACCATGTGCCTAGATATTTGCTTAGATTGAAACCGTTGACAACATTAATGTTTTTTGGAATATCGCTACACGCAAATAACAGAAAAGAAAGTGAAATAATTATAGTTTTCATTATGTACTCCAGATTAATTATGGTTATAGGGCTGGGTCTAATAAATGTTAAGTAATTATGTTTGTTTTAGTCCCTTGCAAGCAATAAGGCTATAACTAATATGCGATAGTCCGGCATATGTAAAAAGTAAAGTGTAATCACCGATTAATGGGATATCATTGATTTGTGAATAGATTTCAAGCGAAGCGGGCATTAATAAATAAAATCCGCCCAAGCAAGTAATCTCTTGGTATTTCTTTTTGGCAAAACAGTAGGCAGGCAGGAGAACTGACAACAAAATCATATACATAATAACCACATTAAGGTTATTTCCAATCGCGCCATACATAAATCCGTCGAATTTTAAAATATTTATTTTTCCGGCAAGTACGAAAATTAAAGAGACGACCATGGCTACGACTGAGATATAGTAATTAGTCTCAATTAATAAATGGCAAACCTTTTGATTTTTTTGAATAATACTGTTCATTATTTCTCCTTGATTTTCAAAAAGAGTCCTCCTTTGTGAATCGCCGGAGGACATATAGAGGAGAGTCTGTTTAACTAAAAAGCTAGGTTTTCCTTGTTTTCAAGCTTATTATTTTGGTTATCTGTTGTTTCTTCAGATTCACTGGTGTTGTCAAAATTTTCGGCTAAATCCACTGCAGGCGGGTCTGGCAGAATTGTACCTTGCATTAATTCATCAATTTGAAACTTGTCGATGGTTTCCCAGCGCATTAATGCGTCGGCCATATTGTGCAAAATCTGAATATTTTCTTCCAAGAGCTGTTTAGCTTTTTGGTAATTCAATTCCAACATGTTATTGATTTCATCGTCTATAAGTTGAGCGACCTGTTCAGAGTTTTGTTGACTTTGTCCACCCATAAAATTCTGGTTTTGAGGGTCGGCGTATTTACGAGCACCTAACTTATCAGATAAGCCCCATTGCGTTACCATGTTAGTAGCCGTTTGTGTTGCTCGCTCTATGTCGTTTGATGCGCCAGTAGTCACCTTGTGTTTTCCATAGATCAGCTCCTCTGCGACTCTTCCACCATAAAGGCTGGCGATTTGGCTTTCCAGCTTTTCACGGCTGGCACTAAATTGATCTTTTTCGGGTAAGAACATGGTAATCCCAAGAGCGCCGTTTCGAGGCATGATGCTCACTTTATATACAGGGTCATGATCAGGAACCAGCCGACCAACGATTGCATGCCCGGCTTCGTGGTAAGCAGTCATCAGTTTTTCAGAGTGAGACATCACCATTGATTCGCGCTCTGCTCCCATAATCATTTTGTCACGCGCGCTGTCAAGGTCAGACATGCTTACTTTGGTTTTATTTCTGCGCGCAGCAAATAAGGCACCTTCATTAATCAAGTTGGCCAGCTCTGCACCGGAAAAACCAGGCGTCCCGCAAGCCAAGTCATGCAAATTGACATCCTCACTTTGAGGAACTTTTTGAATGTGTACATTAAGAATTTGTTCTCTACCTCTGATATCTGGCAAACTGACGTTTACTTGTCGGTCGAAACGCCCAGGTCTTAATAATGCTTTATCAAGCACATCTGCACGGTTGGTTGCGGCAATCACAATAATGCCTTCGTTGCCGTTAAAACCATCCATTTCAACCAGTAACTGGTTAAGTGTCTGTTCACGTTCTTCGTTGCCGCCACTAAAACCATTGCCTCCTCTTTGCCGACCTACTGCGTCAATTTCATCAATGAAGATTATGCAGGGTGCTTTTTCTTTTGCTTGGTTGAACATGTCCCTTACTCGGGAAGCTCCAACACCAACAAACATTTCTACAAAATCAGATCCGGAAATGAAAAAGAAGGGAACCTCGGCTTCTCCGGCTATCGCCTTGGCTAATAAGGTTTTACCCGTTCCAGGAGGGCCAACCATTAACAATCCGCGAGGAATTTCTCCACCTAAAACCTGATATTTACCAGGTTCTTTAAGAAAATCGACCATTTCAACAACATCTTGTTTTGCCTCTTCACATCCGGCGACATCTTTGAAGCGAATTTTTACCTGATCCTCTTCCATCAGTTTGGCTTTACTTTTGCCAAATCCCATTTGGCCGCCCATTCCTCCACCTTGTTGTTGTTTTCTGAAAAAATAGATCCAAACACAAATTAGTAAAATCATGGGTGCCCAAGAAACAAAAACCTGTGCAAGAAAGCTGGGCCGATCTTCTTCTGCAACCCTGATTTTTACGTCGAATTCAAGTAATTCATCAATCAATTTTGGGTCATCCGGATTAATCGTGGTGAACTTTTCACCATTTTTCAAGATGCCTTGAATGACATTTCCTTGTATTGTTACCTCTCTAACCATGTCATTTCTTATGTTGTCGATAAAGTATGAATAGGTTGTTGGGTAGTCGGTATTGACTGACCTTTCATTACTATTGATAAAAATATACAAACAAACACCGATTACAGCACATACAAATATTTTAAAAAGACTTGCTTTCATGGTACCTCCTATTGCTCATTAGAAAAGTATTTGAAAAAATCGCTGTTTGGTTTCAATACAATGGTATCTTGAGTGTTCTCAAACGACGCCTGATAGGCTTGTAGGCTTCTATAGAATGCGTAGAATTCTTCGTCTTTTTCGTAGCTTGATGCATAAATATGAGCCGCTTCTGCATCACCCTTACCACGAATAAGCTCTGCCTTACGATATGCATCTGAAATAAGTATGTCTCTACGTTTTTCAGCTTCCGCACTGATGAGTTCGGCTTGTTCGGCTCCTTGTGATCTAAATTCGCGAGCAACGCGGGCGCGTTCTGCCTCCATTCGTTTATATACAGAGCTGCTGACCTGCTTAGGAAGGTCAATTCTGCGAATACGTAAATCTAACAATTGGATGCCAAATTCTGCAGCAACGGGTGAAAGCTTATTCATTAACACTCGACGTAAATCGCTGCGGTCTTCAGAGACAAGGGATTTTATAGTGCGCAGACCAAATTCACTTCGCATTGCATCTTTAATTATTTGATCCAGACGCAAATTAGCTTGTACAGCATCCCCATCCATAGTGGTATAAAACAAACCTACATTGGCAATTCGCCATTTTGCAAAAGAATCAACAATCACATTCTTTTTTTCTGAGGTTAAAAAACGCTCGGAACGAGTATCAAGTGTGAGTACTCTGGCATCAAACAACTTTACGTTATTAAGCAAAGGGATTTGAAAATTCAGTCCTGGTTTAAAATTATCATCGATAATTTCTCCCAATCTGAATTTAATAGCTTTTTGGCTTTCACCGACATAAAAGACTGAGCTATATAGCAGAATTAAAGAAGATATTGCCATAGCCGTTAGCAAATTATTGTTTATTGTTTTCATTTTTGACTCCTGCTTGGGCGAAGTACATTTATTCGTTGAGCTTTTGGATTGCTGTCCTTCATATTTGTTGTTTCGGCCCCGCTGTTTGCTATTTGTTTTTGATGATTAACAGTAGGTTGAGGAGTGTTGTTAAGAGGCATGTAGAACATACTGTTGCCGTTATCTACTGTCATCATTACCTTGTTGGTCTTACCATACAGTCTTTCTTTGGCTTCTAGATATAAGCGCTTACGAGTAACCCCCGGTGATTTTTGATATTCAACCAACAGTTGTTCGAAACGTTTAGACTCGCCTTTCGCTCTTGAAATTTGTTGTGCTTCATAGGCTTCAGCTTCCTGCAACATACGTGCTGCGGTGCCACGCGCTTTTGGTATTATTTCATTGGCATATGCTTGGGCTTCATTTATAAGTCGTTGTTTATCTTCGCGTGCTTTAATAGCGTCTTCAAATGCAGATTGGACTTGTTCCGGGGGTTGAGCATCCTGCAAATTAACACTACTTACTTGAAGGCCTGTTGAAAATAAATCCAATCCACTTTGGATTTCTTCTTTTATTTCAGACACAATTTGACTTCGCCCTTCCGTTAATATGAAGTCCATGGTATTTTTTCCGATAACTGCTCGGGTTACGCTTTCAGTAATTTGTTTTAAGGTTGCTGTATTATCTTTTACATTAAACAAAAAATTTCTTGCGTTTTTTATTTGGTACTGCACAGCTAAGCGTAAATTAATAATATTTTCATCTTTAGTGAGCATTGAAGATTCTGGCAAAACTGTACCGGAATTTCGGCGTCCCATGTCACTGCGATAACCAATCTCTATAAATCGTTGATTTTCAATATTAACGATCGTCACATTTTCAATCGGGGCTGGGAGGTGCCAATGTGGACCAGGCTGAGTGGTAGCATGGTAAGCGCCAAAACGAGTAACAATTCCCCGATTTCCTTGATCTACAATATAGATGCCACTTAACATCCAGAGAATGGATAAAGTTATCAGGCTATAACCAATTAATTTTTTTGGTTCAAACTCAGATGAATTTTTTCTAAAAAATGCGCGCGTTTGTTGTTTGAAGTGTCTCCATTTTTTTTCCAGAAGCAATTCCCATTCAGGTTTTTCATGTTTATCACCGATACCTTGATTTTTTTGATCGTCGTTCCAAGCCATGTGTTCTCCTCAGGGTAGTTTTTTAAAAGCTGTACAAAAGTTGTGCGATATGTTTATGTAGGTTGCTTTTTTTATTTATATTTTTAGAGCTGTATCTTTGATTACAGATCATTGATTTAGTTTTTTTTAAAAAGATCCTTGGATGTCAATTTAACAATGAGTACAATTATTGTCAAACTAAAACATGTGCAAAACATAAACAAATGGTGTGCAAACTATAAACGGTATCTATTATGTATCAGATAAGAACAGTGTCTACTCTAACTGGCTTGAATAGCGAAACCTTGCGCGCCTGGGAGCGCCGTTATGGTGCTGTTGTACCTTCTCGGGATGATGGCGGGAGAAGAGTGTATACGCAAGATGATGTTAAACGTCTTACTTTATTAAGTAATGCGACTTTACTAGGACACAGTATTGGTAAAATCGCATTGTTAGATAATGATGCTTTACAAAAATTATTGAATGAAAATTTAGCGTTTAGAGCAAATACTCATGAAGGTTTGGTTTCAAAAATAATCTCAGCTTTGAAAGTTTATGACATTGAGAATTGTGAGCAGCTATTGCGGCGTGGTTTGGTGGGTATGGAGCCAATGTTATATGTACAGGACTTACTGCTTCCTTTATTGAGGCAGGCTGGTGATTTATGGCATGTCGGCGAGATTACCGTTGCACAGGAGCACCTGTTATCAAATACTATTAAGAGAATTGTTCTCAATTTGGTCCATAATCAGATCGTTTTTTCCGAACCAAGAAAAAAGATTTTGTTTACGACTTTTTCTGGAGAAAAGCATGAATTTGGCATATTGATGGCGACTATGATTGCATCTGCAAATGCGTATCGATGTTACTATTTGGGGGCCGAATTGCCAGCTGTTGAATTAATTGAGGCACAAAAAAAACTTAACGCAGAAGTGATCGTAATCGGTATGGTAAATAACCCATTGGTCGAAGAGAGTGAAAAGGATTTTTATTTTTTACAAGAACACATACCTCGGGATGTAAGTATCATTTTTGGTGGAACCGGAGTGTCGTTTTTAAATTTGCAGATTGATCGTCCAAATCAGTTTTTACCTTTGCATAGCCTTGATGATTTTTTGCGTACGCTGGAATCATGTTGAATGAACGTAGTAATTTTATAGATCAGCTTGTTTTCATTATTTATTGAGTTTATCGGTTCAATTAATTAATAGGTGGGAGGAAACTCATAAAGCTACTGTGTTTTGACAGTAGCTTAATACTCTGGCTACAACATTAATTAGTGTGCAATGTGTGGTTTGAAAAAAGCATCGTAATTCTCGTCATCAGGCAAGAAAGATCTTCATTCCAGGAAAATGGGGGACAAGAAAATGGGGGACAGAAAATGGGGGACAGAAAATGGGGGACAGAAAATGGGGGACAGAAAATGGGGGACAGAAAAT